>Ga0209919_1000308_pt1 | contig 24739 bp, 20 predicted proteins | sample SalPon2A_C_D2_MG_FD_185721 | JGI IMG/M metagenome (GOLD analysis project Ga0209919, IMG submission 185721) | Soil microbial communities from South San Francisco under conditions of wetland restoration - Salt Pond MetaG R2A_C_D2_MG (SPAdes)... | ecosystem: Environmental > Terrestrial > Soil >... | reverse complement strand
GTGCTTTGGCTTCCTGTTATTATGACGGTAATCTACTTGCTGTTCCAATTAATATTGATGTCAATATGATGTATTACAGGCGTGATCTACTTGAAAGACTTAAAAATTTTGATTCATTAAAAGTAAAGTTGGATGATTCTATCACCTGGGATGAATTTTTAAGATTATCAAAAAAAAATCCTGTCCAAAAAATTCCTTTTTATATTTTTCCGGCAGATGATTATGAAGGATTAGTCGTCAGTTTAATGGATCTTATACTTTCGCAGGAAAGAAATTATTTTCAAAAGTACGGCTTCAATTTTAACACTCCGATTGCTCATAAAGCGCTAGAGTTACTTGTTGATTTAGTAAACAAGTATAAAATTACTCCAGCCTCAGTTGTAAATTTTAATGAAGCTTCCAGTTATAAATATTACATTGAAAATGATGGAATATTTCTTTGGGGATGGCCCAGTTACGAAAAAGACAAAAAGAATCTATACAAGTCAACCTTGAAGGATAGTTTACTTAAAAAAACAACATTGCCACATTTTGCTGGTCACCCTCCAACCACCGTTTTAGGAGGATGGAATATTATGGTTTCAAAATATTCAAAAAAGAAAAATGAAATTGCTGAATTCCTGAGCTTTATTATAAGTAAAAGAGCCCAGGAAATGCTTTATGTAAATGGGGCATATCTACCAATTCAGAATATATTTTATTCTGATTCAATATATCTAAAAAAATATCCTGACCTCATATTTAAAAAGAAGCTTTTGGATACAGGAGTACATCGTCCTTTTCTGAAAGATTATACCCGAATCTCGGATATTATTTCCTATTATGCAAACAAAGCAATTAAAAATGAAATCTCAGTTAATCATGCACTTATTGAAGCCACCAGGATGATAAACTCAAATAAGATATTAATTAAATAATCCAATATGAAGAAAAATAAATTATTTAATAAATTTAAAAAATACCGGTTTGAATTCCGGCACGTTACAGTTTTATTAATTGCATTAATCTTTTTCCAGTTACTTCTTTCCATTATACAAAAATCATCTCTTCATAATTTTCTTATTGAAACACAAAAATGGTATCAACAGGATTCTGCAGAAAGGATTGCAAATCTTACCACTACATCACTTGAATTGTTGCTGGAAAATATTATTAGCAGGAAGCCTCTTGCTGAGAACGAAGAAAAAAAAATCATCCAATCGTTTAATATTATTTTGAGTCAGCAATTCCTGCAACAAAATGTACAGGAAATCTGTCTTCTCTTTCCCAGAAATAATGACGTTGTAGCAATTGATGACGGCAAAGATCTCTATAACTTTCTTACAAATAAAATGGAGATGTTTCAAAATTCAAATTCATCTCATCAAAAAGCGATTTCGTTATATAATGAAAAAGTAGGTTGGCTCAATGCTAATGAACGAATATTCAGTGATCTTGAAAAAAAACAAACATTTCACATGCTTGTGCCTTTTGTACCACATGGTGAATTTCTAGGTGTACTTTATATGAAAGTAACCCCGGATTTTTCTTCAATTACCAGGGAAATAATATCCAGTTATGATGAAGTATCATTTATTTATTCGGCTTTAATTCTAATCGGACTGCTAGCAATGTATTTTATTTCTTCCAATACAGTTAAAGAAAGGGATAATGCACAAAAGCTACTCTTTGAAGAAAATCAAAAACATATGAAGGAACAAATAATTCATGAAAAAGAATCACAGTTTACCAAAAGAATTTATCATACTCACCACAAAGCAGAAAAAGTAATGGGTTTTATAAAAGAAGATTTAAGATTGCTTTCTGAAAATAATATAGAAGAGGTTAAACACAGAGTAAACAAATATGCGAATTTTATATCAAGAGTCATTTATGACATGAAATGGTTTGATCCACCGGTTAATACTATTAGAAATCCAATGTTTAAAACAAATCTTAATGAACTAATAAGATTTATTATAAAAGATATATTTTTAAGAATATCAAGTAAAACTGATATGTTTGAATTTAAACTGGATTTAGATGAATCCCTGCCGACAGTAAATATTAATGAATTTGTTGTCTGGGAACTTTTCGAACCATTGATTCAAAACAGTATAGATCACGCGGGTAAATCTAAAATAACTATCAGTATTTCTTCCAGATATTATCTTGAAAAAAATTACTCAGAAATAATTATATCTGATAATGGTCACGGGATAAAAGATGACCTGTTAAAGAAAAATGAATATGGGATCAGAGATATATTTATGGAAAATATTACAACTAAAGATAATGATAGTGGAAACAAGGGTTACGGTTGCTTTATAGCTTATCATATTGCCAAAAAACGATGTGGATTTGATATTGATGCAGAAAATATTCCTGAAGGCGGATGTAGATTCATAATAAAAATACCTTATTAAATTGAACGAGGAAAAAATGAGCAACCGGGCAAAAATAAATATTATGGTAATTGAAGACGAAGACTTTGATGTCAGAAGAGTAAAAAACACAATAAAATTTTCAAAAGAAAGTATCTATATTAAAAATGTTGTTTCGAATGGCAATTCTGCAATTGATCTGCTTAAAAAGAAATCTGATGAGTATGATATAGTGATTATGGATTTCCAGATTGCCGGCGGACTCAGGGGAGAAGAATTAATAAAAATAATTAAGGAAATTGATCCTTCTCTTCAAATAATTGTTATTACTAAAATGACAATAAACATCACAGATTTTGAATTTGCAAATAAATTAATGAAGGCAGGTGCATTCTGGTATTGTACAAAATATCCGGGAGATATAGAGGATTTTATCTACCAACCGACTGATTTCTTAATGAGCATTTTTAATGCGTACGAAAAAAGACAACTGGAAAAAATTTCAAATAAATCAAATAAGAAACTGACTCAAAAAGTAGATGAAATATTAAACCAAAGAAAAATGATCGGGGATTCTGAGCCTACAAGGCACCTGCTGCAACAAATCGAAAAATATTCTGAAAGTGAAGTGAACATATTAGTTAATGGTCCATCAGGCACAGGCAAGGAACTTGTCGCCCATAATATCCATTACAAAAGCAGAAGAAGATTTGAAAATTTTGTCCCCATAAACTGTGGAAGCTTACCTCACGATCTTGTTGAAAGCGAATTATTTGGATACGAAAAAGGAGCATTTACAGGAGCTAATTCCAAAAAACCAGGTTTATTTGAAATTGCACACAACGGAACAATTTTTCTTGATGAAGTATCAGAACTTCCACTATCGGCGCAGGTTAAATTACTCCGAGTTATCCAAAACGGAGAAATAGAAAAAATTGGCAGAACCGGAAGCTTAAAAGTAGATGTAAGAATTATTGCTGCTACTAATAAAGATCTTGAGATAGAAGTAAAAGAAGGAAGATTTAGAGAGGATTTATATTACAGGTTAAATGTTGTTCCGATTTACATTCTACCACTGAATATGAGGAAAGCGGATATTCCCTCATTAATTAATCATTTCCTTGATTTTTACTCTCTGGATATGAACCGGAAAAAGACCACAATCAAATCCGCAGCAATGAATTTACTTATTAATTATGATTGGCCCGGAAATGTAAGAGAATTAAAAAATGTTGTGCAGAGACTGTTATTAAACAGTTCCGGTGATATAGATGAATCGGATGTCAGAAATTCACTGTTAACCAGAGATATAAGAAAGCTGGATAAATTTGATGCTTTTCTTTTTCAGAACAGCGGGAATGTTTTACCATTAAAACAAATGGAAAGAAAATTCAGAGAAAAATATTTTAAATTTGTCCGCGATTATTCTGAATCTGATGCCGATGCTGCAAAAAAACTAGGACTTGCGCCACCCAATTTTCATCGTATGTGCAAAGAACTGGGACTAAAATAATTAGTGCTTATCAAAGTGATAATACATTAGATTATCATTTTAATAACCAATCATACTGTTGACACGTCATTTGAAACTATTTTTATAAAAAATGAATAATCATTCATGGTCTAATTTTTGACATTATAATTTCCAAAGATTTATATAGAAAATTCATAATGGAAGATAAATGTCCAAATTAAAAATCAAATTATCACTTTACATTAATTATTTTGTTATAGGATTAATGTTAAACAGCGTTGGTATTGTAATTCTCCAGGTAATAGTTCATTACCATGTAAGCGAAAGCGGTGCCAGCGTTTTGGAGGCATTTAAAGATTTATCAATAGCTGTATTCTCTTTTTTCCTGGCATCTTTTATTCCTAAATTTGGATATAAAAAATCGATGTTGACAGCTTTAATTGTTGTAACTGCAGCCTCGCTTGGTATGAGATTTTTTGATAGTTTTTTAATGTCAAAGGTTTTATTTGCCGCCACAGGTTTTAGTTTTGGGCTAATTAAAGTTTCTGCTTATTCTACTGTCGGACTTATAACTGAAAACTCAGATGAACATGCGAGCGTAATGAGTATCCTAGAAGGAATCTTCCAAGTAGGGGTTCTTTCAGGGTATTGGATATTTGGATTATTTATAGGCGACTCAGATCCTACTTCAAAAAGCTGGTTGAATACTTATTGGGTGCTTGCAGGTTTATGTATCTTTGCATTCTTGAATTTATTTACAACAAAATTAGATGAAAGTGAAGTACAGAATGCTGAGAAGAAATTTTCGATCACGCACGAATTTCTTGAAATGCTTGCATTAATAAGATTCCCATTGGTATTAATATTTATTCTGAGCGCATTCGTTTATGTTTTAATTGAACAAAGTATTCAAACCTGGCTGCCGACTTTTAATAAAAGTATTTTGCAAATGCCTAATGCAATCAGCGTTCAGATAGTCAGCATTTTTGCAGGTGCAATTGCATTCGGCAGAATAGCAAGCGGCTACTTTATAAAAAAATTTTCCTGGATGAAAGTGCTTACAACCTGCATAATTCTCGCAATGCTTCTTGTTATCCTGGTATTACCTCTTACACGCGGCATAAAAGCAGGATCAATTAATAGTTGGACAGAAGTTCCTCCGGCAGGATTTATTCTTCCATTTATAGGAATGTTTTTGGGACCTATTTACCCGGCGTTAAATTCTACAATTTTGAGCGTACTCCCAAAACACAGGCAAAGTGCAATGAGTGGCTTAATCGTAATATTTTCAGCTTTGGGTGGAACTACGGGTTCCTTAATAACTGGATATATTTTTGGCCACTTCAGCGGTCAGACTGCATTCTATTTTTCATTAGTTCCAATGGGTATATTGTTTGTAATTCTATTTGCATATCAAAGAGTCAGGAGCAGGTTCAGATTTGAGGAGTTTTGATCATGATGCAAAAAAAAGAAAATTATATCCAGGTTTCCGGAGAGCTTTATTCGAAAATACAAACAAAAAGGATTTTTAACGACTCAAAAACTTTTGTAGATTCCATCCCGTTAAAAAGACCTTCAGTTATTAAAAAAAAATTCAGGCATCTAAAAAATAGCAGAAACTTTGATCTCAAAGGTTTTATAATTGAAAATTTTAAACTTCCTGAAGATGAAAAAATAAAATTGAACCTTCCCCGCAATCGATCTATGGAAGAGCATATTGAACTTCTATGGGATTTTCTCAAAAGATCTGCAAATAAAAATATTAAAGATTTTTCAACACTAATACCTCTTCCAAATTCATATATCATCCCGGGAGGGAGATTTAGAGAAATTTATTACTGGGACACATATTTTACAATGCAAGGCTTACTGGCTTGCGGAAAAGTCAGGCTCGTAGAAAATATGCTTAACAATTTTGCATATCTCATAGAAAAAATCGGACATATTCCAAACGGCAACAGAATTTATTATATCAGCCGCTCGCAACCACCTTACTTTGCAGCAATGATTGATTCAGTAGCAGAATTCAAAAAAAATCCTAAATGGCAATTAAAATTCCTGGTACCACTGGAAAAAGAATATAAATACTGGATGAAGGGTCATACAAAAAAATTAAAGCCGGGTCAGGCAATTAATAAGATTGTTGCAGCAGGGGATTCAAAAATCTTAAACAGATACTTTGATACAGAACAACTTCCCCGTGAGGAATCTTATTTTGAAGATTTAAACGCTGCAAAAAAACAATCAAAAAGAAGTAGATTAAAATTGTATTCCAACATAAGAGCTGCTTGTGAGTCCGGGTGGGATTTTTCGAGCAGGTGGTTTGAAGATTACAAATCAATTTCTAAATGTATAACAACTAATCTTCTTCCAGTTGACTTAAATTCTCTTCTTTATTTTATTGAGAAAAAACTATCCGAGATGTACTTATTGAAAGACGATAAAGAAAAAGGAGAAGAATTTCAGGTTCAGTCAATAAAAAGACGGGATTTAATAAACAGAATTTTCTGGGACAATAAGAAATCTTTTTATTTTGATTATAATTATAAGACAAAAAGGTTAACAAAGACTTATTCTTTAGCCGCTTGTTTTCCATTATTTTTTGAAATAGCCGACTCACAAAAGGCAGCTTCGGTGGCAAATATTATTGAGAAAAAATTTCTAAAACCCGGGGGGGTTATTACAACATTAAATCATACAGGACAACAATGGGATGCACCGAATGGCTGGCCTCCACTCCAGTATATAACCATAAAAGGGTTGAGGAATTATGGATTTAATAATCTTGCAAATGAAATAAAAAAACGGTGGCTTAAACTGAATAATAAAGTATTTAAAAAAGAAAAGAAGATGTTTGAGAAATATAACGTTGAAGATATATCATTGTCAGCTGGTGGAGGGGAATATCCACTACAGGATGGTTTTGGATGGACGAATGGAGTCGCAATTTCACTAATAAAAGAAAATCAATAATTATAACTGTTGAATTAAAATCTTGTTGTTAAATCGATAAAAAATCTGCTAAAAGTATTGGAATTTTCAAATACTCCTTCATAGTTAATTGATAAGCTAAGATTCTTGATTAATAAAATAGATAAGTCCGTCGTAAAAATATCTTGTTCGATTTTTGCGTTATTTGATGTAAACTTATAAGTAAGTTTTCTATACCCTAAAGATAAATCAATATTATTATAAAGATATTTATTAAGTTTTCCTCCGAAATCAGTACCGTCGACATAACTGCTGATAATTTTTGTAAAACTAATAGAAGGAGTTAATCCCCAAATCGGTGAACTTGAATAGCTTAAGTATCCGCCATAATTTTTAGAAGGACTAATATCACCACTTTTAAACCTGTAGCCGGCATTCAAACCAAGAAATAATTTATTGAAGGGCCTGATGTTTGTGCTGAACCGTAATCCCTGTCTAAGTTCATTTTGAAACAATGTATCAATCAAAAATTTATAAGTTTCATAATAAATTACATTCCTTCGCGCATCATAAGTAGTAGTAAAGGAAAATGCCCTGCCCGGTGCAACCCTGAGAGACATATATAAACTGGTAAGATTAAAGTCAGTTTTTCCAATATTTTTATCTTTTTTGTATAAATCAATTTCAGTGGAAAAGAAAAAGTTGGTATTAGTAATTAAATTATTACTGTGCTGAAAGTATAAAAATCTTCTGTCTGTTTTCATATTGTTTGTTTGCTGGAACGCCCCTAAAACATTTTCTACATAAGTACCGTTACCTTTATCTATTTTAGCAATATAACCACCGTATTGAAATAATTTTATATTGTAACTGTAATCGTTATAATCAGGACGGGATCCTATAATAAAACCGGCATAAAAACTTCCAAGTTGTCTTTCAATTTGTAAACCATCCGAAGCACCGATGTTGCCAATTTTATTGTTTAAGTGCCGCCCAAGCCAGAAAGTAGTTTTATCATCTGGATTATATGATAAAGTCAGATCATAAATTTTAAGATTTTTATTTAGATTTGTTTTTACATCCGACCATTCATTCGCCGTATATGCAAAAACCATATAATTTGAAAACGATAGTTTGGAATCAATAAATTCATTTTTGTTTAAATAGAAAGAATATCTCCATCTCTGTACATCATAAGCACTGCCTGAATTTTCCAAACTCGAAATAGACTGGACCGAAAATCTTCCCTTTAAATTATTATCCGGTACATATTTTTTGTTATTGTCAATTTCTACTTTGGAATTATTCTGAACTTCAGAAATATTATTCTGCTCCATAAAAGCCAGAGTATCTATTGCAAAAGGCCTTACTTTAATTTCATTTCCCTTATTTTCCTCAGTGCCGTCAACGAAGGCAATTATATCTTCTTTTTTATTCAAATTTTGTAATCCAATGCTCTCCCCGGCACAGGATGCAGCCGAAATGTATTTTACTCTTATTACAGGTATTAATTTATTTTTTTCTTTTACATATAATGTGTCATTAGGTTTTATACCATCAGTGTTTGAAAAATTTACATATATATTCTGAGAAGACTGGAAACTAATTGTACCATGCTTTTCTATATTCGTTTTTTTGATTTGCGAAAACAATATTTGAGACAGCAGTAGTACTATCAAGATAATTAATTGCAAAATATATTTATTTCTGTTTTTCATTCATTACCTCTCGGGTGACATCTGAAGCAATCCTCATTTTGATGATGATCATTTTTATGACAAACCGCATTACACGTATGTGAGGCAAAATTATTCTGGTTTGTATGACAGTCCGAACATGAATTCCACCTGTTATTATGTCTGCCTGAATAAATCGGGAAATATTGATTATCGTGATCGAAAGATGCCGGAGTCCATCCGTTTGTTGTATGACACTGAACACAGTCAGTCGGGAAATTTGCAGCGCTATGATTTGGGTCTGATGTATTATCATATTTTGATTTATGACATGAATAACAGTCAGTAGGAGTCCCGGCATAACCAGATAAATGGCAGTTGTTACAACTAACTGTTGTATGCCTACCTGTCAATGGAAATGCTGTTGAGCTATGGTCAAAATTTGCAGGGCTCCAGGCAGATGTTGTATGGCATTGTTTACAATCAGTCGGAAATCCTGATGAAGCATGATTTGGATCAGTCGTATTATCGTAATTTGATTTATGACATGAATAACAATCAGTTGGAGTCCCATTATACCCATTAGCATGGCATTGCTGACAGCTTACTGTAGTATGTTTTCCCGTTAACGGAAATGCAGTTGCATTGTGATCAAAATTTGCTGGTTTCCAGACAGATGTCGTATGACATTGTTTACAATCAGTCGGAAAACCTGATGAAACATGGTTTGGATCTGTTGTGTTATCATAATTTGATTTGTGACATGAATAACAATCTGTCGGGGTTCCTGTAAAACCATTTGTATGACATGAATTGCAATTAGTATTAACGTGTGCCCCAGTTAAAGGAAAAGCCGTTATGTTATGATCGAAATTTGCAGGTCTCCATCCATTAATAGTATGACATGAGCTACAATCAGTGCTGAAATTTCCCTGCTTATGATTTGGATCTGTTGTTGTTTCATAATTTTGTCTATGACAAGAATAACAATCTTTTGACAAGCCGTTAAATGTTCCTTGCTGATGACAAGAGAAGCAATTATTAATTTTATGTCCACCAACCAGAGGGAAAAATTCGTGAACAAAATTAGAAAATCCCCAGGTAGTTTGGTTTATTAAATGGCACTGCTGACAATTAGTGGGAAACCCTGCCTGCATATGATCCGGATTTTTTGCAGCCATATAATTCGATCGGTGACAGTCAACACATTCTATTCCCTGAACTTCAAAATTTAAGGAAGAAAATTTTTTATGACATTGTGCACAATCCTGAAATTCATGAACGCCGACCAACGGAAAGCGGCTCATTTGATGAAGCTCTTTAATATTTGTAATAAGCCAGTTTTTCGTGGAATGACAATTGGAGCACGTCGGAGACACGGAATTCTGGTGAATATCTTTATGGCAGCTATTGCAATCATTTTTTGCTTTAGAAAAAACGAGTGATTCATGACAGTTGATACAATTAACAATCCTGTGCTGGCCTGATAATTCAAAACCTGTGGTGCTATGATCAAATTTTATTTCTGAAGAAATTATTTTCCAGTTGGTTGAGGAATGACAGTCCGCACAATCGCGTTTAAGCTCATCGCCATGCGGGGATTGTGCAAACAGATTAACTGCAAACAACAAAATAAATGTTATGAATGACAGTTTGAGCATTTGAATTCTTCCAGTTTATATTTTATAAATGCTATTCCGTTATTTATTTCCGGTTTATGGCATTGAATACATTTCAGTTTTGAATGCCCCCCTTTTAAACTAAATTTAGTTTTTTCGTGATCAAATTTTACCGGATTCCAGTTCTCATATAAATGGCAAGTCGTACAGTCAGTTTTTCCACTAACTTTAAATTGCCCCATGTGAATATCGTTATGGCAGCTTTCACAACCTGACTTTAGAGAAGAGAATTTATAACCAATTTTATTTTCAGAATTTATGTACATATGACAATTTCTGCAGGCTAGTGATCTATGTTTTCCCTCCAGTTTAAAACTGGTTTTTGAATGATCAAAGTTTATTTTAGTCCAGCTGTCAGCAAGGTGACAATTTTCGCAGGCATTATTGCCCAGAAAATTTTTGCTTATTTCATTACCATGAACATTTTGATGACAACCAATACATTTTTCCGATTTAAAAGTAAAATTCCATTCTTTAGTTTTATGGTGACAGCTATTACAAGATACAGCCAGATGGCTGCCTGAAAGTGTAAATTTTGTAGTTGAATGATTTTCAATCGTAAAAGTTGACGGGCTAAATCCATAAACATCATGGCACTTACTACAGTCCTGCAAAACTTTATTTTTAGTAAACTGGCCTTTATGATAATCCTTGTGGCAGTCTGTGCAGAATTTGTGTTTCGGTCTTGATGCCAGGTTACTTCCGTGACAATCAGAACATTTAACACTTATATGTTTACCGAGCAAAGGAAATGTTGTTTTATTATGATTAAAAGATGAGGTAGTAATATTTTTAAATCCTGATGTGTTATGACAACTTTCGCAGTTGCTACCAAACCTGCCTTTATGGACATCCTTATGGCACGAAGTACACCTATTAAAAATCAATCCTTTGAAAACCTGGAATTTTTTGCCGTTTAATTTTTCTATTTTGTGACATTTCACACAGTCAATCTGAATATGTTTGCCGGTTAGTTTGAATAGTGCCGTATCATGATTAAATAAAGCTGCTTGTTTAAAGGATTCAGTATTATGGCAATTGCCACATTTATTTTCCAGAGTGTTTTGATGAACATCTTCATGACAACTAATACAGTTTGTGCTTAATCCCAAGTATGTAGTTTTTCTTTTTTTCAAATCAGGATCTTTAATAAATTTAGATTGATGACACTTTTTACATTCTGTCTTTAGATGCTTCCCCGTAAGTATAAATCCGGTACTCGCATGCTCAAATTTATTCTCGTCAATATTAACTATCCGGAAATTTCTGCCGTTATGTTCACTATGACACGATGCGCATTCTTTTCCTTTTACTTTTTTGCTTGAATGAAATCCAGTATTACTATCAATTAAATTTTGAATTTCCTTATGACAATTCAGACATTTAGAATTTGTGGCCTTTTCTCCTAATTCATGACAATTAGTACAATTACTTATTCCTTCCAGTTTGGAATGAGCAGTTGTTAAATCCCCGGGCGAAATTTGAGCCTCAATGTTATTGCTGAAAATAAAAAATATTACAGCCAGAAGTATCCAGCATAATTTTAATTTTCGGTTATCTTTTAAATTAAAAATTATTATTCCCCGCTGCATTAAGCGTTATTTTTCTTTTAGACTTTGTATTGATATAAATAATACGAATAATTTGTAAAAATTATTTTGGCTCTACCTGCAGGATTATTTTGGAATCTGAAATGTCAAACTATTGAAACATTAATTTCCCCATTTAATGACAATAATTAAGCCATAATTTAATAAGCTGTTATCAAACAAAAAGTTAGGAGCATTTGGCGAATCGGTAATAATTACCGGCGTTATGCCGAAATTTTTTCGCTCATATTGATTTTTTTTCACAAATAATGGTTTTAATTATTTTCGAAAGAATCGCAAAATAAATATTTCGAACCACAATAGAATTCTATTTTTCATGTTTCAATAAAGCATCGCCAAATTTTTTAGTAATATTAATTCCAATTTTAGAAAGAAAATCTGCAGGCAATTCGCCGCCTGCAAATATATATACCAGATCATTGGAAATATTTTTTTCTGTTTCAATATCTTTTCTTATTAGGGTTACTTCGTTGTCCCTGATTTCTTTAACTTCTGAGTTGTAAATAATTTTTAATTTATTTGATTTTTCCGCTAATTTTATTTTTTCAAGATTTTTAGGTTTCAGCCTTGCAAAAACATCTTTCCTATAGGAAATAGTTACTTCATTTTTTTCTTCCACAAGCAACAGCGCCGATTCAATAGCAGAATCGCCACCTCCCACAATTAATATCTTTTTGTTAGTTATTAATTCAGGTTCAATTAGTCGGTAGGAAACTTTTTCTTTACTTTCTCCGGGTACATTTAATTTCCTGGGAGAGCCTCTTCTGCCAATTGCAATTAACACTCCGGTAGACGAGTATTCTTTTTTGGAAGTTTTGATTAAAAAATGATCCGGATGTTTTTCTATTTCCTGAACCTTTTCATTTTCATTAATTTTAATCTGATTTTTGGAAAGTACTTCATTCCAAAGTTGTAATAATTCTGATTTTGATGTTTCAGATAATTTAACTTTTCCGTAAAGCGGCAGATACATCGGATTTGTCATAACTATTTTTTTTCTTGGAAAATTTGATACAGTTCCTCCAAGTGTGTCTTGCTCAAAGGTTATATGTCTCAATCCACTCTTTTCAGCTGTAAGTGTTGCGGAAATTCCGGCAGGTCCGCTGCCTACAATCACAAGATCAAAATCTGTTTTACCGTTGAGTTTTTTTCTTTTTACAAAATTCTCTACAGCCTGCTTCCCCTGTTCAACAGCATTTTTAATCAATCCCATTCCCCCTAACTCGCCGGCAATAAAAATTCCAGGAACATTAGTTTCAAAATTCGGACTAACATGTGGAAGATCAACTCCTCTCTTTTCAGTACCAATACATAATGTGATTGCCTGGACAGGGCAAGCATGAAAACATGCTCCGTGACCAACACATCTTGAGGTATTTATTGGATGTGCCTGACCGTTAATAAGTCCCAGGATATCTTTTTCCGGACAGGCTGCAATACAGGCACCGCTTCCAATGCAGGTCTCAGTATCTACAACAGGATGCAAGGAAACAGGCTCATAAATTCCATATTCTTTTGCTTTTTGAATTTTGGATGAAGTTTCTCTCGATTTTTTTTGACCGTGCTTTAGGTAAAAATAGAAAATCAATGCTACAATTAAAAACATTATAGCATATACAATAATATTTTCTAAAATTACTTCCATAAAGTCTTACTTATAATTTTTCTAATGAGGAAGAAGCCAGTTTGGCAATTTCAGTTCCCGGATTATTGGCAATAATATCATTCCAGTATTTTTTTGCCTTTTCGAAATTTCCCCTGGTTGCAGAGATTGCTCCAAGATTATAAAACGCCTGCGGGTCTTTTTTATTGTATAATAAAATTAATTTCGTCTCTTCTTCAGCTTTATCTAAATTTCCCTGACTATAGTAAATATACGTAAGTGAAAAATGTATATCTGCTCTTTTGGGATCAACTTTTAATATTTTTTCGTAAAGCGGCAACGCATTTAATGGCTGATGGGCCGCCAATAAAAAATCAGCATATTCTTTAATTGTTAAAGTATCATTAGGATTTTTTTTAAGCGTTGTTTTAAACTCTTCAATCCTGCGGTTTACAGTTTCTGAGACATTATCTTTGCCTGGTGTACTGCCAGGAGTTCTTAAACTACTATGAATATCGTCCTGTGGAATTTCCTGATCCTGAATATTTCCTGCAGTACTAGGTTTTATAGTTTTTGTATCCTGTGAAGAAATGACCAGGAAAAGAATTAAAGCGGCAATTAATATTACATATATATATGCGGGTTTTATTTTCATTTACAAACCTTTAAAAAATCCATTTATAGCCAAATATAATAGTAATAGAAACGTGAACCAGCATTATTACAAACATTGTAATAGCAAAAGGCAAATGAACAATATGCCAGTATTTAAACAAGCGCTGCATGGATCGAAGCATACCGATTCTTCTATTCAGAATTATTTTTGATTTAATAATATTTATTATTTCATTAAGCTGTTTTCCCCGCGTTCCTTTTGCAGATATTCTCCTTTTTAATTTCATTAGCCTGAATTTCATTCTAAAATATTCTTTTATTACTATAAAAATATTTAAGGCTGCCGTTTTATCTGAATAATTGTTTCTGGAAAACATAGCTTCAATCTGGTCGATGATCATATCATCTACATTATAAACATTGAATTTTTTTCTTAACATATAAGTAAGATCACCGCTAATTTCATTCAATTCATTTGCACCGACTTCCTGCCCCTGAATGGTATGGGGAATCTGAATATAAATAAATCGGCCGATCACACCGCTTAAAACTACTGCAACCATACTCCAGAAACTTACTGCAACAATTCCGCCAAATTTAAAGGCCGTATGATATAGCACAAGAACCGGGCCAAGAGTACACAAAAATATATGTAATTCAAGCCAGTACTTTAAATATCCAAAATTAACCAGCCTTCGGCTTCTTTTCCTTATCATATAAACAGCCACTCCTAGAATCATCATTATTGTACCAACAATTCCCAGGCCATGTCCAATTATTCCGCTCGGTTTTAAAAGATTATGTTGAGTGGTGAAAAATCTTTCTGCTAAGGGAGTGTTGTAATATTGATATCCGTTTATACCAAGAATTGCAGTGACTGATATGCCGACGACAAAGAAAAGAGTTACATAAATAGTATGAATTGATTTATTCATTAATCCTTCGGTTTATAAAAAAATAAATTTGTTAATAACACAAATATTAAAAAAGGGATTTTTATTTGACTCATTTACCGAAAGTTAGAAGGTAATATAAAATTACCTTCCTTATAAAGACTAGGCTCTAATTTTCTGAAATTTCATATAAAGTAGAATACTTAGTAGAATTATCCACAGTCATATCGCTAATTTTTGTTATCAGAATATTTATACGTTCATTTTCACTATCATCTGCTTCTTCGTAGGCCTGGGCAGAACTATATGTATAAATTTCCTCAAAATTGTTTGCTTTTCCTTTTACTTCATAAACCGAATAACTTTCAAGGCCATCAGTTTTTAAAACATTTTTTAATTCTTTTATAACACTTAAGTATTCATCTTTTTTGTCAGATTGAATTTCGTATCTAATACTTAAAAGTACTTTTCCCATTTATGCTCCGCTTAATTTAGAAAATTTGTTGAATGAATTTCACCGGCGAACACTGTTTTTACCGGTCCCGTTAAAGTAAGATCATTAATATTTTCCCCCTGGCCGTCAAAATTTACAATTAATTCGTCTCCACCGTAAGTAATCAAATGCACAGGTGATACAATTTCTGCAATTTTATTTGCTATAATTGCAGCCGCTGCATTACCAGTACCGCATGCAAGAGTCTCGTTTTCAACCCCCCTTTCATATGTCCTGATAAAAACTTTATCTTTTTGTATATCAATAAAGTTTACGTTAGTTCCTCCAGGTGTAAATTCCGGAAGGTTTCTGATTTCTTTTCCAATTTTGGTTACTGGTAATTCATTAATATTTGTATAACCGGAATTTAAATGTTTAGGATCTTTCAGAACTTCCTGAATCTTAATTACAACGTGCGGAGATCCGGTATTTACATAGTTTGCATTTATTAATTGACCACCTGCTTTTACTTTAAAGTTAAATTTAAAATCTTTTGGCTCGCCAAAATAAAATTTGACCTTATTTTCGTTTAAAATTTCACCTGAATAAGGAACACCGTTTGAAAGAAAATTTGCTTTCTTATTTTGTACCCTATTTATAGATTCTGCAAACTTAATAGCACAACGGGCGCCATTTCCGCATAGACTTCCTGTTGATCCGTCTGCATTAAAATATTCCATTACAAAATCAAAATTATCAGATCCAGAAATTGTAATTACACCATCGGCACCTATCCCATTCCTTCGATCACAAAGCTTTTTTATCGAATCAGAATTCAATAAAAGACCCGGGTTCTTATTCTTATCAAACATGATAAAATCATTTCCGGCGCCGGACATTTTTACAAAAAAAAAGCTTTTCATAACAATACAATTTAGCTTAATAGAATCTCCTTTTCAATAGAATTATCTTAGAGCGTAACGAAATATTTTCTGTTTAAAAACAAAAAAGGCAGCTATTTTTAGCTGCCTTCAGAGTGATAAGAAATTCTTTTTTACTGTGGAATATACGAACGCGTAACATTACCCGCAACCAATGCTTTTATGTTCTCTTCCAGATTTTGATCTTTTATAACAACAGATGAATTTTGTTTATCAAACAACCAATCATCTATACTGAATGAAGATATTATATTTACATATCTTTTGGCAATTAACAATGCATCAGCTGCATTAATGATTCCGTTATTATCAACGTCGCCTGCTTTTTTCTGAAGTTCCGAAAGCGTATCCGTATTTGAATAATATTTCATTGATAACAAGGCATCCGAAGCATTGACTCCTCCCCATCCGGTTGATTTGGAAATTGTTAAAGAATATGTGCCGGGCAAAATATCCTGAAAATTGAAATTCCCGTAAAGATCGGTCGTAGTAGACAGAGTATTTCCATTTTGATCAGCCAGTTTTAACATTACATCCGCCAATGGAGTGGAAGATGAATTATCATAGGTTACTGTGCCGTAAAAGGTATAATAAATAGAAGAACTATTTTTCAGAATCACATCACCGCCGTCCGGAATTACATTTATTCTTACATATTTTTTATCTGCAACGGTAAACGCCCCTAACTTTTGTGAATTAAATCCCTGATTGAAATCGACAGAATCCCATGCTGCCGGAACTACTACATCGACTGTAAGAGGAAAATTATAAATTGAATTGTCCAGCCCGTCAGTTACCTGAAGTCTTAATTCAGAATCATTTGACACAAGAACTGTAGAGCTAAAATTTTCTCTTTCTTTAATATATTTAGTAACATTACCTGCTGTTTCAACCCAAAGGCTATCATTATCGGATTTCTCTTTAAGCCAGGAACAAAATGCATTCAGCCATTCGCTTGACATAGGATACCAGTCGCCTCTAGCAACAGCATCCGGGATTTGAGAAAATGGTAAAACTTCATGAGCAAATAGCATTCCCCACTGGCCGTTTGTTATCGCATTTTGAACCCAGGTTTCCGCCTGGTTTAGTTCATCAAGATCGTCATTGGTTGAATTACGTGGAGTATTAAATTGCACTTCGTATGATTTTAATCTTGTCCAGTCCGAGGTTGAAGGGTCCGCATTATTAGCAAGATTACCTCCTACTCTGGAATCAACATAGTATTGACCTGCCAGATTTCGCACATTGGCATTTGTCGTTGTAAATGGATAGGCAAATGATATTACTTTATCACCAGGGACATTCTGTTCTATTGCTATTTTCGATTGATAAATTTCATATGCAGCTGTTCCTGCTGTATTTATATCCCCAATATTAATTTTTGTCAGGTCAGGATGAGTGACGGTATGAGCAGCTATTTCATGTCCTTCTGCAGCCATTTCAGCAAATTCTTCCCAGGTACCATATCTCCAGATTTTTTCTTCTCCCTGGTGAACCAGGCTTCCGGTAATAACAAAAAATGTTCCGTTGAATCCGTAGGAGTTCAGAATGGGTCTCGCGTTATTATATTGCGATTCATAGCCATCATCAAAAGTAAGTGAAAATGCTGCTTTTTTGTCGTTTGCCCACGTTTTAACAATTACGCTGCCTGTCGACTGCGCATTAATTGTTGCAGTGAGTAATAAAAATATTATGCTGATTCTTTTAATTAAGTTCATCGATTATTTACCCGAACCGGAAAAAGTATAAATGTGGATTTATTTGAGAAATCCATAGCCAAATTGATACATATTTACGGTTCAGTTTTATAAACTTTCTTGTATTTTTGTTAATATTCGTACTTTTTTGGATAATATCCATATTTAAAGTTCAAATACTCTGCCACAAAAATAGCGGTTTTGTACCCTTTATAATTTCAGAAGCCATTGATCAACTTTTGTTTATCAATTAGTCGCGCTGTTAAACCTACTTAATAAGTAAACAGGAATTAACAAAATGCTTTAATAATTAATGCCATTTGCAATAAACATTTATCAAATTATCAGCAAATTTATCCTTCCATACCAAAGAGGTTTATAAAGTTTCTTTATAAGATTATTATTTACGCGGGTTCAAAAACTTTATAAGGAGGATGCTATGAAAAAGTATTTTTTAGTTCCTTTGGTCATTACTCTCCTGCTCGCTTCAACTACTGCATTTGCAGGTTCAAACAAAACAGTTAAAAAGGATGCAATAGTGGATAACCTCAAAGTCGGTTTAACAAGCGATAATTATGGATTGAAGGTTAGTTCCGCTTATGTTTTGGGACAACTGGTATCAGATGGTATTATCAATTCTGACGATGCTTCTAAGACAATCATTCCTCTTATGAAAATAATGAATGACGAAGAATCTGATGAAGCAAGAATTGTGGCAGCATTAGCACTTTATCAACTGGAAAGTGAACGAGGTGCTGTACTTTTTGATTATGCAGCAAGATATGATAACAGCAAAAGGTTCAGCAGAATCGGTGCTGTCTTATACAGGGCTCATAATGAAAGAAACAAATAACAATGACAAATTAATAATCCGGCAATAACAATGAACCCATTAATTTAAGGGCTGCCTTGTTTTTCTGAAAGGCAGCCTTTTTTATTTTAAATTTTATTATTATTAGCTAACTGTCCATAATCTAATGATTTAGAATAATTTCAGGCACAAATAGGTAATAATTCTTAATTAAAAAGTAAAATACAGTATAATGTTTTTAACCTCTGAAAAATAGTTTGTTGCACTATGAAAATAAATTCTTAACCATAAACATATCCGCACGCTACGCATATTTTTGACGATGAGTTTTTCTCTCCACATTTTGGACACATATATAATGTATTTTTTTCAGAGCTATATCGATCTCTTATTGGTGAAGTATCAATTGATATTCGACAAAATCGATCGTCTGCTACTTTTCTAATCATCGAATCGATAATTTTTACAGCGAATTCTAACGATATAGTAAAGAATTCCCTTCCGGGTAGTCTGTATTTGCCAAAGCGAAAATGAATTTCTTTTTCAATTTCTTCAACATCACGGGTAAAACAATAGTATTCTACTTCAAAGGGTGTAGGAACACCAGTAGAAGATGACAATTCCTGTGCCCTTCTTTGCACATCTTGAAAGGTATAACCTATTTTTAATAAGCCACTCATAACAGGATTTGAAAGAATATATATAACCGTTTGCCATAATATTAAATCTCCTATCATATAGAGATATTGAAATAATTTATGTACCTCCTAACAGCATTGTACCTAAGACGAAGCCCAACACGCTAATTTTTATTTTAAATTTATTAATCCCGATGTACGGTTTCAGGAGAAAAGGCAGGAAGACATACTGCAATATATTCGGCTCCAATTTCACCGGGGGTACTGTATTGAACCCATTTGTCCTTATCTGTAATTACCGCTTCACCTGCATTAATTTGAAGGGTTTCATCTTCTGTCTTAACCTGCAACATTCCTTTCAACACAATTGTATATTCATCGAACTCAGGCTTTTGCCCGGGCTCAACCCAGCCGGACGGACTTGTCATTCGGGCAATACTTACGGAACTAGTTTTTGAATTTACTCTCCCGATGAATTCTTCTATTTTTTTGGGTTTATTTCCTGCCGCGGTAATTACAGAAGGAGATTTTATTTTTATTGCCATTTTATTCCTTTGATTTAGACTTTCCCGATTTTCAAAACAATTTTCCAACCAGCCGTTTTATAAATTTGATTACCCCACAAGTTTTTAATCTCACTCTTTACCAGATCTACCGGATTGGATTTTTCTTTTTCAATGTAATTTTGAACCGCCGACCAGGTACTCAAAAATCCGAGTAGATTTTCTACCGTCCAGTTTGCCGTCATTCTAAATTCCGGCGGACTTAGCTGCTCAAACGGGAATGGAATGGATTTGTACTCATCATAGAATAATTGTCTTTCAGGTGGCCAATAATCTTTCAGAATTTCTTCATCAAATCTTTTAATAACCGGGTCAATAGTATCAGAAATTTCCACTAAATTGTAAAGCCAGACAGCTATTATCCCTTTTTTCCTTAGAACTCTCCGGGCTTCAGAATAAAATTTATTAAAATCGAACCAGTGCAAAGCCTGTGCTACTGTAATGAGATCCACCGTTGAAGATTCAATTTCAGCTTTTTCAGCAGGAAATACTTTATAAATTATATTCTCGTTATTGAATGCATTTTGCACCTGGTTTGCACTGGCATCACTTGCAATTATTTTTTTAAAATAATTTGCCAGACCGTTTGCAGCCTGCCCGCTTCCGGTGGCACAATCCCATGCAAGTTTATTTGACGGGGAAACCTGAGACAAGTAATGAAATAATTCGTCCGGATAATCCGGACGATATTTAGCATATTCTTTTGCCTGCTTTGTAAAATGATCTTTGAAATTCATAAAAATACTTCAGAGTGCCTAATTTTACTTATTCAACCCGTTTCAAATCTAAATCCTGGAAGTCAAAACTAAAATCTGTGTCAGGCCTGAATTTTTCCATTTTAATCCCTTCAACTGATCCATCAGGATTTAATGAAAAAGTAACAAACGCATCACCATGCAATTTTCTGTCATTCCACCTTGCAACAAAAGAATTGTACTGCCAGTGTTCAAGCACACCGTTTAGTTCCGGAGTATGATCGAAATTCATAAAAAGTTTTCCATCCTTAGCCTCCACCGAAACAGTACCGTACCAGGAATCTTTATATTTTCCTACGAATTTTTCAAGAGGAAGGCTAGGTGAAGATTCTTTATTTCTAAGTGAATCCATTTCAGCTACTTTTTTATCGGCACTATTTCTTCCTTTGCTAACAATTGCGCTGAACTTTTCAATCCAATCGGTATCATTTGCATCCAGAAGTAAATCGAAGATGTGATTAGTTACAGAATAAAAAGCAGCACCGGACTCCTGATTAGTTAAAACTATAATCCCTATTTTCTTTGCCGGATCCAGAGATACCTGCGTTACTGTACCGGGCAAACCACCTGAATGCCATATTATTTTGTCGCCACGATATTCTTTAATAAACCATCCGAGGCCATAGGCCGCAAAATTTGTACTCAATGCCGACAATCCAGGAGGAGGAGATCCAACCGGAATATTTATATGAGGCATCCACATTTGCACGGTTTCTTTCCGACTGAATAATCTCTTATCAGTACCGTTTATTCTTCCCGAGTCGAGTTGTGTAATTACCCACTTTGAAAGGTCATTTACGCTTGAAAGAATTCCTCCGGCTGGTGCTGTAACATCCCAATTTGTCAACGGCATAATTTCTAATTTCCCATCCACAAGAGTGTGAGGAGTTTCAATGTTGTTTCTATCATCCAGTAAGCTCACACCAGCGCGTGTATTTTTCATTTCGAGTGGTTTAAATATTTTTTCTGTTACAAATTCTTCCCACGTTATCCCGGATACAGCCTTAATAAGTTCGCCGGCAACGGGATAAAGAATATTATCGTATGCATAATGGCTTCTGAAACTTGTTGATAGTTTAATAAACCGAAGCTGGTACATTATCTGATCTCGTGTATAATCTGAAGCGGGAAAATAAAGCAAATCTCCTGCACCAAGGCTGAGCCCGCTGCGGTGACACAATAAATCACGCACTCTCATTTCATTTGTTACATAGGGATCGGACATTTTAAAACCCGGAAGTTTATCTATAACCCTGTCATCCCAACTGAGCTTCCCTTCATCAACAAGAATAGCAAGACAGGCGGCTGTGAATGCTTTTGAATTGGAAGCAATTTGAAACAGTGTGTTAGGATCAACCGGATCATTTGATTCAATACTCTTAACCCCGTAACCCTTTGCAAATATTAATTTGCCACTCTTTACAACTCCGACTGTAATTCCGGGAACCTGGAATTCTTTTAATACCTTTGGAATATAAGAATCAAGATCGGACTCAAGATTTTCCTGTGCAAAAATATTCTGTGAAAAAAATAAAACTGATAATACAAAAAGAAAGACCGGATTGGCTAATGATTTTTTCATTTAAATCTTCCCTTGGTTAAGAAATTTGAAATAGGTAAGAAAAGTTAGAATAAAAAAATGAAAGGTTCAATTTAAATTGAGCAGGAAATTTGAGGTAGTCTGTCATAAAGAATTTATTTCAAATTCCCCCGGGATTTGTTATAATTCCTGATCGAGCCAGAAATTCAAATTCTAAACAAAGAAGTCAATAACAGATAAGAGTTGACTTATATAGTTACTTTCGTATTGTCAGACTTTGAAAAATCAGGCATCTAAAGATTCAATTTGCCTGATCCTTTCCCTTGCTTTTATTGATTCATAATATTTTAAAGCCTGTTCCAGGTTTTCGTTGCTTTCATTAGTTTTTTTCCTGTCCTTTAATAAAATTCCTAATTCAACATTAGTTTCAGCTTTATTAAGCTTATTGCCAATTTCAACATTTATCCTGAGACTTGTATTCAGATAATGTTCAGCTTTAGGGTACATTTTCTTCTTCCTGTAGATCACTCCCTTTACCCTGTATACCTCTGCTGTTGATAGCCTGTCCTTTGTTTTGTTGAATAAAACAGCAGCTTTATCGGCAAACTGTTCCGCTAATTTCAAATCGTTATTTTTAACAAGTGCCAATGCTTTTCCAAGATAAGAGAGCCCCAATACAGGCATGTAGTTTATCTTCATACAGTAATGGATACTATTATCAAAATCGTATACTGCCTGCTTTAATTTATCGTCACTAAGATTTAACATTCCCAGGTTATGATAAATCTCAGCTATCCGTTTATTATCTTCAGATTTCGTGAATTTAAACAAAGCTTTCCGGTAATAATCTTTAGAATCCTCCTGATCGCCAAGAATATCATTTACAATACCGAGATTTATTTCCGTTTTACCTGTCTCCTCCGGATTGTTTAAGCTACCAAGCAATCTTAGTGCTCTTTCAAAATTTCTTTTTGCCTTTGTAAATTCACCCATCTCCCCGTAAACGCTGCCAAGAATATTAGCACATTTTGAAAGTCCTGCAGTATCGTTAAATTGCTGATAGATTTTTTTTGCTTTTTCGATATAGCTAAAACTTACATCCCATTTTGATTTTTTCCTGTAGAGTTCTCCCAGTTTATAATATGAATCCGCCACAACAAAATCGGAAATTCCCTCAATATAAATAGCGTAAGCTAGAATGCTTTGATAGATCATAACTGCAAGATCAGTTTCTCCAAGGGTAACAGTAAAATTACCCAGCCTACCTAAAAATTCGGCATATTTTTCGGCTTTAAGTCTCTGTTGCGCAAAAGTAATTAGCAATTCAATTTTAAATTGAAGATCGGCTTCATTATTAATATTCAGGGATACCTGTTTTTTATTTTTTGCCGATACCTGCTCACTGAAAGATTTAAAAGAACTTAATTCTGATGAGAATATACTTTTGAACTCTTTTTCTTCCTTCTTTGAAAAATAATTAGAGATTATGTCGTTAAGTAGTTTATTCCTGTTAATTTTCAATGAATTCAATTTTGTCTCCTTTATCTTTAATTACCTGTTTTATATTTTTTTGATGCCTTTTATTATGTTGCCCAGCCATATCTTGAAAAATGTGGGATCTCTCCCTCCAGAATTTTTAATTCACCTTTTTTTACGTCAACTGAAATACTCTTCGCTTTCATTGGAATATAATTGCCGTTATTGTCCTTATAGACAAATTTTATTGAATCGTAATCCTGCGGCAATTCATTAACGTTCAGCCCATAAACTTCAAAAGTTAACAAAGCTGGTTTATTGAATGTTGTTGGAGAGGGATCAAAGTCCATCGATAAATCACCGGTTAGTTCACTTCTGCTTATGTCAATGCTGACTATCATATTATCATCTACAGCACCGGGAGGAAATCTCAATTGTACATCAACGGTTACTTCACCGCCTGTCGAATTGTATGTATTATCATAATGAATAACTCCACCGCTCTGAGGAGTAATTTCAAACTTAAGTTTTTTGTGTTTCTCCCCCGGAACTATACTTTCCGGCAGTTTTAAAAATGATACAGTATCACTGCCAGCTACAACAATTGAATTAACCGGACCTGTAATACCGGTATTGTTAGAATCTTTGCATCCAACGAGTATCAATCCGCTGACTATTATTAAAAGAAAAACTATTTTCAATTAATGCCCCTTCTTTATTACTGATGAATAAACCCTTAATCCTGTTTACTCTTATTTAAAGGCAGTTATTGGAGTAACAAAACTATGCCATAAACAGGAAGGTAATTTTTACCTACCGTATAACGAATAAAAAATACTTCGGAATTTATTTCTTGTGCCGGCTGGTAGTTCTTACTGGCTGGTTTTACGAAACTGTTTTAGTTTGAAACATATTAACTTCTTACCTCTCAGCCGTTAATAAAAGTGCAATAAAGGTAAGAAACAAATTCAAATAAGGTTACTGAAGTATTCAATTAAAATAATTATAAATTAAATACCTCTTTAAATGAAAACCTGAGAT
>Ga0209919_1000307_pt1 | contig 24751 bp, 27 predicted proteins | sample SalPon2A_C_D2_MG_FD_185721 | JGI IMG/M metagenome (GOLD analysis project Ga0209919, IMG submission 185721) | Soil microbial communities from South San Francisco under conditions of wetland restoration - Salt Pond MetaG R2A_C_D2_MG (SPAdes)... | ecosystem: Environmental > Terrestrial > Soil >... | reverse complement strand
CCGAGCGCGCACCGATGAAGCAGTTGTCCTCGATGATGGTCGGGGTGGCCTGTAGCGGCTCGAGCACGCCGCCGATGCCGACACCGCCGGACAGGTGAACGTTTTTTCCGATCTGCGCGCATGAGCCGACCGTGCACCAGGTATCCACCATCGTGCCCTCGTCCACATAACCGCCGATATTCACATAGGAAGGCATCAGCACGACCTTTGGCGCAATGAAGGCGCCGCGGCGAACGGTGGCCGGCGGAACAACACGCATGCCACCCTTGCGGAACTGGTCTTCACCCCAGTTGGCAAACTTCAGCGGCACCTTGTCGAAATAGTTCTGCACACCGCCGTTGACCACCTGGTTGTCATTGATCTTGAAGTACAGCAGCACGGCCTTTTTCAGCCATTCATTGGTCTCCCAGACGCCATCGGCATTGCGCTCGGCAACGCGTACGGCACCCTCGTCGAGCAGGGTGATGGTTTTCTCGATGCTGCTGCGGAAGGGCTCCGCACCGCTCTCGATATTCCATGCATCGCGCGTATCCCACGCTTCCTCGATCACCTGCTGCAAATGACTCATCTGTTACTCCCTTCAATTCATGTGTTCCGGGAAGTGTAGCGGATTACACCCCCGCGCCGAAGCCTCGGTTTGCCCGCAGACGGGTCAGTCGATGACGATTTCCCGTGGCCGCTCGTGGCTGAGGAATTCCAGATTGGACATGGAAAGACCGTAGGCGCCGGCCAGGCCGAATACCGCGATATCGCCGACATCGGCGGCATCCACGTACACATCGTTAGCCAGCTTGTCGGCGCCCGTGCACAGTGGTCCGCCAAAATAAACAGACTCCCGGCGCACCGCCTCCTGCCCGTCGAATAGCGGCTGTCGCTGCATGCGCGCGATGGCCAGCGGGTGGTTGATGGCCAGCGCTGCCGGTCGGCGGAAATGATTGATGCCCCCGGCGCAGATCACCTGCTTTTTGCCGCGGCTGTCCTTGATATCCAGGATTTCGGTGCAGAACCAACCCGAATCGGCGGCCAGGTAGCGGCCGAGTTCAAGAAAATAAGTGCGTCCCTCGAATCCGTATTCCGTGATCAGCCTGGCCAGCCCGTGGGCATAGGCCTCGGGGTTGAAGTCGTGACCCTCTTCCAGGTAGTCCACGCCGAACCCGCCGCCGAAGTCGATGATGTCGCAGACCACACCGGCATAGGCCACCTCGATGGCGCGTGCCATGCCGAACACCAGCTCGCAGTTCTTCAGCAGATCGGCCACGTTCAGCACGCCGGATGCGGCATACACATGCAGGCCGCGGAACTTGAGGGTATCGAGTGCCAGAATCTGCGGCAACACATCGCCGAGCTTTTCCTCGTCCACGCCGAATTTCTTCGAACCGCCGGAGAAGGTTGTCTGCGCCTCATGGATATCGAAATCGGCATTGATGCGCAGCAGGATGTTCTGGCTCTTGCCCTGCTCACGGCATATGGCGTGCAGGCGGTGCGCCTCGGTCAGCGATTCGATATGGATGGTGCGTATGCCGCTCTCCACGCACCAGCGCAGCTCTTCGGCCGACTTGCCGGGACCGGTGTAGATCAGTTGCGCCGGGGTAAAGCCGGCGGCCACGGCCTTTTCCGCCTCGCCCAGGCTGGCGATCTCGATACCCCTGGCACCGGCGGCCAGCGCGGCGGCCAGAAAAGCGGCATGCGGGTTGGCCTTCATGGCGTAAAAAACCTCCACGCCTTCGGGCATGATGCCGGTAAGGTGCGCGATCTTGTCGCGCATCGGGGCGGTGTCGTAGACGTAGGCGTTCAGCGTTTCGCCACTGGAGGCGAGTTCACGCAGGGCAGCTTCAACGTTGGCTGGAATGTTCATGGCTTATCCTTTTCTGTTTCAGGCAGCTCTACCCGTTTCAGGCGGCGCGCAAGCTCGGCGGCGGCCTCCGGTCCGTCGACCAATGCTGCGCGGATGAAGCCCCGCCCGGGATTTTCGCCGTTTGCATCATCGGCGGAGAGGTAGGCGCCGGGCAGGATGGTGACGGCCTGCTGCTCGTAGGCTGCTTTTGCGAATGCCTCGCCATCGGCGACCGGCAGCCAGACGAAGAAAGAGCCGGCCGGCGCCTCGCCGAAACCATAGGCCTCAAAAAAGGCCTCAAGGCTTTGCCGGTAAACTGCCAGGTGGCGTTGCACATGGGCTTCATCCGACCATGCGGCGGCGGCCACCTGTTGCAGCGGAATTGGCGTGGCCGGTCCCGTGTAGGCGCGCAGCTTGGCGAAGCGGGCGATCAGCGCCGCATCTCCGGCGATGAAGCCGGAGCGCATGCCGGGCAGGGCCGAGCGCTTGGACAGCGAGTTCATCACCAGGCAGCGGCTGAAGTCCTCCCGGCCCAGGCTTTCTGCGACCTGAAGCAGGCCGGCGGGGGCATCATGCATGTAGATTTCCGAATAGCATTCATCGGAGACGATCCTGAAATCGAAGCGGTCGGCCAGCGCGAACAGTTCACGGTACCAGTCTTCCCCGGCGATCCAGCCGGTGGGATTGGATGGCGAGCAGACATAGATAAAGGCGGCGCGCTGCCAGATGTCTTCCGGCACCGCGGCGAGATCGGGGGCGAAGCCGGAGTCCGGCGTGCAGGGCATGAAATAAGGCTCCGCGCCGGCCAGCACGGCGCCGCCCAGATAGATCTGATACATCGGGTTGGGCATCAGCACGCAGGGCCTTTCTTCTGCATCCGGGTTTACCAGTGCATGCGCCACGGCGAACAGGGCTTCGCGCGTGCCGTTGGCGGACAGTACCTGGGTGTCGGCATCCACATTTCTCAAGCCGTAGCGCTGCCTTAGCCAGTCGGCCACGGCGCTGCGCAGCACATTCGAGCCGCGGGTGGTCGGGTAGCGGGAGAATCCGCCGATGTTGTCGTTCAGGACGGGGGATACGAACCCCGGAAGCGGCAGGCGCGGCTCGCCCGCTCCGGCATCTATCGGGTCCAGGTCTGCCGGTTGCTCAAGCCCGGTGAGCAGGGCTCTTAGTCGCTCGAAGGGATATGCACCAAGGCTGTCAAGACGATGAAACGAAGGGCTCACTTGTTTGGATCGTCGGCGCGGGCCTGCACCGGCTTGCTCCACGGGCTCAGGTTGCCGGCTGAATCGACAGCGCGAATGCGGAATGCGAAATCACGCTTGTAACTGAGCTTCACATTGCGCACCTGTTCCACGCCCCTGCGGTTCGGCAGAGGCTCCTGCTCAAGGTGGCGCTGCCACGGTGTCAGGCAGTTGCATACGGTGTCGAGCACGGCGCGGTCGATCTGAAAGCCAACATTGCCGTAGCCACCGACAATCGTGAACTTCATATTCAGAATGCTGACTTCCTTGTTGATGCTCAGGTTCACGATGCGCAGCGGCGCATTGGTATCCGGTTGCGGGAACTCTTTCTTGCCGCAGCCGCCCAAAGCGATCAGGGCGATCAGTCCGCCCAGCATGAGATTACGCATTGTCTGCCTCCAGTTTCTGTTTCCAGTCATCGCACTGCTTGCGCACCTGGTTGGGTGCCGTGCCGCCGATATGATCGCGTGCCGCCACGCAGGCCTCGACCGACAACTGGCTGGTCATGGCCACCGTCAGGCGGGTATCGATGGCTGCGCAGGCGGCGTCATCCATCTGGTGAAGCTCTTTACCCTGTTCGATGCACCAGGCCACGCTGCGCCCGACAATCTCGTGCGCCTCGCGGAACGGGATGCCTGCGCGTACCAGCGCGTCGGCAAGGTCCGTGGCGGTTGAGAATCCGGAGGCGGCGGCCCTGTGCATGGCGTCTTTGTGCACGGTCATGCCGGGCATCATATCGGCGAATACGCGCAGGCAGCCTTCAAGCTGGTCGAAGGCATCGAACACCGCGCCCTTATCTTCCTGCATGTCCTTGTTGTAGGCCAGCGGCAGGGCCTTGACCGTGCACAGCATGCCTACCAGTCCGCCGATGATGCCGCCGGCCTTGCCGCGCACGAGCTCTGGCATGTCCGGGTTCTTTTTCTGCGGCATGATGCTTGAGCCGGTGCAGAAGGCATCGGGCAGATCGATGAAACGGAACTGTGCACTCATCCAGAGAATCACTTCTTCGGACAGGCGCGAGAGGTGCACCGCACAAATCGAGCAGGCGGCCAGCAGTTCGAGCACGAAATCGCGATCGGAGACGGCATCCAGCGAGTTGGCGCACGGCGCATCGAAGCCCAGTGCGCCCGCCGTGGCATGGCGATCGATGGCAAACGTGGTGCCGGCCAGCGCTGCCGAGCCGAGCGGGCTTTGGTTCATACGGGCGCGGGCATCGGCAAAGCGGCCGGCGTCGCGACCCAGCATCTCCACATAGGCCAGCAGGTGATGGCCGAGGGTCACCGGCTGCGCGGTCTGCAGGTGCGTGAAGCCGGGCATGATGGTGTCGGCATGTTCACGTGCCAGCTCCACCAGCACGGCCTGCAGGGTGGCAATGCGCACCTGCAGTTCATCCACGCGCCGGCGCAGGAACAGGCGGGTATCGGTAGCCACCTGGTCGTTGCGGCTGCGCGCGGTGTGCAGGCGCTTGCCGGCATCGCCGATCTTCTCCGTAAGGCGTGCCTCGATGTTCATGTGCACATCTTCCAGTGCCACGGTGAACGGGATCTCGCCGGCCTCGATGGACTGCTCGATGTCGTTCAGCCCCGCCAGAATCTGCTTTACATCATCGTCGGACAGGATGCCCTGCTTGCCGAGCATGCGGGCATGGGCGCGGGAACCGGCAATGTCCTCGCGGTACATACGTCCGTCCACATCGATGGATGCGTTGAACTGTTCGACGAATTCATTGGTCGGGGCGTTGAATCGACCGCCCCAGAGTTTGTCTTTGGCCATAACCTCTCCTGACAGGTGGCGCCACTCTAGCGTTGCCTCCGCCAATCGGAAACACGCCAGACTTTCAAGGGTTTGTCAGCCCCTGTCCTGCGCCTCCCTGAAGCTCAGGGAGGCAGAGTTGATGCAGTAGCGCTTGCCGCTCGGTGCCGGTCCATCGTCGAACACGTGACCCAGGTGGGCTTCGCATGCTGCGCAGACCACCTCGGTGCGGCGGGAAAACAGCGAGCGGTCGTCGCGGTAGCCGATGGCCTTATCGTTCACCGGTCGTACATAACTCGGCCAGCCGGTGCCGGAATCGAACTTGTCTTCGCTGGAAAACAGCTCGGCGCCGCAGCATGCGCAGCAGTAGATCCCCTTTCCATGATGATCCCAGAACCTGCCGGTGAAGGCCCGCTCGGTGCCCTTCTTGCGGCAGATGCGGAACTGCTCGTCGCTGAGTTCGGCCTGCCATTCGGATTCTGTTTTCTGCACTTTCGCATCACTCATCATGCACCACCTGGTCTTCCTTCAGGCGCGAAAGGAAGAAATAACTGAAGCCGAGGGCGGCCACGATGGCCGCCATGGCAATGACCTGAATCGGCTCGATGCCGGCGAAATCCAGCACGATGATCTTTCTTGCCACGGCCATCAGCGCCGTGGCGACCACCAGCCGAACGGCAATCACGTGCCGCCTTACATACAGCGAGATGTTGATAAAGATATCGATGGCGATCAGTACGGCCAGGAAAGAGGCGAAGGTGGAAGTGATGCCGCCGATGCTGAGCAGGGTTTGCGGCGAATCCCTGAGCGTGCTGTACATCTCGATGCCGATCAGTACCACGCCGCAGATCACCACGAAGGCCATCAGAACGGCCAGCATCATCACCGTGTAGCGAACCAGATTGTTCAGCCAGCCCATCAGGGATTTGTCGTCGCGCTTGAGGGTGAGAACCTCGCGCGACATCTCGGCAACGTATTGCTGTTTGACGAATTTCATCAGTTCGTTGGCAAACAACTGGCTGGAGTAGGGGCCGGCCTTGCCTTTTACATCGTCGTCGAGATGGTAGTTGAACCCCTCGATATCCTGCATCTGATCGCTGGTCAGGGTTTTGAAGCCCATGCTCCATTCGCCGAACTGGCGCTCGTCGATGGTGGAGCGTTCGATCAGCGTCACATTGTGATGGCGGGTGTCCTTTTTGATGCGGGCGAAGGTGGCATCGACCGTTTCTCGCGGTCCTTCAAGCACCTGCATGAAGGTGCCATCGCTGTAGATCAGCTGGCCGGTGATCTGATGCTCGGTGTTGTTGCTGCGGCATTTGGCCAGCAGGTGCAGAAGATCATCCTCTTCAAAGGGCTTGCTGGCGAAGCTGACGTAAACGATGCGAATCATGCTGGCCCCTGTGCTGAGAGGATACCCGGGATCAGGCTTGTAGCTGACTCAAGCTTGCGCTGCATCCTCGCCGTCGTCAAAGACATGCAGGCGCACCGGGCAATCAATCCCTTCCGTGGGCAGTTGCGCTTCGTATTTCGCTACCGTTGAGCGACGGCCATGGGTTTCCGGATGCTTGGCGATCAGGAAGGAGCAGATATCGCAGTATTCCTCGATGGAGATATCGAAGGTGCCGATGCGCCGGGCCATGGCGATGATTTCTTCCTTATCCGAGCCAATCAGTGGCGAGAGCAGGGGGAGATCGCTGGCGTCGTAAATCGCCTGGATATTGCCCAGCGTCTGGCTGGCCACCTGGCCGAGCGAGTCGCCGGTGATCAGCGCCTGTGCACGCACGCTATGCGCGATTTTGGCTGCTTCCCGGATCATCTGTCGCTTGTAGATAATCATGCGGTAATCCGCCGGCACCAGCGCGATGGCATGACGCTGGAACTCCTCCAGATCCACCAGATACAGCTTCACATGCCCCTGATAGCGAGACAGCTGACGGGCCAGATCCTTGATCTTGGCAAAGTCGCGATTGATGGTGCTGTTGTAGCAGTGCACCAGCGTGGCGCTCATGCCGCGCTTCATCATCGTGTAGGCGGCAACCGGCGAATCGATGCCGCCGGAGAACAGCACCACACCCTTGCCCGAGGTGCCCACCGGCAGGCCGCCAATGCCGGGAATCTTGCGCGTATAGATATAGGCGGCATCCAGCCCCACTTCCACACGCACATCCATCTCCGGCTCACTGAGGTTCACGGCCAGACCGAGCCGGGTCTTCAGGAAGCCGCCGACTTCGAAATTGATCTCGCCGGACGGATGCGGGAAACGCTTGTCGCTGCGCCTTGAGGTGACGCGGAACGGCATGCCCGCCACATCGCTTCCATAATCTTCCTGCACGGCGCGCAGCGCGATTTGCTGCATCGATTCGATGCTGCGCTCGGCTTCATGCACCAGCGAAAAATTACGTACGCCGGGCAGCAGCGCCAGGTGATCGAGCAGGCCGTCCGGCACCTCCGTGACGTCCGCCACCATGCGGCCGAATTCACGGTGCAGCCCATCGGGCCGCAGCACACCCTTCAGTGCCCCCCTGATATTGCGCGCCATGCGCTTCTCGAAAAGCTTGCGGTTCTTGCCCTTGAGCGACATCTCGCCGAAATGAAACAGTATCTTTGCCATGCGCCCAAGCCTAGCGGTTTTCCCGGCCCCATGCAGCGGGGCTTACGCGTCGTCTTCGTCGGTGAACGGACAGGTGTAGGGGATGCTGTCGTAGCGTTCCCGGTCGTCCGGCCAGGCATTGACCAGTGCGTCGGTGGGGCCGCATTCCCTGCAGGTGCGCAGATGGCAGAAGGTCTTCTCCAGCTTGGCGAAACGAAACGGCTTGACCAGATAGACGCATGCTTCGCGTCTGTCCTCCGGGATTGAATGGCCTTTGCCGCTCATGATGATGAAGCGCACATCCGGATGCATTGCATGCACCCTGTGCATCAGCTCAAAGCCATCCATATCGGGCATCATGACATCGGCAAAAACCGCCTTGGGGGGTGTATATCCGGCGGATGCTGCGAAATCGAGGTAGGCCTGCGGGGTGGTGAACTGGCGTGTTTTGTAGCAGAAACCCTCAGCGAGATCGGCCAGCACCCGTATCAGCAACGCATCGTCGTCAACGATGTGTATCATCTATGCTGTTGCTTAATAGATCAGGGCGGAAAGCACCAGGAAAAACAAAGTCAGCGCGAAGTAGGTGGAAAAGGGCTTGCCATCCCTTTTCTGATTCCATGTTCCCTGCTCGTTGTTCATGTCGATCTGCCTGACTCCCTGTTGTCACGGTTCGTGACAGGCTCGCGGCAGTCTAAGGAATTTGACTTCAGCTGACCAGATAGCTTAAAGCCAGGGCAATGAATACGGTCATGCCGAGCAGATTGTTGTTCAGGAAGGCCTTGAAGCAGGCATCGCGCTGACGCGCATGGATCAGCCGCTGGTGGTAAAGCGCGAATCCGGCGGCGACCAGCAGTCCGATATAAAACAGCAGTCCGACCTCGAAAGCCCTGCCGGCGAATACCATCAGGACAAGAAATGCCAGTTGGAACAGGCCGATGATATGCCGGTCCCATTGCCCGAACAGGATGGCGGTGGATTTAACGCCGATCTTCAGATCGTCGTCACGGTCCACCATGGCATACATCGTATCGTAGGCCACCACCCAGCAGACATTGGCCGCGAACACCAGCCATGCCGCAGCCGGTACGCTGCCCGATTGCGCCGCGAAGGCCATTGGCACGGCCCAGCCGAAGGCCGCCCCGAGAAACACCTGCGGCCAGTGGGTGTAGCGCTTCATGAACGGGTACAGGGCCGCCAGCGCCACGCCGCCGAACGACAGGTAAACAGTCAGGGTGTTGGTGGTCAGCACCAGCGCGAAAGCGGCCAGGCAGAGCGCCGCGAACAGCCCCAGGGCTTCTTTGGAGCTGATTTCGCCGGTTGCCAGCGGTCGTGCCCTGGTGCGCTCTACATGCGGGTCCACCTTGCGGTCGGCGAAGTCATTGATCACGCACCCGGCCGAGCGCATCAGGAATGCGCCGGCAATGAACACCAGCACGACACTGGCATCGGGATGCCCCTGGCCGGCCAGCCACAGGGCCCAAAGCATCGGCCATGCCACCAGGTATGTGCCGATGGGTTTGTCGGCGCGCATCAGGCGGAGATAGATGCGGAATCGGTCGTTCATAGCGGCTTGCATGCAGGCTGGGCTAGACGTGATGTTTCAGCACGAGGGTCAGCCCGTCGGCAACCGGCAGCATGCTCAGCTCGAACCTGGGATCGTCGGTCAGTTTGCGGTTGAAGGTGCGAATGGCCTTGGTTGCGGCATCGTTGCTGTCGGGATCGATTACCTTGCCGTCCCACAGCGTATTGTCCACGGCGATCAGGCCCCCGGGACGTACCAGTTCCAGACAGGTCTCGAAGTAGGCGTCGTAGTTTTCCTTGTCGGCATCGATGAAGGCGAAGTCGAACGAGGCCGCGCCGCCTTTCTCAAGCAGTTCATCAAGGGTTTCCAGCGCCGGGCGCAGGTGAAGATGGATGCGATCCTGCACGCCTGCCTGCTCCCAGAAACGGTGTGCGATGAAGGTCCATCGCTCTGAAATATCGCAGGTGACCAGCCTGCCGTCGCGCGGCAGGGCGAGGGCCATCCAAAGCGTGGCATAGCCCGTAAAGGTGCCGATTTCGAGCACCTGCGACGCCCCCATCAGCTTTAGCAGCAGGGCCATGAATTGCCCCTGCTCCGGTGCCGAGCGCATTATGGACATTTCCTCGGCCTCGGTCGCTTCTCGCAGTTCGCCCAGCACCTCCGGTTCGCGTACGCCGACGCCGAGCAGGTAGCGGTACAACTCGTCGGTCAGGTTCAGCGACTGGTTAGCCACCCCGTGCCTCGAGTTCGGCCAGCCGGCGGGCCGCTTCATCCAGCTGGGTTTCGTTGAATACCGAGATGCCATGGCCGGTGAGCAGCGCGGTGGTTACGCCCTGGCCGCCGATCTTTTTACCGGTGAATTTGCCATCGTTCACCAGGCTGCTGCCGCAGGAAGGGCTTCCCTCTTTGAGGATGGCTATCTTGATCTTGTGTTCCCAGCACCGGGCAAGGGCGCGCTCGGCGCCGTCCATGAAGGGGCCGGTCACATCCGTGCCATCGCGGCGCTGCACGCGGCCCATGCCGCGCAGTACGGCGGTGGAATCACCGTCCTCAATCTCTGCCGGCTCGCGTGGCACGCACAGGCCGCCGGCCATTTCCGGGCACATCGAGACAATACGCCCCTGCCTGGCCCAGGTGTCGAGCAGGCCGTGCGTAGCGCAATCGCTGCCGTCGTAGCGAACCTTTTCGCCGAGCAGGCAGGCGCTGACCAGGATTCGTTCCATGCCGCCAGCTTAGCTATACACAGAGTTCGGATAAAGCAGTGCTTTCAAGCAGGTATCGCTGTCGGCGTTCTACGGCAAGGCGTCGTATGGTTCGCATGAGTTGCATGCTGTCTTCCGGCTTGGGGCTGCCGGCATCGGATACATAGCCCCACATATGTTCCATGGCGTTGTGTAGGCGTCCGGGCAGAGGGGGCTGGCGCAATTCGGCCACGAGCAATTCTGCCAGGCCGGCCATGTCCTCTTGATAGGTGCCGTGCGCCACTTCGGGGCCGATGCGTTGATACAGGGCCGGGTCACGCGCCATGATGGAATACTTGTGCTGTGCCCAAAGGTGCTGCGTGTTGAGCGGTAGCGGAATGCGGGCGGAATCTTCGTTGCGTTGTTTCCCGGCGAGGATTTCGAGTTGAGCGAGAGGCGGATCGATCCGGTCTGTCGGCCAGACAATGTCTGCGTCAGAATCAGGCAGCGGTGAGTGGTGATTGTATCCCCGCAATTCCATCTCCGAGACAAGGAGTCTATGCCGCTGACATAAAGCATGCAGGTGGCCGACCCATCGCAGCGTTTCGGGGTGATGCGAATACCCTTTCTTGTTCAGGGTGATGATATTGAACAGGCCATGCAGTTCCCGGTGCTCACCCAGCAGCCGTTTGCGATCAAGGTAGCCGGGGTTGATGTCCCAGATGCGCATCAATCGGCGCGGCCGATCAGTTTGGCGACTTGTTCCGCTGTCGCCAGGGAGGCACGCGCCCCCAGCCTGGTGCAGGCAAGCGCTCCGGCAGCCGAGGCAAATCTCAGGGTTTCGTCCCAGCCCATGTCGCGCGCCACGGCCATCGCAAAGGCGCCATGAAAGGCGTCGCCGGCACCGGTTGTATCCACCGCATCGATCCGGTATGCGTCGAGCCTTCCCCTGGATGATTCCATTTGCCAGATCAGGCCGCGCTCTCCGCGCGTGACAACCACGTGCCCGGCCACAGTCAGGGGCTCAAGGCATTGCTCCGGGTCATCCAGGGCACAGAATTGACGGGCGAATTTTTCCGAGGCGACAAGATAGTCGACCTGTACGGCCAGCTCGCGTGTGCCGCGATGCAGGGAGCCTGCATCCAGTACGGTCGGTATGCCATGATGTTTCGCCCACTGGCAGATCATGCAGGAGATCAGCGGCTCGTGACCATCGAACAGGACAACCTGCGGGGAGAGGGCCTCGATTCGACGCAAGTCCACTTCCTCCTCCGTAAGCCAGCGGGTGTCACCCTTGTAGTTGACCACGCTGCGACTGCCGTCGGGTTTGGCAAGAACCTGGGAAACCGGGCTGGGCTCTCCCCCTCTCACCAGCAGGCCGGTGTCCACGCCTTCATGTGCCAGTTCCGATGTATGTTCCTCCCCGAACAGGTCGTGGCCGAGGTAGCCGCAAAATGCACTCCTTCCGCCGAGCCTGGCCACCTGCACGGCGGCATTGGCCGCGGGGCCGCCACCACCCAGCGTCAATGCATCGGCCAGCATCTTTTCATCGGCGGCGGGGTGATGGTTAGCAGTCATGGTGATATCGAAAGCGGCATGCCCCACGCAAAGCACATCAATCATTGCTACAGAATAGCACAGCGGCAAACGGCCGGGCAGGGCCTTGCGGAGAAAAAGCTTGCCGGTTCAGGGATTCTTGGAGGATATCAGCGGGCACTGGTGCGTTTCCACACCGAAGTGACAGCGGTCATCGATCAGCGACTCGGAGAGCGCCTTCGAGGGGCCGCAGTTCACGCACTGCTGCAGGTGACGGAAGGTGGATTCCAGCATGTCGAAATGGATGGGCTTGCGCAGATAGATGCAGGCGCCGAGTTTGTCGGAACTGAGGGCGTGGTCCTCTCCGCTCGTGATGATAAAGCGCACATCCGGATGCAGGGCATGGACCCGCTGCATCAGGGTAAAGCCGTCCAGGCCCGGCATCATCACATCGGTGATCACCGCCGTGGGCGCTTCAAAGGTGTCGCAGGAGGCATAGACGAGATATTCCCCGCCGCTGCTGAATACCCTGGGGCGATAGCCAAAGGATGCGACCAGTTCGCCCATGACCTCCAGTACCGACTCGTTGTCATCCACAATGTGAATCATGCTTCGTATTCCATGCCGCCAACCTAGCCGAACCCGAAACAGGAAAAATGCCTGTCGGTTTGTGGTTTCACTCGATGCATGCGCTGCTGCCGGTTGTCACCGGTTTGGCCATCATATCCGGCGGTACCTGGCTGCCTTCGATGGTGTGCATCATGACTGCTGCCTCCATCGCCAGTTTAGCAAAATCGAAATCATCGACAGAAAAATATTGGGCAGTCCGTTTTCTGCGATGGGATTGGATTCTGTTGCACCGCCGGATGGGTGATAGGCTGCGCGCAATATTTTGCTCAGGAGAGTGCCGATGGTACGCCATATCGTGATGTGGAAATTGCGCGACAAGGGCGAGGCGCCCATGCTCAAGCAGCGTCTGGAGGCCATGAACGGGCGGATTCCGGGCCTGATGAGCGTGCAGGCCGGTATCGATTTCCTTGCCTCGGAGCAGTCAGCAGACCTGGTGCTGGTGGCCGATCTGGAAAGTCGCGATGCGCTCGATGCCTATCAGTCGCATCCCGAGCATCAGGCCGTGGTGCCGCTGATTCGGGCGGCGACTGTTTCCCGAACGGTTGTGGATTACGAAACACAGGCCTGATTCGATTGTACGCTTTCATGGCCTTCCGCCATGCGGAGAAGCGGTTATAGTTCGGGCACAACGGAGGTTCAGATGTTTCACGGCACCATCACCGCACTGGTCACCCCCTTCAGGGATGGCCATATCGACGAACAGGCATTCCGCGACCATCTGGACCGCCAGATCGAGGCCGGCGTGCAGGGCGTGGTGCCGGCCGGAACCACCGGTGAGGCGGCCACCCTGTCGTTTGCCGAACACAAGAGGCTGATCGGCATCACGGTGGACCAGGTCGCCGGGCGCGTGCCTGTTATTGCCGGCACAGGCAGCAACAATACCGCCGAGTCCATCGAGTTGACCCAATCGGCCAAGTCGCTCGGAGCCGATGCCGCGCTGCTTATTTCACCGTATTACAACAAGCCGACGCAGGAAGGCATCTACCAGCATTACAAGGCGGTGGCCGATGCCGTACACCTGCCGCAGATCGTATACAACGTGCCGGGCCGCACGCAGTCCAATATCCAGCCGGCCACCGTTGCCCGCCTGTCGAAGGTCGGCAATATCGTCGGCATCAAGGATGCCACGGCCAATATGGAGCAGGTCAATGCCACCATCGATGCATGCGACGGGCGGATCGATTTCTTTTCCGGCGACGATGCCACGGTGCTGCCCTTCATGGTGCTGGGCGGCGTGGGCGTGATCTCGGTGGTGTCCAATGTGGCACCCGAAGCGATGTTGTGCCTGACCGCGGCTGCGGCAGCAGGCGATTGGGCAGACGCGCGTAAGGCCCAGATGGCCATGCGTGAACTCAATCGTACGATGTTCGTGCAGAGCAACCCGATTCCGGTAAAGGCTGCCTGTGCCATGCTCGGCTGGATGCAGCGCGATATCCGCCTGCCCTTGACCGTGCTGCCGGACGAATTGTGCGCCGAATTGCATGCCACGCTGGTCGCCTTCGGCCTGCAGCCGGAGCGGTCGCTTCCCTGATCTTCCGCCGGGTAGCCCCCGCATGCTGAGGTTTTCCCGCCGACGCCTGTTGCATGCAGCTGCATGGCTGCTGGCCCTGCTGCTTACCTTCGGGTTCTTTATTGTTTCCCTGCTGTTTATCGAGGCCGGTTTCTATGCAGTCACCGGCAAGCCGGTGGCGATGTCTGCGCTGGTGCTTTCCGCCCTGATGGCTGCGATCATCTTTTTGCCGCTGGTGCATACCCTGCAGCACGGACTGGATCGCCTGTTCTTCCGCCAGCATGTGGATGCCCTGGAGGCGATCCGTCATCTCGGTGCGGGTGATCTGGCCGAGCTGCCTGCCGAAGGTATCGAGCGCGCCCTGCTGGAGCGTATCTGTATGCTCAGCCATCGGCCCTGTGCTGCGCTGGTCGAGAAGCTCGACGATGAGCTTCGCATCCGCACCTATCCGGAGGATTGCGGGAGGGACCTTGCGCCGCAGCCGGAACCTGATTTGCATCTGGAGGAAGGGGGCGAATTCGAGCTGTGCCTTGAATTGCCGCGCCGGCAGGGGCGCGCCTGGCTGTATCTCGGCATGCACGATACCGGCATGGCCACGGACGAGGATGAGATCGAGGCGCTGCGTGGCCTGTCCAGATTCGCCGCGATGAGCCTGGAGCATGCCCGCCTGACCCGTCAACAGGCACAAAGCGCGCGGCTGGATTCGCTGTCCCGCGTGGCCGGCCAGCTGCATTCGCACGATCTCAAGAATCGTTTGAACGACCTTTCTTTTCTGGCCCACCATATCGGCTCGGGCAAGCTTGACTCGGATGATGTTAAACCCCTGGTGGAATCCATTCGTAAGGTGGTCGGCCGTATGCAAACGGTGATGCAGCGACTGGCCGATCCGCAGGCGCCGCTGCACCCCAGGCTGGCCCCGCTGGACCTTCGCCAGATGCTGGCACGCGCGGTCGAGGAGCGGTTGTGGCCGGAAGGCGTGAAGGTGACGCTGGATATCCCGGCCCTGCCGCCGGTCAGTGGTGATGAGGTGATGCTTTCCGGTGTGTTCGAGAATCTGTTTGATAATGCCGTACAGGCCATGCGGCGTAAGGGTGAAATCCATGTTTCGGCAAAGGCTGACGATGAGGCGGTCGAGATGATGGTGAAAGACAACGGCTGCGGCATGTCCGAGACCTTCCTGCGCGAGCGGGCCTTCCGTTTGTTTTCCAGCAGCAAGCCGGACGGCTTGGGCATCGGTCTTTACCTGAGCAAGCGCATTATCGATGTGCACAAGGGTTCGATCCGTGTGGAAAGCGAAGGGGAGGGGAAAGGTTGCACCTTCCATGTGCGTTTGCCGCTATGGCAGGCTCAAGCCGAAAGGGAGAAGTAATGCAACGCGTGATTCTTATTGTCGATGATAACGATATCAATCGCCTGAATCTGCGTCTTTTACTCAAGGACTCGTACCAGATCGCCGAGGCGGGCGACACCGAACAGGCGGACAGGGCCCTGCTTGAGCAGCGCGTTGACCTGATCGTGCTTGATCTGGCCCTGCCCCCCGAACCCGACAATCCCGATATCGGCCTGACTTATCTCGAAGGCCTGCGCCATGAAGGCACCGACATTCCTGTGGTGGTCATCACAGGACATGACGAGCGCAAGCTCGCGGTGCGTGCGAAGAAGGCCGGGGCCCTGGATTTCTTCGCCAAGCCGTTCGATCCGGACGAGGTGCGCGGCACCATTGATGCAGCCATGCAGGAGCGCGTGCAGCAACTGCGCGAGCAGGAGAAGTCGCGCCTGCTGGACAATCGCATGGGGCAGGACTTGCTTGGCGATTCCGTGCAGATGATCGCGTTGCGCGAGATGATCGAACAGGTGGCCGCTGCCCCTTCCTCGGTGCTGGTGCGCGGCGAAACGGGAACCGGCAAGGAGTTGGTGGCGCGTCTGTTGCATGCCGGCAGTGCGCGCAGCGAAGGGCCGTTCATTGCGGTGAACTGTGCCGCAATGGATGCCGGCGTGCTGGAATCGGAGCTGTTCGGCCATGAAAAGGGCGAGTTTTCAGCCGCTACCACGAGGCATCTCGGCTGGTTCGAGCGCGCCAGCGGCGGCACGCTTTTTCTCGATGAGGTTTCGGGTCTGCCTGCCGTGGTTCAGGGCAAGCTGTTGCGTGTGCTCGAAAGCGGCGAGTTCTCCCGCCTGGGCAGCGAGGCCGTGCTGCATTCGGATGTGCGCCTGATCTGTGCTACGCGCGAGCCGCTGGAGGATATGGTGGAGGCGGGCGATTTCCGTGACGATCTCTACTATCGCATCAATGTGGTCAATATCCTTGTGCCGCCGCTGCGAGAGCATGCCGAGGATATCGGTCTTCTGGCCGGGCATTTTCTTGAGCGAAAGGCCCTGCTTTGCAACAAGACAGTGCAGAGTTTTTCGGATGCTGCCATGCAGCAGCTCACCGGCTATTCATGGCCCGGTAATGTGCGCGAGTTGGAGAATGTGATCGAGCGTGCCGTGGTGCTGGCCGCCGGCAGCACCATTGAGGCGATTCCATCGCTGGAGGGTCCGCGCGCCCGTCAGGAGCGCGAAGATCTGATTGCCTCATGGCTGGATCGCCTGCCTGAAGACGGGGTGAATGCCGAGCAGTTGCTGGACGAGATGGAGCGGCGCCTGGTGGAAACGGCGCTGATGCGGAGCAGTCGCATCAAGGCTCGCGCGGGGCGCTGGCTGGGCTTCGGCGATCGCGCCAAGGACAAGATGCGCTACCTTTGCGACAAGCATGGCATTCAGGCCGGAGGCGATGAAGCATGAGGCGCTTGCTGCTTGCCGTGCTGCTGTTGCCTGCGTTGCTCTGCCTCCCGGGGGTGAGTGGCGCGAAGCAGGAGTATCTCTATCAGCGCGATGTCACGGTGCCCGCTTACCAGACGTTGCGCGAGTTTTTCGACATGCCGAACCGGCCGGGGCGCTATGAGGTGAGCATGTATTCCGAGGCCATCGGGCCGCTTACCTTCCGCGTGACCCGGGTGCGCGGCGAACACGAACGCCTGATCGGCAGCAAGCGCAGCTACCGGGTTGGCGCGCACGACTTCCAGCACAGTTTCGAAAACAGGGACGGGGAGGACGATCTGATGGTCGAAATCTCCAATTCCAACCCGGCAACCGCCGCCGTCGTTTCCGTCTACGTGGTCGAGTTGCTGGACTCTTTCCCCCCCAAGGGCTTGTAAGCCGCACTTTTTAACCCCATATAGACTGTGATCATGGTGGAACCTGCTAAAAGGTTCATAAAGGAGATCACGATATGGATATGAACCGGATGACGCAGAAGGTGCGCGAGGCGCTGGCCGCCGCGCAAACCCTGGCCGGCCGATTGAACCATCAGGAAATCGATGGCGAACATGTGCTGGCCGAACTGCTGGCGCAGCAAGGCGGGCTTGCGCCGCGCCTGATCGAGCAGGCCGGCGGCAAGCTGGCAGCCATCCGGGAAGGTGTGCAGCAGGCGCTGGCGAAGCGTCCGAAGGTCACCGGCGAGGCAGCCGGCGGTATGTATGGCACGCAGCGTCTGAACCGGTTGTTTGCCAAGGCCGAGGATGAGTCGAAGGCCCTGAAGGACGAGTTCATCTCGGTTGAGCACCTGCTGCTTGCCTTCGTCGATGAGGGCTCGAAAAGCGAGGCCGGACGTATTCTGGGCGAGGCAGGGTTGTCGCGCGATGCGCTGCTTGGCGCTCTGGAAAAGGTGCGCGGGCATCAGCGCGTGACCAGCGACGACCCGGAAGCCAGCTACGATGCGCTGAACAAATACGGCACCGATCTGGTGGAAATGGCGCGCAGCGGCAAGCTCGATCCGGTGATCGGCCGGGATACCGAAATCCGCGGCGTGATCCGCATCCTGTCGCGCAAGACCAAGAATAATCCGGTGCTGATCGGCGAACCCGGCGTGGGCAAGACCGCCATCGCCGAGGGGCTGGCGCAGCGCATATTAAAGGGCGATGTCCCGGAAGGCCTGAAGGACCGCACCGTGTTCGCGCTGGACATGACGGCATTGATGGCCGGCGCGAAATACCGCGGCGAATTCGAAGAGCGCCTGAAGGCCGTGCTCAAGGAGATCAAGGAGGCCGAGGGTCGCATCATCCTGTTCATCGACGAGTTGCACACCATCGTCGGGGCCGGCAAGACCGAAGGTTCCTCGGATGCCGGCAATATGCTCAAGCCGATGCTGGCGCGTGGTGAGCTGCACTGCATTGGTGCCACCACGCTCGACGAATACCGTCAGTATATCGAGAAGGACGCCGCGCTGGAGCGGCGGTTTCAACCCGTATTGGTCGATGCGCCGGATGTCGAGGATACGGTGTCGATCCTGCGCGGCCTGAAGGAGCGCTTCGAGGTGCATCATGGGGTGCATATTCAGGATGCCGCGCTGGTGGCGGCGGCCACGCTGTCCGATCGCTACATCTCCGATCGTTTCCTGCCTGACAAGGCTATTGATCTGGTGGATGAGGCATGCGCCTCGATCCGCACCGATATCGATTCGCTGCCGGCTGAACTCGATGAAATCACCCGCCGCGTGATGCGTCTGGAAATTGAGGAGCGGGCGCTGAACAAGGAAAAGGACGAGGCCAGTCGCGAACGGCTGGAGGGCCTGCGCCGCGAGTTGGTCGATCTGAAGGACGAGCGCGATACGATGCGCGCCCAGTGGGAGCAGGAAAAGGCTTCACTGGGCCAGGTGCAGGGGCTGCGCGGACAGATTGAGCAGGTCAAGCGGGATATCGAGTCCGCCGAGCGTGCCTACGATCTGAATCGCGTGGCGGAACTCCGCCACGGTACCCTGCCCTCGCTGGAGAAGCAGCTTGCCGAGCATGAGTCCGACGAGGGGCATAAAAAAGGCGGGCTGTTGCAGGAGGAGGTTACCGAGGAAGAGATCGCCCAGGTGGTGGCCCGCTGGACGCACATTCCGGTGACGCGCCTGCTCGAAGGCGAGCGCCAGAAGCTGCTGCACCTGGATGAAACGCTGCATCAGCGGGTAATCGGGCAGGACGAGGCGGTGACGGCCGTGGCCGATGCCGTCCTGCGTGCCCGCGCCGGTGTGAAGGATCCCAAGAGGCCGATCGGTTCGTTCATCTTCCTCGGCCCGACCGGCGTGGGCAAGACCGAGCTGGCCCGCTCGCTGGCCGCCGAGTTGTTCGACTCCGAGGAGGCGATGATCCGGCTGGATATGAGCGAATACATGGAGAAGCACACCGTCTCAAGGCTGGTCGGCGCGCCTCCGGGCTATGTCGGCTTCGAGGAAGGCGGTCAGCTCACCGAGGCCGTTCGGCGCAGGCCGTATGCCGTGCTGCTGCTGGATGAGGTGGAGAAGGCGCATCCGGATGTGTTCAATATCCTTCTGCAATTGCTCGACGATGGCCGGCTGACCGACAGCCACGGGCGCACGGTGAGCTTCAAGAACACCATCGTGATCATGACCAGCAATATCGGCAGCGATGCGTTGCTGACCGGCATTGATGCGCAAGGACGGATCAGCGAGGCGGCCAGGGATGAGGTGATGCAGGGGCTGAAGGAGCACTTCCGCCCGGAGTTCCTCAATCGTCTGGATGATGTGGTGCTGTTCTCGCCGCTCGGCCGCGAGGATATTGCGCGCATTGTCGAGTTGCTGCTTTCCGAGGTGGCGGAGCGGCTTGCCGCACAGGGTATTGCGCTGAGTACGACAGATGCCGCCCGCGCGCTGATTGCCGATGCAGGTTACGATCCTGTTTATGGCGCAAGGCCCTTGAAGCGCTTTATCCAGCACCAGGTGGAAACGCAACTTGCGCGCGCCATTCTGGGAAGCAGTGAGCGGCTTGCATCACTCAAGGTCGATGCCGTGGATGGACACCTGACGGTTTCCTAATACAGCAAATAACCTCACAAAAAAAGCGTAAATATTGCATCTGGCGCACTGTTCCGGATGGGTGGAAAATGTTCCTGTGACACCCGTGCCCCTTGCTTGGGGCCGGATTATCCGTGAGGAGTGATATATTATGAAGAGAACAATGATGATTGCCGCTGCTGCCATGCTGATGGCTGGTGGTTTTGCCAATACGGCTTCTGCCAAGGCTTTCTGCGCCACATGCCATGCCGGCCATGCGGACAAGGTGGGCCCGTCGCTCGCCAGTGTCGTCGAGGCTTATGGTTCCGTGGACGCCGTGTTTGCGTTCCTGAACTCCGATGCTGCCCTGGATCCAAAGGTTGCTGCCTTCGCCAGCAAGAAGGGCGTCATGAAGGGCCAGCTGAAGAAGTACCGCAAGCTGAACGATGCCAAGAAGGCTGAGATTCGTGCCTGGGTCGAGAGCGAGCTCAAGTAAGCATCGACAGCAAACGCTGTTCGAAGGTATAACAGAAGGCGGTCCTGCGGGGCCGCCTTCTTCTTGCGCTGCGGGTCGCGCGATATCCACCCCACGGGTGCAATTTTTACGTCTGGCCCATTTTCCCGGATTTGGAAGGGTGGCCGCATGACCCCGAACGCTCCGGCAACCGAGGTTGAAGAGATTGAACTAAATGAGAGGAGGATGATTGATATGAAAAAAATAATGATTGCTGCTACTGCTGTTTTGATTCTGGGTGGCCTGTCCGGCACCGCCATGGCCAAGCCGTTCTGCGCAACCTGCCATGCAGGTCACAAGAACAAGGTCGGCCCGTCTTTTGCGTCTGTTGTTGAGGCATATGGCTCCGTGGATGCCGTGTTCGCATTCCTGAACTCCGATGCCAAGCTGGATCCGAAGGTGAAGAAGTTCGCCAGCAAGAAGGGCATCATGAAAGGTCAGCTCAAGAAGTACCGCAAGCTGAACGATGCCAAGAAGGCTGAAGTTCGCACCTGGTTCGAAGAGCAGATCAAGTAATAGCTCACCGGACCTCAGGTCCGGTGTTATGAAGGGCGGCCCTCGGGCCGCCCTTCTTTTTTGCTTCTGTTCGATACATGGCGGCTTGATTGGTGCAAGCGGGGTGAAAACGGCTAGCATGCGCCGATGTCCATGCTCAACCGCAAAGCGCGTCACGAATACAATATCCTGGAAACCTTCGAGGCCGGCATCATGCTGACCGGCCCCGAGGTGAAGTCGCTGCGCGCCGGGCAGGCGAGCCTGGCCGAGGCCCACTGCATCGTGCGCGGCAATCGCGCCCTGCTGATCGGCTGCCACATCCAGCCTTACCGGCCGGCGGCGCTGAACAACCCTGACGATCCGCGCCGCACGCGCACCCTGCTGCTGCATCGCCAGGAGCTATCCAAGCTGATGGGCAAGCTCAACGAGAAGGGTCTGACACTGATTCCGCTGAAACTGTATTTCAACGAGCGTGGTCTGGCCAAATTGCAGCTCGGTCTTTGCCGAGGCAAGAAACTTCACGACAAGCGGCATGATTTAAAGGTGCGCGATATCAAGCGCGACCTGGAGCGCAACTACAAGACACGCTGAGGCTTATTCTGTTGCGGGTGCTGCACGGCGGCCGTTCAGAAAGAAGGTTGTCATTTCCCCCTTCCCCTTGATGTTCACCAGGCCACGTTCCTCGCATATGAACTCATCCACCAGCTGCGTGCGGCATTGCTCGCTGATATGGATGCGTCCGGGCTCGCTATGCGATTGCATGCGGCTGGCCGTGTTCACCGTATCGCCCCACAGGTCGTAACCGAATTTGTTCAGGCCGATCACTCCGGCTACCGCAGGCCCGCTGTGCATGCCGATGCGCAGGGCAAGCTTTCGACCGGTTGCACGATTATAGGCCTCGGTGGCCTGCAGCATGTCCAGCGCCAGCCCCGCCGCCCGCATTGCGTGGTCGTGCATCGGCTGCGGTGCGCCTCCCACCACCATATAGGCATCGCCGATGGTTTTGATTTTCTCCAGCCCGCGCTGTTCCACCAGCCGGTCGAAGTCCGAGAACAGGTCGTTGAGCATGTCCACCAGTTCGTCGGGCAGCATCGAATCTGCCATCGGCGTAAAGCCGACAATGTCGGCAAACAGCACGGTGATGTCGTTGAAGCTGTCAGAGATGCTCTGCTCCCCCTGCTTCAGCCGTTCGGCAATTGGAGCCGGCAGGATGTTGAGCAGCAGGCGCTCCGCCCGTCGCTGCTCCTCGCGCAGATGCATGCGGGCGAAAAATTCGTCGCGCCGCAGGCGGTTGGTCATGATGCTCGATGCAATGGTGATCAGCGTCGCGCAGACCATGAACAGGGTGCTGGATGTGAAGCCCGGTTCATGGCTGCTGATATGTTCGCCGCCGCTCAGCAGCGGTTCGAGAAACACGCCCCAGACCATCAGGCAGATGATGCCGATCTGCATCGGCCGGAAAGGAACCAGCAGGCCGGCACCGACGATCAGCAGGGCAAGCCCGGTCTGGAAGGGCGAGTTGTAGCCGCTGGTCAGCACGATGGCGGCCTCAAGGTCCGCCGAGACGATGCCGATAATCAGCAGGCTGAGCAGGAAGGTGTAGCGACTGGTCGAGGGTTCGGCTGCGTAGCGCCACACCCCGAGGCAGATCACGATGGCGGCCATTCGCGCCCAGAGAAGCTGGCCGAACAGCTCCGAATCGAAGAAAAACTGAGCGACTGCATTGGTAAGCACGACCACGGTGACCAGCAGGGCGGCGATACGCAGCCGGCGCACCACCAGCTTTTGCAGGTGACGCCGGTAGATGGCTTCCCATGAAGCCGGGCTTTTCGCATGGCCGATTTGCGTGCGCTTCATGTGCTCCCCTTCATTCGATCATTGAGCATGACACAAAGCAATGCCGCGAGGCAACGAGGCCGATGGGTTACCCCATGCTACCCGACAGCTATGAATTGCTGGGCGCATGCATCTGCGGCAGGCCGGTCGCGATCAGGGATGATGCCAGCACGAAGGCCGCCGAGCATATCAGGCAGGCACTCAACCCGCCGCTCTGATAAATCAGGCCGGAGAGCACGGTGCCGGCCAGCCGGCCGCCGGCGTTGGCCATGTAGTAGAAGCCGACATTCATCGACACCTGTTCACGGTCCGACCATGCAACGATCAGGAAAGAGTGCAGCGCGGAATTGACCGCGAACACGGCGCCGAACAGGGTCAGTCCTCCGATGATGAGCGTGCCGGTATCGAGCGCTGTGCCAAGTCCCCAGAAGATCAGGGCCGGGATGCCGGTCAGTATCAGGCCCCAGCTCACCAGTTGTGTCCGACTTCCTGCCCGGCTGTGCCTGAGCAGGACGGGGGATGCAGCCTGCACAATGCCGTAGCCGATCACCCACAGGGCGAAGAAGCCGCCGATCGCGGTAAAGCTCCAGCCCAGTTCGCTGGTGAGAAATACCGGAAGTGCGACCACGAACCACACATCGCGCGCCCCGAATAAAAAGAAGCGCGCTGCCGACAGTCGGTTCACCGACGGCGACTTGGAGAACATGCCCGAGAATTTGGCCTTGTCCCTCGTCTTGCCCAGCCCGGCTGGTAGAAGCAGCCAGGTGGCGAGCAGTGCGAGCGCCAGCATGCCGGCCAATGCTTCGAGCGCGCCGCGGAAGCCGAGCCAGCCGAGCAATGCTCCGCCGATGAAAAAGCCGGCGCCCTTCAGCGCATTCTTCGAGCCGGTCAACACAGCCACCCAGCGGAACAGGCGTGCCTGCTGTTCACTGGTTTCGTCACACTCGGGAAGGAAAAGCTTCACACCGGCCTTGGCGCTCATCTTGTTCAGGTCCTTGGCGATGCCGGATAGTGCCTGCGCTGCCATCACATAAGCGACAGACAGCCATGCATCAGGAACGGTCAGCATCAGCAGTGCGACAATCTGCATGCCCATGCCGATGTTCATGCACAGGTTCAGGCCGATGCGCGCCCCCAGCCAGCCGCCGACCAGGTTGGTGACGATGCCGAAGCATTCGTAGAACAGGAACAGCATGGCGATTTCCAGCGGGCTGTAGCCGAGCTGGTGGAAATGCAGCACTACCAGCATGCGAATGGCGCCGTCGGTGATGGTGAAGGCCCAGTAGCCGCCGGTGACTGTCAGGTAGTGGCGCAGACCATGCTCCATTCCGGATATCCCTCTCATTACAGTTGATCCCACCAGGGGGCGCCCGCCACCCTGCGGGTCAGGTCCGCCATGCGGCTCGCACAGCCCTATTTATTGTCGCAACCATTTCTGGATCGCCGATTTTGCCGGCAGGCCGCCTGCATGAACCACCGTGCCATTGATCACCACGCCCGGTGTCGACATGACCCCGTAACGCATGATTTCGGCAATGTCCTCTATCTTTTCCAGATGGATATCGATTCCGCCGGCCTTTGCCTCTTCCTCAATCAGTTCAATCGTGGCCCGACAGGTGCTGCAACCCGAACCCAGTACCTTGATGTCCTTCATGTCATCCTCCTTGGGTGAACAGCCAGTTGAACCCCCAGCCGACCATCATGAATGCCGCCGCCAGTATCGAGGCATAGATCACCAGCGCAGGCCAGCGGATAACTTTCTTCAGGATGAGCATTTCGGGCAGCGAAAGTGCGGCGATGCTCATCATCAGGGCCAGGACCGTGCCGATGGGAACTCCCTTGCCGAGCATGGCCTCGGCGACCGGAATGACGCCTGTGGCATTCGAATAGAGAGGTACACCGAGCAATACGGCTGCCGGCACCGACCAGAGGCTCCCATCACCCAGGTGGTCCTGAACCCAGTCAATCGGAACATAGCCATGAAAGGCCGCCCCGGCGGCAATGCCGGCGATGACCCATTTCCAGATTCGGCCGACGATGTCGCGAACCTCGCCAAGTGCGTAGCTGTGGCGACCAGCCAGGGATGTATCGGATTGCGGCAGTGTTGCGCTCCCCATTTGAATCTTCCATACATAATCCTCGATCCAGCGCTCCGGCCTGAACCACTGCATGGCCATGCCGCCGACGAAGGCCACGGTCATGCCGGCAGCCACATAAAGCGTAGCGACCTTGATGCCAAGCATGCCGACCAGCATGACTGCTGCGACCTCATTGATCATGGGGCTGGCG
>Ga0209919_1000305_pt1 | contig 24788 bp, 21 predicted proteins | sample SalPon2A_C_D2_MG_FD_185721 | JGI IMG/M metagenome (GOLD analysis project Ga0209919, IMG submission 185721) | Soil microbial communities from South San Francisco under conditions of wetland restoration - Salt Pond MetaG R2A_C_D2_MG (SPAdes)... | ecosystem: Environmental > Terrestrial > Soil >... | reverse complement strand
TCATCCGATTGAAGAATATTTAGCAGATAATAAGGAATAACTTGAGAGTTTTATTCGTATCTCTTGCTATAGTACTAATTGACCAGATTACGAAACTTGCCGTAAAAGGTTTTTCTATCCCTGCTTTTAAAATACATTACTACGGAATGTATGAAGGGGAAAGAATTCACGTCTTGGGAAATTTTTTCAGAATTACTTTTATTGAAAACCCGGGGATGGCTTTTGGTTTTGATCCAGGTATTCATTTTAAGTTATGGATATCTGTTTTTTCTATAATAGCAAGTATAGGTCTCGTCGTTTATATCTATTATGTAAGAAAACAAAGTCTCAGTCTTAAACTTGCACTTGCCTTCATTTTAGGTGGTGCGATAGGAAACCTGATTGATAGAATGTTTTACGGCATATTTTATGGCTACGCACCGGTCTTTTACGGCAGAGTAGTTGATTTCCTTGATTTTGATTTCTTCCATTTTTCAATGTTTGGCAAAACATTTGACCGCTGGCCAATATTTAATATTGCTGATGCTGCTGTTACTATTGGGGTAATAATTTTAATTTTCTTTTATAGACAAAATCAAAAAGATGAAGTAATTACTGATGATAATATAACAGTAGAAAATACAGAAGTTCTCGAAACAGCTAATTCAGAAAACGAACAGGAAAGTGATGGCGAAACTGATAAAGGAAAAGAAATATCGCTTTGAGATTCCTGAAGGAAAGAAAAAAGAACGAATAGATATTTTTCTTGCTACTTCTGTTGAGAATGCCACACGTTCAAAAGTTCAAAAATTAATCGAAGCAGGTTTTGTTAAAGTTAATGGCAAAGTAGTAAAAGCAAGCTATTCCGTTTTGCCCGGTGACATAATTGAAGCCACACACCCAATTTCACCCAGACCAGAATATGCCGAGCCGGAAGAAATTCCTCTTAATATTATTTATGAAGATGAATATTTGCTTGTTGTAAATAAGGCTGCCGGAATGGTTGCACATCCTGCTTATGCAAACTACAGCGGAACTCTGGTTAATGCCTTACTGCACCACACTGGCAAATTAAGTAATAAAGAAGAAGCGAACAGGCCCGGTATTGTTCACCGGATTGATAAGAATACAAGTGGTTTGCTGGTAGTTGCAAAAGATGACTGGACACACGCAAAACTAGCGGAACAATTTTCAAAGCACACAACAGAAAGAGAGTACAGGGCAATCTGCTGGAGACCATTTGAAGAGAAGAAGGGAGAAATTTCAACTTTTATAACCCGAAGCAAAAGAGACAGAAAAAAATTTACAACCAGCGAGTCAGAAGGGAAAAAAGCCATAACACTATTCGAAATTGTTGAAAATTTTGAATTTGCTGCACTAGTAAAGCTTAATTTAAAAACAGGACGAACTCACCAGATAAGAGTGCACCTTTCGTCAATCGGACACCCGATATTTGGAGATGCAACATACGGCGGAACACAATTAGTCTCAGGAGCTAATCTTCCTAAAATGAAAAGTAGACTTCAAAATCTTCTTGGAATTATGCCCAGGCAGGCGCTTCACGCAAAAACACTCGGGTTTATTCATCCAAATTCTAAAAAACTAATGAGGTTCGATTCAGAATTACCGGATGATATGAAACTGTTGGTTAAAAAGTTGCGAGTGTAGCGACTCACCACTATACTTCGCTAAGAAATCCCCTTAAATTTCATTCCTAAATTGGTTATCTTTGCCTATAAAATTTTGTAAAACGACAGGATATTATGTTAAAAATATATAACACATTAACGAAACAAAAAGAAGAATTTGTACCATTAAACCCACCAAATGTAAACTTTTATATGTGCGGACCGACAGTTTATGACTTTTTTCACGTGGGTAATGCAAGATCTTTCTTAATGTCAGACGTGCTCAGAAGATACCTTGAATATAAAGGCTATAAAGTAAAATTTGTAATGAATCTTACAGATGTTGATGACAAAATCATAAAGAAATCGAACCAGGAAAATGTGACTTCGGATAAAATTGCGGAAAAATATATCAATTATTTCCTGGAAGATGTTGAAAAGCTTGGAATGAAAAAAGCGGATGTTTATCCCCGGGCAACACAACATATGTCAGAAATTATAGGTATGATTAAAAAGCTTGAAGACAAGGGTATTGCTTATAATGTAAACGGTAATGTGTTCTATGATGTTTCAAAATTTAATGGTTACGGAAAACTAAGTGGAAAGAAAACAGATGATCTTGAGTCCGGCTCAAGAGTAGAAATTAATGAAGAAAAGAAGAACCCACTTGATTTTTCTTTGTGGAAAAAAGCGAAAGAAGGTGAGCCCTATTGGGAAAGTCCATGGGGAAAAGGACGTCCCGGTTGGCATATAGAATGCTCAGCTATGAGCTGCAAGCATCTAGGGGATACATTTGATATTCACGGCGGCGGTAATGATCTCATCTTTCCGCATCACGAGAATGAAATTGCCCAGAGTGAAGGAGCTACGGGCAAACCTTTTGTAAAATACTGGATGCACTTTGGATTTTTAAATATTAATGAAGAAAAAATGTCCAAATCATTGGGAAATTTTTTCACTGCGCGTGATATTCTTAAAAAGTATTCGCCCTTTGCAATTCGTATGTTTTTTACACAGGCGCATTATGGCGGGCCTTTAAATTTTAGCGATGAACTTCTGGCTTCAGCAGAAAAGGGGCTGGAAAAACTAAATAACCTGCGCACTAAGATTAGTGATGAATTGAAATCTGAAAAAACGGATGGAGTTAACCCTGATTTTAATTTTCAGAAGTTTGAAGATAAATTTGTCGAAGTGATGGATGATGATTTCAACACTCCGCAGGGAATTGCAGTATTGTTTGACTTTACAAAAGAAGTTAACAGGTTAATTGCTGAAAATAATAATCTTAATTCAGAATTCTATAAGAAAGCAAAAGATTTCCTTACTAAGACTGCGGTTAATGTTTTCGGGATATTAACTTTTGATGAGGTACAAATGAGTGGTGACTCAATGGAAAAAGAATTAATCGAATTACTGATCCAGCTCAGGAATAATGCCAAGGTAAATAAAAATTATGCTTTGTCGGACAACATACGAGACGGGCTAAGTAAATTGGGTATTATTCTCCAGGACTCAAAAGATAAAACAACTTATAAAAAAATAAAAAGCTAATACTGTTTGAAAAACAAGATACAGCCTGTAAACAGGTCAATTTTTATTGAAGATGAAAATGTTCAATATACATTGAAGCGCAGCCCCAAAGCCAGGTATATGCGTCTACAGATCAAAAATATGGGGGAATTAGAAGTAGTTCTGCCTCGTGGTTACCAGGTAACGGAAGCTGAACAATTCCTTCTTAAAAAATCAGGCTGGATTAAAAAGCATATTGCAAACAGAAAAAACTACGATAATAAATACTTTCTGCTAGGCAGGGAAGTAAGAGTAACCCACGAATACGACTTCTTCGCAAAAAGGCATAGGTTCAAATTTGCCAATGATTGCCTGATAATCACAAGTCCCCCAGATTCCATAGATAAGACAGAAGAATTATATGAACTCTGGCTTAGAAAACTGGCAAAAAAATCACTGCTGGAAAGAGTACACAAAATTGCGGGAGATTTAAATTTCAAAATAGGAAGAGTTTCTATTCGTGGACAAAAAACCCGTTGGGGTAGTTGCTCATCCAAAGGGAATTTGTCTTTTAATTATAACCTGCTGAGATTTAGAAAAGATGTAGTAGATTATGTTATAATTCACGAGCTTTGTCACAGGATAGAGATGAACCATTCCCCAAAATTCTGGAATCTTGTTGGAAAATATTGTCCCGACTATAAAAATTTACGAAAGGAATTAAAGGGGCACTCACTATAACATTTGTACAATTTTATTCTATAACTTAGGAGAAGCCGCAAGTATTTCAACGCCTCCTTCTGCCGGCAGAATAGCTGCACTTCTTAATACCTCGGCATAAGTTAAAACATCAGTCGGAGCGCCGTTTCCAAAATTAAGTTCACGCACAGGCAGGCGGGAGATATTTGTAATTATTATCCCGTTTTCAGGATGTCGGAGGTGTAGCTTTTCAAATTCATTCCTTCCTTTTTGATTCCTGAAGTTTTCAAGTGTGTTAATAGAATTGGTGATATAATCATTTTTAATTTTTGAGACAGAATTCTTTACATGAAAGGCAATATCTTCTTCCGGTTTTTCCAGTAGTTCTTTTAAACTTAATTTAGCTGTGCCGAAGCAAACTGCACACCCGAAATACTTTTTGGGAAAGCCGTTTAATACTCTCCTGAAATCAAAAGGAAATGACAAATATGTTTCCGGGCTTGAATCATTTTTTGTCCAGTCTGCTAAATACTTTTTCCAGAGTATTCCGGTAATTACATCATTCTCAGTTAGTAAAATATTCTTGTTTCTGGCGCGTTCACTAATTTCCTTTATTTTATCAGCAGGAATAAAAAGTCTTTCGTTTGCTGCAGTTTTAGTATCATCACGCCTATGTCCGTAAAAAAGTCCGCAATTTAAGAGTAAATTTTCTTTTGTAATTTCTTTCTCTGATTTATGAATAATTCCGGAAAATAAATCCCGGTCAATGTGAGGAGGAATAAACCTTTCACCTTTGCTTATCCTGGCCCAGCTTGATAAAAAATGGAAATAACTGAATCCGTCAACAAGTGCGTGCGAAATGCTGATTGCCAGGACTGACCCGTTTTGAGTATGTGTTAATGTAACTTTTGTAAGCGGGTTTCTCTCAGATGTTTTTACGGGTGAAATATATTTTGTGATATTATCTTTTCTGTCAAAAGCTGAATCAATGTGCTGAACTTTAAAAATTAAGCCGTCATCAGTAATGTCAAAGACCGAATCAGTTACCGAAATAATTTTAAGCCTGCTTTTAAGAACCGTAAAATACTTTAATGATTCCTCAAGACTGTTTCTTAATTTTTTTTCATCCTGCTTTTCCGGGTAATAAAACGCAAAGGTTATCGGCTGGGAACCTTCGCCGGTAAAAATATAATCTATGGGAGAAAGGGGAATATTCTGGTTTATTTCGTACATAATTTATTTTTGTGGATTTGTCATTTCGAATTCTGCTAAGACCGCGTGAGAATTCTTATAAAGTTTTGAAAAGGGATTTCTCGTCGAAGTTCTTCGAAATGACAGTAAATAATTATTTCGATTGAGTGCTGTCGTCAGGTACAAAATCCAGGACAATTGAATTCATACAAAAACGTTTGCCCGTTGGAGGAGGACCGTCATCAAAAATATGTCCTAAGTGAGCGCCGCATCTGCTGCAAACAACTTCAGTCCTGTGCATTCCGTAAGAATCATCTTCTTTATAAATTACGCTGTTTGGCCTGGCTGCCTCGTAAAAGCTTGGCCACCCGCAGGTACTGGCAAATTTGGCATCTGAGCGGAATAGCTTGTTACCGCAGGCGGCACAATAATATGTCCCTTTGCCCTCAAAGTCCCAGTATTTGCCCGTAAATGCCTGTTCTGTGGCTGCGTGACGGGCAACTTCATATACATCTGTGGGAAGTATCTTTTTCCACGTTGAATCCGGCAAATCGAGCTTTGTGGTGTCAGTACGTGAGTAATATGGGTTGTTTGGCTTCGTTATTTCAGTCATATTTTTGTCATTTTTTTTGTTCTCGTGTTGTGCCTGGCAGCTTGTGAGTGTAAAAGCCGTCAGGAATAAAATAAGTGTTTTACGTATCATATTTGTTGGCCAGATAAAATTAGTTCTTAAAAATTTTTGCAAGTTTATCCCCTAATTCTTTGAACCTCAAATTTTTATATAAGATGGTGCCTGCTGGATTAATTAGAAAGGTTGTTGGGTATCCTGATATTTTATATTTATAAATAATTTTTTTGTCTTTTTCCTCTAAGATCTGAGGCCAGGAAATATTATTTTCTTTAACAAATTTTTTTAATTTTTCTGCTCTGTCGTTTGCAATTCCAATTATTATGAATGATTTGTCTTTATAATCTTCAAATAATTTTTTTAACCCAGGAATTTCTTCTCTACAAGGCATGCACCAGCTACCCCAGAAGTCGAGGTAAACATATTTACCTCTCAAATCTTTAAGTGAAATAGGATTACCGGAAACAGTCTTGGCATTGAAGTCCATAGCCTTAAAGCCGGGCTGAGTACCCTGTGTTTCGGATGTGACATTTTGCCTTACAAGGGTAAGATATTTTCCGCCTGGAGTTATATTAGCAATCTTAAAATAATTGTTTCCAGCTTTTAAGAATTGGTCGGATGATTGGCTTTCCATCTCTGATAATTCAGTTAAATTATCATTTTTACTATCACAAAGTTTTATTTCGATATATCCTTTTTCAGTCTTTCCTTTTTTATTTCTTATGTAGATATTATATGTAACGTTATTAAAGACAAAATTACCCTTGAAATATTGGTCGATGCCCACAAAAAGTTTAATAGGCGATCCCTCTTTTTTACCCCCATAAGCGTCCGGTCCATAGTCAATAAGTAAAGATATTTTGCTTTTCTTAATTTGTTTGCCATCATAATATTCAAATGTTGCTTCAACTGGTTTTATATTTTTAATTCTTTCAAAAAATTGTTCAGATTTAGACTTCGGAGATATTATGATTGGATTATCATCACTTAAATCAAAATTATTGTTCTTATCTACAAATAGTAACAGATTCCCCTTTTTGTCATAACCGGCAGCAATTGCTATAGCTTCTTTCACAAATCTTTTTGAATATTTATCTGGCTCATACTTGTCTACCCAATCTTCCAGAACTGCAAAGTAGTATTCCTTTGATAATTTGCCTTCAATATAGCTTTGAAATGCATGCTGCTTAAAATCAGTATGAAATATTGTAAACAAAAAATTTCTTAAACTGTCAGGCAACCCCTTGATGACCGGTTCCGTAGAATGCCAGGGGTTATCATCAGGTGTTTCTCTAAGTGGACTACCAGAGACACCAAATGGTCCAAATCCAGTTATTTTTTTCATATTTACAACAACTGTATCGCCTTCAGTAGCATGTAATAAACTTGAAATAACGAACAGCAGGAAGAAAATTTTAGTAAATCTCATTTTATATCCTATAATACTATGGAAAATTCTTTTCAAATATATTCCCGATTCCCAATATCAAGTTCGGATCAAGTATTTTTTTAATTTTAGCCATCATTTGGATATTTTTTTCGCCGTACATTTCGAGCAGATAACCAGTTTTATTTTTCCCGATTCCGTGTTCGGCGGAAACAGTTCCGCCCAGTTCAATGGCTTTTTTACAAATTATTCCATAAAGTTTTTTACCAAGCTCAAATTGCTCCTCAGATTCGGGCAGCATATTCAAATGCATATGGGCATCCCCGAAGTGGCCATAATTTACAAAATTTAATCCGGCAGCAGCAACTTCTTTTTTCGCATAAAAATATAGTTCTTCAAATTTTGTAGAAGGCACGGCTACATCTGTCCCAAGTTTTCTGAATCCTTTTCCTGCCATATATTCATTTATTTTCCACGAAACTGCATGACGAAATTCTTTTATATTTGCTTTATCATTTTCAGAGAGGGCAAACCAGGCGCTTTCCTCGTTTCCGCTGAATTCACCTATCAGTTCCATCCATTTTTCAAAAACTAGGTCCTCATTTTCTTTATCTATTTCTTGCTCAAACCATAGCGCAGCCTTTGAATCAATAGGTACCTGGGGAAAATCTTTTGAAAGAAATTTCAAAGCGCCTTCATCAAAAAATTCCAGTGCGAGCGCATCAATAATCTTATTCTGATGAATGTCTCTCGACTTGAAGGATAATTCTCTGGCCTTTTTTAAAAACCCAAGAGCATCGTTTTCAGAATCGAAAAATACAACGCACGAAAGAAGTTTTTCCGGAGCCGGAAGTAGTCTCACTTTTATCTTAGATATAATTCCAAGCGTTCCTTCTGATCCTATGAACAGATCAATTGCATCCATATTCTTTTTGCAAAAATAACCCGATGCATTTTTTGTATCCGGCATTTCGAAATCGGGTAAATCGAGTAAAATTTCTTTTCCTGATTCTGTCTTTAGTTTTAGGTTATAATTATTAGCTATCTTCTGGCCGCGTTTTAATACTAAAACTTCTCCGTCCGCAAGAACAATTTCCAGTTCATCTATATAATTTCTTGTCGGCCCGTATTTAAAAGTTTTTGCTCCTGAAGCATTTGTTGCCACGGTTCCGCCGATAAAACAATTATCTTCTGTCGGGTCCGGAGGATATAGAAGGTTTTGATTTTTTATCTTTACCAGGAAATCTGCAAGTATTACTCCGGGTTGCAGCAATGCGAATTTCTCTGCCGTGTTTATTTCTAAGATTTTGTTCAATTTTTCAGTAGAAATTACTATCCCACCCCGCGGAACACCAGCTCCTGTCAGGCCCGTATGATTTCCACTTACAGTTACTGAAGTTTTTTCTGTATTTGCCTTCTTTAAGATTTCAATTATTTCTTTCTTGTTTTCCGGAAAATATACTGCATCACAGTATCCTTTCGTGTTGGAGGCATCAACTATAAAATTTTGAATTTCGTCGGGCGAGGTTTTAATTAGCATAATTTCTGGATTCTTTGGTCATTATGATTCCTTTTTTGCAGGTGAAGCAATCTATTAAATTTTATTATCAATATCTCTCAATAATTCCAGGTACTCTTTCTGCACGTTAAGTTCGGGAATTGTACCTTTATCACGTTTAATATTGTGAGAAATTTCCATCTTTTCAAATAAAATATCTATTGCATCGAATGTATTAATATTGGGATTTACATTATCACGGAGGTAGTGAATTAATTTTAGTGTTCGGAATCCATCGAACCAGAATTTTTTCTGATTGTTAATTTGTTTTGCATCGTTTGTTCGGTTCAGAATTTTGCTGAATGCGCGATCAAATTCCTGCTTGACTAGAAATTTATATAAAGCGGGATGAATATTTTCTGCGGCTTCAAGGTAATATGAAACCAGGTCGGAATTTTTATAAAGAGCTTCGTTCCATTTCTTTAAAATTTTAAAATTTGCAGGATTGTATAATAGATATTCATCCTGCTCCTGCGCAAGGTATCTCTCAACTCTTTGCCCTGTGCCGAAAGGGACCCTCCAGGAACTACGGCCGGAGGGATAAACTGTGGTTGTATTAATTTTTTCAACATTTACCTGTTTAGCAAGTTTTTCCAGGAAGTAAAAATCTTCGGCAGCCTTTTTTTTGTTCATTCCTTCTACTTTTATATAACTTTCGTAATCACAGCACATTGTTGAACCAATTGTGTGAAATGCGAAACGGGAACCTGCGTATTTCTGAAAGAGGGCATAATATCGTAAATAATATTCGTAACAGACAATTGCTTTCGTATTTCCGTCATTCCCTGAAGTGTCGTGCCTGTAATTTACTACCGCAGCGGATAAATTCCGGTTATTAAAATTTGATGCAATTTCTGTTAAGTAGTTCTTATCAAATGTACAGTCAGCATCTGTGCAGATTAAAATCTTTTTGTTTGTGCTTTCATAATCAAAAACAGTTAAAGCCAGGTCCATTCCAATTTTACGTGCCAGCCCAACTCCACCGTGATTTTCGGGTAGCTCTTTCCCCGGCGATGAAGCATCAACCAGTCCGAGAGTTAAACCTGAAGAAATTATCGCAGTTGATAAATCATCATTAACTTGCCTGTTGATAATACTTCGAAGGAATTTAAGTGATTTCTCGTTATCAGATTTTATTTTTTCTTCTGAGGTTGCCAGGTTATTAATTACAAAAACCACAAGAGTTGAAGAAAAATATTTCACATCATTATTAATGAGTGAATCAAGTGCAGATTTTATATTTTCAAATTCACTTATTGCAGGAATTACAATTATGTTGTTATAATATTCGTCTTTATTTAATTCTAGATTCCATTCGGAAAGAGAATACTTCTTTATATATTTTTCTAAATTTTCTGGGAATTTCATAATACTATTCTAGATTGAACTCTGATCAAACTGATTTGTTTTGATAATCTCTTTTGCTTTTTCAAAATCGGGACCTTCTACCCAGTTAATTTTCACACCTTCTTTCTCCATTTTCCTGAACCAGGTCATCTGTCTTTTAGCAAAATTATGTATTGCGCTGTTAAGTTTTTGAAACATATCGTTGCGATTGATTTCTTTTTTAATGAATTGACCTATGAATTTGTATTCTAATCCAAAGAAATTTAGTTTTTCAAAAGTAATCCCGGAGGCCAAAAGTTTCTCAACTTCCTCAATCATACCATTCTGTAGTCTTAACTTCAATCGTTCTGTAATTCGTTTTTTAATTTCAGGACGCGGAAGCGAGACCCCAATAACCAGAGAACTAATTTCTGTTGGCTTTGTATTTTCTTCCCCATTATTTTCTGAAATAATTATCGCATTAATAATTCTTTTCTTATCCAGTAAATCTGTTGTGTTGTGTAAATTGGGATTAAGAGCTTTTAAATTTTCCTTGAGCTCATCAATACTAAATTTATCAAGTTCAGCAATTTTTTTGGGGGAAAACTCTGCTTTTGGGATATTATAATTTTGCAGAATTGCACTCAGATAAAGCCCTGTGCCCCCGACAAGAAATGGAATTCTATTTTTATCTGATATTTCCAGAAATGCTTTTCGAAAATCCTCACTAAACCGGTATAAATTATATTCTTCAGTCGGATCAATTATGTCTATTAAATGATAAGGAATGTTATTCCCGCCTATAATGTAATCTGCTAAATCCTTTCCGGTTCCTATATCCATTCCGCGGTAAACCTGGCGTGAATCTGCTGATATAATCTCTCCGTTGAATTCATTTGCAAGTAATGCGGCAAGCCTTGTTTTACCAACGGCCGTGGGGCCTAATATTGTAATTAAATTATGGGGCATGCAATTATTGTTTAATACGCGGACCTAAAAAACAATAGGTAAAGCTATAATAAAAGTAGTTCCCTGCCCGATTTTGCTGTCAACCAGAATATATCCACCGTGATCGGTAATTATTTTTTCAGCTATACTTAGCCCGATACCGGCTCTGTTCTTCTTTCTGCTGACAAATGGTCTGAAGATTTTTTCTTTCCAGTTTTCAGGGAGGCCTTTACCATTATCACGTAATTTAATTTTTAGATATTCTTCATCTCTTTCGGTTGTCACAAAAATTTTCCCTTCGTCGGTCATTTCTTCACAGGCATTTTTTACAATCTGGTAACAGGCTTGATAAAATTGTCCAATATCCAGTTTAACAACAGCATCTGTTTCTATTTTTCTGTAAATGACAGTATTTCTGGAGTCTACATATTCTGCAAGAAGTCCCAGTGTTGTATCCAAGGCTTCTTTTATGTTAACTGTGTTTAATTCAACAATATTTTTCCCTTTTGAATAAGCTTCAGCACTGGCAAGGAATTCTTCCACAGCATTTACCTGCTCAACCTGTAAAGCAAGAACCTGATTTATTTCCGAAGAAAGTTTTTTCTTCATTATAAGTGATGCATAATGTTTGATTAGCAATAGTGGGGCTTTTATATCAGCACTAATAAAACATGTAAGATCGCCAATTGATAAAAGGCGTTTTTGCCGAAGGGAAATATCGGCAATTTTTGTCCGATTTATTGCTTTAATTACACTATCTGAAATTTCATCAAGTATTTCAACATCGATTTGTGTAAACCTTCCTCTTTCACTATTGTACAGTTCCAGTACACCAGCAGCTTCCTGGCTATTCTTCATAAATGGATAGTAGAGTGAGCTTTTAATCTTAATTCCGGTTAGATCTTCAATTACAGGATTAAAATATTTATCCTGTTTTGGGTTATCCAGAAAAATATTTCTTTTTTCAACAGCTGCAATTCCCTGTAATCCATCCGTTAATTTCATCCTGATATCGTGAATAGAAGTGCCTGATATAATTTTTGAAACGAGTTCCTTTTCTTCGTTATCAACAATGTAGAGCACAGCACCTTCCGCATTTACCAAGTCAGCCGCTTCTTCGGAAATAATATTAGTTACTTCGTCAAGATTGTTAGAGGAAAAGATATTTTGGATCCTTTTTATAAGACCCTTATAAAAATCAGATGTTTTATCATTTGCAGATATTTCAGGGCTTGTAATATCAGGCGGATTCTGAAAACCATCTTCAATAATTCTTATTTCTTTCTCACTTTGAATTTCCGGTTGTGGTACTTCGGTCGTTTCTGATATAGATTCTTCAGGTACCAGATTTTCTTCCTTTTCAGCATCTGTCAATTTGTTTTCCTCTAGTATTTCCTCAACAGGTTCCTCTTCAATTGTATCACTAAAACCTACGTCTGTAAAAGAAGGATTAAAATCTTTTTCCGGCTCATCCGTTTCTTCCTCTGTTATTTGTTCGTCTATTACAGGACCGTGAGGAAATTCAATATCCAGTTCATTCTCTACTTCTTCAGCCGGGTCCTTTATCTGGAAGTAATCTTTGTTTTCCTCCTCATTTTTCTCTTCGGGAACTTCATCAAAAACAATATTATCGTCTGTCTCTGTTATTATATCATCAAAAGAATTAGACTTGTCCTCTGTTTCAACCGGTTGGTCAGTTAAAGGCACCGGCGTTGGTCCTTCGGTTGGCTGGGTTGAATCTGTGCCTTCCGCTGCACTATCTTTTGCTTCTTCATCCTGATTGTTCTGTACTTCATCTTCATTTTTAGGAGGATCTTTTAATCGGAAAAAGTTTTCCTCTTCTTCCTCCTTAGGCAATTCATTAAACACAAAATTATCTTCTGTTTCTGGAATTATATCATCAGGCGGTATATAGGCTTCTGCCGGTTCATCAGGTTCTTCAGTTTTGGTATTTGTTTCATGTTCTTCAGCTAACTCAATTTTCTCTTCAGCTTTTTTATCTTCCATTTCCGGTTCTTCTTTAACCGGGTCATCCAGGGAAATTTTTTCCGTGGTTTTTGAAAATTCAGATATGGGCTCATCCTTGGTTACAAGATTTTCTGTATATTCTTCAAAATCTTGTCCCGGGATATTAAATGTTAAATGATTGCGTAAATTTTGTAGAACTTTTGTATTGGATTTAATTAGAGACTTCAGTTCGCCTAAATTAAAAGAATACATTCTGCAGTCAGTGTCTGCAATTGCTGAAGATTTCCTCGGTGTCTTTTTTAATAATTCTGTTTCGCCAAAAAAACTATCTTTGTTTTTTTCTATATAAATATTTTTGTTGTCAAGATTCGTGTATTTTAATTTTACTATTCCTTCAATCAGCAGGTAAAAATATTCACAAGGATCACCTTTTTGGTAGATAACATCCCCCTCTCTCTTACCTATTATATTTTTCGGATTAGAATACTTAGCAATAAGTTCCTGGCTTATCTCCGAAAATAATATATTTTTCTCTAATTCAGATGGATTTTTGTTTTCAAACATATTTTTCAATTATATTTAGATACATTAATATTCCGAAAGTATAAGTATAATGAATTCTATCGAAATAGAAAATGGTGTAAAGCATATTTACAGCAAAGATAGGCAGTTAGCCGCAATTATTGACATTGCCGGGCCTTGTACTTTAAGACCAAGGAAGAATTATTATTATACGCTTCTGGGATCAATCATAGGACAGCAGCTTTCTACTATTGCTGCTGGTGTAATAAAAGATAGATTTTTTAACTATTTTAACTACAAGCCTAAACCTGAAGATATATTAAAGACATCAGATGAAAAATTGAGAAGTTTTGGCTTATCCCGGGCAAAGATAAGCTACGTTAAGGATCTTTCGGATAAAATGCTGAAAGGCGAAATCCACTTCAGGGGATTAAGCAAATTATCAAACGATGAGATAATAGAAGGGTTTACCAGGGTTAAAGGTATAGGAATCTGGACCACGCATATGTTTTTAATTTTTACACTTTGCCGTCTTGATGTATTGCCTGTTGGTGATCTTGGAATAAAGAAAGCTGCGAAATTGAATTATAATCTAAGGAAATTACCGGATGAAAAACGTTTGTTCAAACTTTCCAAAGACAAATGCTGGGCACCTTATAGCTCCATTGCCGCGTGGTACTTGTGGAAGAGTATTGATATGAAAATTGTCGTCTGATATTATTAAATTTACAGGAATCTTTTAACTTAATATAGCATCATATGGATGAAGTAGAACTTATAAGTAAGGCGCAGACCGGGGATAGACAGGCTCTTTCTGAACTCGTTAAAAAGTACGAAAAAACGGTGTATAATTTTTCTTTTAAAATTTGCCGTAATCCTGAAAAAGCGGAAAATACCATGCAGGAAACTTTTATGAGCATGGTTAAGTCCTTAAAGCAATTTGATGGTAAATCAAAGCTTTCAACGTGGCTTTACAGGGTTGTAGTTAATCACTGCCTTATGGATCTTAGAAAAAAGAAGCGCAATTTTGTTTCTATAGATGATGATGAAGGAGAAGTACCAGAAGGCAGCCTGATACCAGACTGGAAAAATATTCCCGACGATGTGACGGAAAATAATGAATTGAAAAAAATACTTGATGATGCAATAAATAAACTTCAGCCTGATTATAGGGTTGTGTTTGTGTTAAGGGATGTTAACGGATTGTCTACAGAAGAAACAGCAAAAATAACTGATCTTTCAGTGCCTGCTGTAAAATCAAGATTGCACAGAGCGAGATCATTTTTAAGAAATGAAATCAGCAAGGTGATGGAATAATGAGTGAATCAAAAGTAGGATGTAAAGAAGTAATGGAGCACATTTGTGATAGTCTGGGCGAAGAGCTGGATTCTCCAAAGTGTGTTGCTATAAAAAGCCATTTAAAGGTTTGTACAAACTGCCAGAATTACTTTAAATCGGTTGAAAAGACAATAGAGTTTTACAAGCTTTATAACCCTGAGCTTCCGGAGGAAACTCACGAAAACCTTATGAAAAAACTCGGGCTGGATTAAAATTTTTTATAAACTGAGTTTATTTGCCAAAAACAGGGTTTTTAATTTACTTAATATTTTATTTAATGAAACTTATTATTCTTCCTTTTGGTCTAATATGTAAATCTGGGAAACGATATGAAAAAAATTATTTTAACAGCCTTTTTAATATTCTCATTTGTTGCAACGTCTTTAGCAGCAACTGCCGATTCATCAGCAAGTACAATAGCAATGAATGAATTTAAACAGGAAATTAAATCCGGTAAAAAAATAGTTATTCTTGATGTAAGATCACGTGATGAACTAACCGGGTCTTTAGGAAAAATTGATGGAAGCATCAACATTCCTATAAATGAGCTGGAGTCAAGATTACCAGAACTTAATAAATATAAAAATGAAGAAATTAGAGTTATAAGTCGCTCCGGGATTCCTTCAAAACTTGCCGCTGAAATGTTGCGTAATCATGGCTTTAATGCAGCAAATGTTACAGGTGGGATGATGGCATTTCGGAGAGGTGATTAAATAAAATTGGAAATTACTAAAAAGGGCTGAAGATTTCTTCAGCCTTTTTTTATAATTACTTATCTAAAGGGGGAGGGGTGGTATTCCCTCCATCAAGCACATACTTCCACTTTCCATCCGATTGTTTTTTCCATACTGTAACATAATTGCCATAAGTTGTTGCAATTTTACCTTTCTCATCTCTAACGGCATATTCCCAGTTACCGTAAGTAAAGCCCATTGTTCCATCTTCAGAAACATCTGCTTTGACAGGCTTCCACTTAAGAGGTGAAACATTATTCTCTTTTCCCTTATATAATTTCCTGATGTTTTGTTTTCCTATAGCAGGATGATTGTCTTGCCTTAGCATTATTGCATCATCATCTGCAAAATCTATAAAAGCCTGCCCTGTTCCTGATTGTTGAGAAATGTTATAGAATTCTGTATCTGTATTAATCAGTTCCATTTTGGACTTTTCAACCATTTCTTTTTTATCCTTTCCTGAATTGTTTTCTGATTTACAATCGAACATAATTATTGTTAAAGAAATAATTAATACAGTTGTAAGAATCCTGAAAACATTATTCATTTTTAATCCCTGTCAAAGTTTATAGGAAATGTGCTCCCGGGTTCCATATCTTCGGACCCCCGCCCTTTTTTCTTCGCTGCTTTAATTTCAAAAGTGTTAGATTTTTTTGCACCGTTAATTTCTATTTCAAGAGTATATTTGCCGGGCCTCAAATAGATTTTACCAGTATCTGTTTCTTTAAACTTATCTTCTCCTTTTACCTTATCATTTATAAAGGTTTTGTAAAAATCTGTTTTACCTGGGTCAATGGATAAATCATAATCTATAAAATTTAGTCCTGTTGAAGTTGTATCAGAAAACTCTCTGATGACTTCATCATTTTCGGTCTTTATTTTAACATTAGCAACACCCTTTTTACGTACAAAATATGTAACCTTCATTGAGGGTATAACAGGCTTGTCCCAGGTGTAGTATTTATTTCCCCACGAGTCCCTGTAAGTTGTGTCTTCAAAAGGAAAGAGATAGAGGTTCTCAGCTAAAACATCCGGAGTTAGTTGTTCTATATATTTTACATCAGCAATATATATCGATCTGCCATGTGTACCTATTGCAATTTCTTTATCCCTTGGCTGTATTGTTACATCGTGGACGGGAACGTCCGGCATCCCGTTAAATAATCCCATGAATGATTTACCTTTGTCTATGGAAACATAAAGGCCATGGTCCGTGCCGACGTATAAAATATTAGAGTTGTGAGGATCTTCCTTTATTACATTTACAGGTTCAGCCGGAAGATCATTCCCAATTTTTTCCCAGCTTGTGCCATAATTAGTGGATTTGAAAACATAGGAGTTAAAATCATCCCAGCGATAACCGTTCAATGAAACGTAAACTGTACCAGTATCTTTAAAAGAAGGGTACACTCTGCTTACATAGAGATCTTTTGGAAGCCCAGTAGAAATGTTGGTCCAGTCATTGCCACCGTCTTTAGTCACATAAACAAGACCGTCATCGCTACCAGTATATAGCAATCCAAATTTTAATGAAGATTCATCAACAGAAGTTAAAGTACCGAAAGGCACGTTGCCCTTTTGGTGGCCTTTTGTCAGGTCACCGGAAATTACCTCATAAGTTTTTCCCTGGTCAAGTGAGCGGTAAAGTTTATTGGCGCCTATATAAAAAATATCACGATTGTGCGGGGACAGTTTAATCGGGCTCTGCCAGTTGAACCGTAATGCTGGTTCACCGAGTTTTCTTTCCGGAGTAACAGGCTTAGCATTTCTTGTTGTCTTATTTACACGGTAATAATAGCCAAACTGAAATCCTGTATAGACAGTAGTGTTATCAGTAGTATCGACCTGTACCTGCATACCATCTCCACCCATAATTGATTTAAACGGGTATTGGCCTGAAGAGTACCATGAATAATTCGGTTTATAAGTGCTCGGACCGGTCCAGACTCCATTATCCTGCAAACCACCGTAAATGTTAAATGGTTTAGCCATATCAACTGCTACGGAATAAAACTGTCCGACTGCCGGAGTGTTTGCTTTGAAATAAGTTTTGCCGCCGTCGTAAGAAATATTTAATCCTCCGTCGTTTCCCCAGATTATATGGTCAGATTTTTTCGGATCTATCCACAAAGCGTGATAATCTCCGTGCATATTTGATTGATCTACAGATTTATAAGTCTTCCCGCCATCTGTCGATTTCAAAGCCGGAACTCCCGCAATATAAATTTTTTGATCATCGTTAGGATCAACACGAATCAAACCGAAATAATATCCGTATGTATAAAAAAGGTCATCTATATATTTCTCATTTGCTTTCTTCCAATGAATTCCGCCATCCTCTGAACGATAAACTTCAGCACCGATTACCGGTGTATCAAATAAATCAGCATTTGCATCAGAGATATAATCAACAAGTGCTGTGGGTTCTATTTTATTCTCTTTTACCATCTCTTTAATTTTCTTGGCCGAGTATTCTCTAGGGAAACCATTATCATCGAGAAATTTATTTATATCCTCATTATTTAATTTCAGAAAATTTTCTACACTAATATTTTTTAACTTTTCTTTTGTAAGTGTGGGCTTTTCTTTCTTTTTATCTTCAGGTCTGTGCGCCTGGTTATCTACTACTGCATAAATAATATTTGGATTTTTAGGATACACAGTCAGGCCGATTCTTCCAACTCCATTACCCGTAGGGAAGCCACTTTCTTTCGTAGAAACTAATTTCCACGTGTTCCCACCGTCTTCACTTTTATAAATACCGGAAGTTTTTCCAGATCCCACAAAGTTCCAGGCTCTTCTTATCCTGTGCCAGGTTGTGGCGTAAAGTATTTTGGTATTGTTTGGATCAATAACCAGATCTATTGCCCCGGTATTCTCATCAACAAATAGAGTTTTATTCCACGTCTTTCCACCATCGGTTGTTTTAAATACTCCACGTTCCGGATTTGGTGAATACAAATGGCCAATTGCTGCAACCCAGACATTATCAGGATTTTGGGGATCAATAATTATTCTGCCCGTATGTTGAGTTTCCCCAAGTCCCATATACTGCCACGTTTTTCCTTTGTCCGTGCTTTTATATACACCGGTGCCAGCGTAAGAAGATCTGCTTGAATTATTTTCACCGGTTCCAACCCATATTGTTTCTCCGTGTTTCCAATCAACCGCAATATCGCCGATTGTCATAGAAGCTTCGTGATCGAAAAGGGGGGTGAAGGAAATTCCATTATTTTCAGTTTTCCACAAACCACCGGATGCGTAAGCGACGTAAAATTGAGTCGGGTACTCAGGGTTTACATCGATATCTGCAACACGCCCGCTCATAATTGTTGGTCCAACTGAACGAAGTTTTACATTTTTAAGCAGTGAGTTATCCTGAAGGTTTTTCCTTTGTTTGAAAGCATTAAATCTTTTTTTAGCGGTTGTAGACGGATATGGATTCGTCTGCGCAGCAATAAAAGTGAAGCTAACAATTAAACTAAAAATGAGGAATAATAATTTCTTCATAAAAGGTCCTCTTAAATTTATTCGTAAAGATTGAGAATATGATTTCCTGCGAGTACTGTGGTTCCGACAATTAAAGATTCGCTGTCCGGTTCACTGTTCATTCATTTTATCTGAATAATTCTTCGTGCAAAAATGGAATCAGTGCGGTTACAAGCCCGGGGACATATAATTCTGCCCTGCTCATTACACCATTTGTAAAATAGCCAATTGCTCCATGTTTCTGTTTTGTGTTGGATTTGTTTTGTATTTCATCCATAACATCACCAAGTTCCTTTCCTTTTAGCAATTGTTGAATAACGTTTTTAGGAAGCTCAAAATGTGCAGATGTTCCGAATCCGGTTTCTCTTTCGTTGTTGGCAATGCACATACAGCCGAAAGCAAACCAGCGCGAATAAAGTTCTATTATTCCTCCTTCAATCCCGACAAAGTAATTTGCATTCAGATTTTGGTTCTTGTTCTTTTCAATTAATGCAAATGCCCGGTTTTTTGCTCCGTCAAAGGTTTCTTCGTTTACCGGCTGATCCGACACCTTACTGTTTACTTCGATTCCTATAATTTCAATTTCCTCGAAATATTTGCTAAATGCCTTTTCAACAGATTTTATTTTAACAGGATTTTTAGATCCAACAAGAATTTTAGTCATTTTTTTGTTGTTAAATTATGAATAGCCAGACAACTTTTGCCAGTATTGCGAAATCTTTTGTCCTTAATTTACCGGTTGTATCAACAAGGTGGTTAATAACCAGATAAAAATTGCTTCCAACTTTCGGTTCCCAGTTGAACCTGTAATTAATATTTAATTCTTTTACACCGTTATTCCATTGAGCAAATATTGAGCTGTGTGTCTTAGTTGAAAAATCGTATAGCAGGTTAGCTCCAACTTCGTTTGTTGTGAATTCATTTTGCGGCAACGATATTTCATTTCGCTGGTAGTCAATGGAGAGAGTAAACTGCATATCGGAAATCCAGTTTAATTCCCCATAATAGTATTTCCTTTTGCCTGTATAGTAATCTCCGGAATTAAATTCAATTCCACCATAAAGAGGTCTGCCCCTTCCTGTACGTAAATTTACTCCAAAATTATTGTACCAGTATTTCCCTGTTGGGATGGTAGTGTTTTCAAATATGTCGTATGCGTTTTGTACAAAATCGAATTCGCGGTTAATCTCAAAAGAAAAACTATCATCGTGAATAGTTGATATTCCGAATGGCTGAAAAGTTAAATCAGCGGCAAGCAGGTTATTATCCCTGTCATAAAGGAATCCTGATTGAACGGGCGAGAAACGCAATTGATTAGCAATTCCCCATTTAATACGGGGGGAAATTTCAAGATCATAATTGTACTGCTTTGTTCCTGTTCTGGAAACAAACCCGATGCCCGGATTAAAGTTTTCCTGTATAAAAGTATAGGCCATAAACTGATTGATAAGGTCATTCGGATAATCAATATAAATTCTTCCCGCCCAGGAATTTTTAAGTCCATGCTTTTCATCGGTCTTTGCAATATTAGCCCCGATTGCCAATGTTTTATCACCGAAAAGTGAACTCGTTTTAAATACAGCATCGGCTCCGAACGATCTGTTATAATCATCTTTTGAAACTCTGTTGGAAATAAATCCGCCAACATATGATTGGTCAAAAACGTCATACTTTAACCTGGCAACCCCGTAATTTGTTGTAGGTAGAATGTCTTCATTCCGTGTCTGCATATCAATGAAGCCAATTTCCATTTTATCGGCTCTGCCGACCAGTTTTGCACCAGCAATAATTGGGATTTCCTTCCCGTTGTGAATTCCAATTCGTCTGCTGTAAAAAAGATTATTATTTCCACCGAATGAAAAATCAAAAACATTTGCGCCTTCAAGGAAAAAATCTCTTTTCTCAGGAAAGAAAAGAGGGAAGCGGGAAAGATTTATTCTTGATCTGTCGGATTCAACCTGTGCGAAATCAGTGTTAAATGTAAGATCCAGCGAGAGTGCCTGGGCAATACCATATTTAATATCCAGTCCGGCTTTATGGATATAACTATTTTCTTGGTCTGCTCTTTCTGCGCCTGCTGTTAAAAATGGTTTTACGTAAATAGGATTACCTCTTTTAATGCCCTGGATTCCGAGAAGATTTCCTGCAAAAGATATATTAAAAAAATCTTTATCTTTTCCTATTCCTGACCATTGATCTGTTTCACCGAGTCTCTGAATTTTCCTCTGGAAATTCACACCCCAATGCTGAACTTCTTTATCAAAAAATTTAAATGTTGAAAAGGGATAAACTATTTCTGTACTCCAGCCGCTATCAACAATTGCGGAACTTACATCCCACACACCGTGCCAGCTTTCATGAAATCCACCATAACCGTTACTGCTGCTTAGCAATGCATCGTCTCGCATTCCTAAAGGATTAGTTCCAAACCAATATCCATTCCGGTCGTCATTAAATGTATCAAAAAGCAAGGAAATATTATCATCAGCACCCCAGGCTCCGTCAAGTTTTAATGCACGAGCAATAATTTTGTCAGGTTGGTCATCATAACACATAAAACTTACATAAATGTTTTTACTATCGTAAAGTATTCTGACAACTGTTTTGAAAGTTGCTTTGCCACCGGCAACCGGGTCCTGCTGCACAAAATCAGAAATGGGTTTTGCCAGTGCCCATACAGAATCACTAAGTACGCCATCAATAACAGGGGGCGTATTTATTCTTGTAGCATAGATTGTTTTATTTTGAGCAAAGAGTGAAAACTGAATAATGAGAAGAAATAGGCACGTGGTCAAAAAGGAAAATTTATTAGTCAAAATTTTAATCACTATGGTTTAAATTGATATTTGGAATAATTTTTAAAGATAAAAAAAATAAGGCGAAATGAGAATTTATTTATGACAAGCGGGACAAAACCTTGAAAGATTTTGTCCCAATAATTAATTCTATTTTCTTTTAGGCTTGTACATATGAGTGCTTTGACCGAAGAAAGCTTCTGACGCTTCCATAATGGTTTCGGAAAGTGTTGGGTGTGGATGGATTGTCAGCTTTAAATCTGTAAGATTAGCGCCCATTTCAATTGCAAGAACTCCTTCAGCAATTAATTCGCCGGCACCCGGTCCACAGATGCCTATTCCTAAAAGTCTTTGTGATTCAGGATCAACAATTAATTTTGTAACTCCATCGTTACGATCCAGTGTAAGCGCTCTTCCTGATGCTGCCCAGGGAAATTTAGCTACTTCGTAGTTTATTCCTTTTTCTTTAGCCTGGTTTTCTGTAATTCCAGCCCAAGCAATTTCCGGGTCAGTGAAAACTACTGCTGGAATTGCTAAGGGATCAAAAGCAGATTTATGGCCTGCTATAACTTCTGCAGCAACTCTGCCTTCGTGAGAAGCTTTGTGAGCAAGCATGGGCTCACCGGCAATATCGCCTATCGCAAAAATATTTGGATCATCAGTCTGCATCTGCTTGTTTACAACAATCCATCCTCTCTGGTTTACTTTTACGCTGGTCTTATCTAGCCCCAGTCCGGAGGTATCAGGTTTTCTACCAATTGACATGAGTACATAATCGTAAACTTCCTCAGTAACTTTTCCTTCTTTACCTTCTATTTTTACGCTTACTCCATTTTTCACTTCTTTCATTTCCGTTACTTTGGAGTTAAGCATCACTTTATCATATTTTTCTTTTATTTTCTTTGCCAGAAAATTTACTAAATCTCTGTCAGCACCCGGCAGCAACCCTGAAGTCATTTCAACGACCGAAACTTTGCTTCCGAGTGCCTGGTAAACAGATCCTAATTCAAGTCCGATGTAACCGCCACCTATTACTAAAAGGCTTTTGGGAATAGCCGGTAGATCCAAGGCGGTTGTGGAATTTAAAACTCTTTTGCTCTTTATATCAAGCGAAGGTATTGTTGCAATTTGTGAACCGGTAGCAATTATTGCTTTTTCAAATTCCAGTTCTTCTGTTTCACCATCTTTCTTTTCAATAGTTAATTTTGATGAACTTGTAAAACTTGCTTTGCCCTGAATGAAATTAATTTTTCTTTGCTTTCCAACCAGGCCAACTCCACCCGTCAATTTATCAACTATTCCGTTTTTCCAGTTTCTTAACTTGTCCAGATCTATTTTAGGTTTAGCAAATTCAATTCCCCATTTTTTAGCATCTTCCGTTTCGTTTAATAATTTTGCCACATGAAGCAATGCTTTTGAGGGGATACATCCTTTATATAAGCAAACTCCGCCGGGATTTTTATCAAGATTAACCAGAGTGACCTGCTTACTAAGATCGGAAGCCAGATATGCTGCAGCATACCCTCCCGGTCCGCCACCTATTACTACTACTTGTGTACTATTCATTAAATTTCATTCTCCGTTTAATTACCCTCTTAATCATAATCTTGTTCTTAATCTTACTTAAATCAGAGAGTAAGATTAAGATTATGGTCAAGAGCAAGATTTTTAAGCTTTCATTTATTTGAATCGCTGTAACTTTCTTCCGGCTCATATACTCTGTCCGAATTACTCTTTATTAAACCCACCAGCATCGATACAATTTCGTAAAGTAAATCTTTCCCTTCTTTGATTTCATATGGTTCTAATAGGCTTTTAGCTACAAGAGTATCTAAGCACGCGGCACTCTCAAGTGCAGAACCTCTTGATATATCAAAATATCGACACCTGTCTTTAGAAGAATATTTCCCATTCCCCTCAGCAATATTAAGAATAATAGAAGTTGATGCCCGATCTAGTTGATCATATACTTTAATTTTACAATCTATCCTTTTTAGGACAGAATCTGCAAAGTCAACAAAAGAAAGAGATTTCTGATATACTATTAACTTTTCATGGTCGAAGTAATATTGCATGTCATTTCCATTAATTCTGATCTACTTTTAGTCTTATTCTTCTAATAATATTTTCATCGGTTGTTCCAGTGCTTCAGAAACCCATCTCAGGAATCTTGCAGCATCAGCGCCGTCGATTATTCTGTGATCGTATGAAAGTGATAGAGGCAGCATTAACCTTGGCTTAAAGGTTTTGTCAATATAAACCTGTTCAAAACTTCCTCGGGAAACTCCTAAAATGGCAACTTCAGGAGAATTTACTATCGGAGTAAAAGATGTCCCGCCAATTCCGCCTAAATTAGTAATTGTGAAACAGGCTCCCTGCAATTCATCAAGCCCTATTTTTCTGGCTCTTGCTTTTTCAGCCAGTTGGCCCATTTCAACTGAAAGTTCAGTCAGGTTTTTTTTATCTACATTTTTTACAACAGGAACAATTAAGCCGTGGTCGGTATCAACTGCAATTCCAACATTGTAATATTTCTTATAGATTATTTCTTTCTTTTCCATGTTGATGCTGCTGTTAAATTTCGGGAATGCTTTTAATCCGGCAGCAATTACTTTAATAATAATCGATGTAACAGTAAGTTTTCCGCCCGCTTTTTCAACTTTCGGATTATAAGCTTTCCTGGCCTGTTCAAGCAGTGTAATATCAGCTTTATCAAATTGAGTTACGTGTGGAATAGTTGTCCAGGCATAACCAAGATGTTCTGCGGTTACAATGCGAATTTTATTCATTGGCTCGTGTGTAATGCTTCCGAATTTTGAAAAATCTGGAAGAGCTTCCTGTTTAATTCCAACACCCGAAACTGAAGCACTTTCAAGGTTCAGTTTTTTAACGTATGCTTTAACATCGTCCATAGAAATTCTGCCGGCCGGACCAGAGCCGGTAACTTTATTGATGTTCACACCAAGTTCACGGGCAAGTTTTCTTACAGAAGGAGCTGCCGGTGCTGCACCTCGTGTAATCGGTGGCTGATTGTCTATTTCACCGGGAAGGAATGATTTAACTTCTCCTTTTTGTCTGACTTCTTCTTC
>Ga0209919_1000304_pt1 | contig 24790 bp, 20 predicted proteins | sample SalPon2A_C_D2_MG_FD_185721 | JGI IMG/M metagenome (GOLD analysis project Ga0209919, IMG submission 185721) | Soil microbial communities from South San Francisco under conditions of wetland restoration - Salt Pond MetaG R2A_C_D2_MG (SPAdes)... | ecosystem: Environmental > Terrestrial > Soil >... | reverse complement strand
CCGCGGTCAACAGCGGGGTCTTCGGCGGCCCCATGGTGCCGACGATCGCGTCGCCGCCGTGAATGCCGATACCCATGTGCACGCTCTCGCCGAAATCGCTGCGTAATTGTTCGTTCAACAGCCCGACCCGGCGAAACATTTCACGCGCGCCGTCGAGCGCATCGCGGCAGGCTTGTGGTTTGCGCTCCGGATCGAGCCCGTAGAGCGCCATCAGCCCGTCGCCGGCGAATTGCGCGTAATGGCCGTGGGTTGCGGACAGTGCCTCGGAAAGCTCGTTAAAGAAGCGGTTGAGGATGAACACCACGTCGTAGGCAAGTACGCGTTCGCCGAGCTCGGTCGAGCCGCGCATATCGACAAACATCGCCACCACGTACTCTTCGTGGCCCTGCACGCCGCCGCTTTGCAGCGTGACGTCGAGCTTCTGGTTAGCCGTCACCAGCGGGGTAATCGACAGGTCCGCGTGCGGATACAACTGGCAGGCGAGGCGCACATTGGGCTCGGCATCGATGCGTTTCAGCGCCAGGGCCTCGAGTTCGTCGGGAGGGTCGAGCTGATCGAGCCCGTTACCGATACGCACCCGGCAAGTCGTACAGCGCGCCCGCCCGCCGCATACCGAGGCGTGCGGGATGCGCGCGTTGCGCAGTGCCTCGAGTAGCGAGACACCATGCAATTCGCGAATCTTGCCGCCGCCGGCATGAGTGACCCGATAGCTGCCGCGGTGCGACTGCACCCAGATCCTGATCTGGCGTGCGACCAGGGTTAGCAGCAGCAACAGGGCCATCGCGATCCAGGCCTGCGACTCCAGGCCCTGCAGCAAGGCGATGTCGTCGCGGGACATCGCCATGTTGGCGGCGTATATCTGATCCAGCCGCTCGCGGTCGTCGAGCCAGCTGCTCGCCTGCCGCAGCATGTTGTACAGGCCGGCGAAGCTCAGCGTGGGCAGAATCACCGCCAGCGTGTAGGCATAGGGCAGCAGCCGGCGGTAACTGCCACGAATTCGCAGCCAGAAGTGCAGGCCGATGAGCAGGTGTATCCAGATCACCGGGATCAGCACCACCAGTTTGACCAGGAAAGCCGGTTTCAATAGCATCGATGTAACCACGTAAAAGTAGTTCGGGTCGATACTGCCGAGCAAATCGTAGCCGCGATTACCGATCGCATGGCCGACCACCAGCGGCAGGATCGACAGGCCGAGCAGGGTCTGCGCCCACTGCCAGGGAGGCTGGCGCAGGCTCGAGCGCCGGTAAATCGAGCGCAGCGCGATCGCCGCGTGGAACAAAAACGATCCGTAAAGCAATACTAGCCCGGGGAGGGTTTGAAAAACCGCGCCGACGGTTTTCCGGTAAGCCTCCGCGGTTTCGATCGAAACGATACCAAAAGCGTGATTGAGCAAGTGCTGCAGCACGTAAGTCGCAAGTACCAGCCCGGTGGCCAGGCGCAATCGGGATTCGAGCAATTTCATAGCCGCGCATTAAAGCAGAAAACCCCGATTCGATATATCATGTCGCGATTTCCGCGAAGAAATTCCGAAATGCGGCGATTGCTACCGGTTCTCAAGTTGCCCCTTTGCGGGAGCAGGGTCGTCGGGCGTCTCTGCGGTGTCGCATTGGCAGGTCGATGTACTCGGCTCGAAAGGGTAGTTCCACGGCGATATCCTGCTCCCTTGTGTCGGCCGAATCTGACGCGGGCGGGCTCGGAAAAAATCGGCGCCTGGCAGTCCCGCGGCGGCAAGAGCTCACTCGACGTCGATGGTATGGCGCGCTACGCTAAGCATGGGACGGCAATGATGTGAATAACCTGCTTCGATCGGCGGGCAAGAGTCGATAAATGAAATACACCTGTATGCTGATACTGGTCTCGATCCTGACCGCGTGCACCGCCCGCGTCGAACCCCTGGCCGAGCCTGCCGTGCTGAGCGGCAAGATAACCGGCAGCGTTACCTACCGCGAGCGTATGACGCTGCCTCCCGATGCCGTGCTGCAGGTGGCCTTGCTGGATGTTTCGCGCGTGGACGCCGCGGCGACGCTGATCGCCGAAAAGACTTTCGTCCTGGAGCAGAGCGTACCGATCCCGTTCGAGCTCGATTACGACACCGCGCTCATCGATCCGCGGCTGGTCTACGCGGTGCGCGCGACCATCAAGCGCGACGATGATTTCCTGTTCGTGACCGATACCCATTACCCGGTCCTGACCCGGGGCCACGGCGACAAGGTCGACCTGGTGCTCAAGCGCAGCGGCGGCGGTACCGCCGTGATAACCGATGCCGAGCTCACCAATACCCGTTGGCTGTTAAGAACGTTAGGCGAGGTCAGGTTGCCGATCGATCAGGGCCGGCGCACGCCTTACCTGCAGTTCGACGATAAAACCGGCGCCAACATCGCGCACGGCTTTTCGGGCTGCAATAGTTTCACCGGCAGTTACCTGGTGACCGGTTCGACGCTCGGCTTCGACAGGTTGTTGTCGACCACGCGGGCTTGCGAAGACATGCGAATCGAAAACCGGTTCCTGGATGCGCTGCAAAACACCAGGCTATACCTGATCGAAAGCAGCTGGCTGATTCTCTCCGGAGCAGACGGAGAGCTGGCGACCTTCGAGGCCCTGTACGAATAGCTCTCGAGTATTCGTCGGCTGCGCCCTTGTCCGACTTTCCCTGTCGAGATCGATCGCCGCGTTTCCGCTTTGCGGCGTCGCCGCCTTTAGCGGAAACCGCGCGGCGGCGAAAGTCTTTCTCCGGGCACGCCGATTCGCGTGCTCAGAGCAGATCGGTGAGCAGAATCCCGAAGCCGATGCGTTCGATGTTCGCGTTGTAATCGATCAGGCTTTCGCCGTAACCGTTGAACAATTGCACGTAGCCGCGGAATCGCCGCTTTAGCGGAAAAGTCCAGTCGACCTGGATCGCGCCGCGGTTGTCTTCGCGGTCGAGATTATTACGCATCATGACCGAAACTTCCTGGTCGTTTTTACGGAAGGCGATTTCGAATTCGAAATTGCCCATGTAATCCTCGATGTCGGGGTTGTCGTCGCCGCGGGCGTCTATCGGATCGTCCTTTTTGCCTTCGGGGATGCGCCACCAGGTTTTCAAGTGAAACACGTAACGCCAGCGTTCCCAGATCACGCTGCCGTAGACGCGGTTCCAGCTGCGTGAAAAAGGCTGGGTGCGGCCGTTCGACTGATGCGACAGGCCGATCGAGAACAGGGTCGCGTCGCCGCCGAGAATCTTCCAGGGCACCGGGGTTACCCAGAATAGTTCCGGTTCGTAGTTGGTTTCGCGAAACGGCGCCGAAATATCGGCGTTATAGGCCTGCCAGAAGGCACGCACGGTCGCGCCCACGAACAGCGTATCGGCATCGGTGAACAAACCCCCGGCCAATGCGGCCTTGATGCTGAGCTGGAACTGGACTTCGGAATTATCAAGATTCTGGCCGAAATCGCTGCTGCCTTCGTCGAAGACGTCGTCGTTGGGGTGGGCGGCATAGGTCAGCGGCAACAGGTAATTACGCTTGTGGGCCAGCAACACCGAGCGATTGTCCTCCGCCGTGCGTTCGCGTTCGATGCGCTCGATGACCAGCGACCCCGAGTTCTCGTCGCCGGCGGTGCCGTTTTCCGGCTGTTGTACGGATTCGGTCGGCCGGGTCTCCGTCTCTGCCGCCCGCAAGGCCGGTGCCGATACCACGAACAGCGTTGCCAACAGGCAGTAAAGTGGAATTTTGGCGAAAGTATATCGAAATCTCATCGGCTGACCGGTGGGTGCGTGGAGAACAGGCCGAAGTGGCCGTTGGTTGAGGGTGACGGCAATAATGCGTAAAAAACCAGACCGCCGCAATACCGCAGCGAGACTCCGGCCGTTGGTGTTTCTGCAATTCGTCTAACAGGTACGATTCTGGATCGTCGGCTTCGAGCGAAGACTGTTGCGAGCCGCCTGGTATCGGTGACCAGGACCGGGACGGACGAGCGCGGGCTCTTGACGCCGGCCAGGGTTCTACGGCGGAAAATAGCGGCAGTTTTCTGCACATGGGTCGTTACCCTAGAGCTGCGACTCGAGCGGCAGCAGACGCTGCAAGCCGACCGCGAAACGACGCCAGAAGCCGGTATGCGGCTCGTTCGTGAATACCCGTTTTTCGCCTTGCGTCTGCCGATGCCAGTGCAGGTCGTTGCCTTCGAGGTCGACGCGAAACGAGGCCTCGCGCGCGATACGCTCGAAGCCGGCGCTCAAATCTTTGGCCATCGGCGGGGATTCGATCATGATACCGATCTCGGTATTCTCGACCATCGAACGCGGGTCCAGGTTCAGCGAGCCGATGAACAGGCGCTGGCGATCGATGACGAACGACTTGGCGTGCAGGCTGGCCCTGGACGAGGCCCCGGGACCCTTCTTTTGCCGGCGTTTCGCGCGCGACAGCGTCTTGTCGAGTTCGTAAAGCTCGACACCCGCGCGCAGCAGGCGCTTGCGGTAGCGGGCGTAGCCGGCGTGTACCACGGTGACATCGGTGGAAGCCAGCGAGTTGGTGATTACCCGCACGCGCAGGCCGCGTTCGCACAACCGGGTCAGGGTTTCGAGACCCTCGGCGCCGGGTACGAAATAGGGCGAGAAGATCAACAGTTCGGTTTTGATCTCGGCGGTATAAGTCTGCAACCGGGTGGTCAGCAGGAGATGCTGCTGGTCGCGAGCAGCGGTTACCTTGGCCGGGTCGTCGTAAAGTACCTCGGCATGTCCCCAGTCGAACTCGAAACTCCAGTCGCGTATCAGTTCCAGCAGCGGACTGCCGGTCAGCGACTCCAGGAATACGGTGTCCTGTTGCCGGGCGGTGAAATCGGACAGGCCCTGCTGGGCCTCGGCCAATCGCTCACTGCCCGGGTTGCGTTTGAGCAGCGTTTCCACCGGGTAGCTCGAATCGCTGTTCCAGTAAAGGTCGAAGACGGACGATACCTCGTCGACGACCGGGCCGATGCCGAGCACGTCCAGGTCACCGAAAATGAGGTCGGGATTGGCCTCGAAATACTCGTCGCCGATATTGCGGCCGCCGATGACGGTGACCTGGTTGTCGACCGTGAAAGACTTGTTATGCATGCGCCGGGTCACGTCGCCGAAGCGCGACAGGAATTGCAGCCAGCGAGAGACACCGCGGCCGAAGGGGTTGAAAATCCTGATCTCGATGTTGGGATGGGCATTGACCGCCGCGGCGCCGGCGTCTTTGTTTGCATCTAGCGCCATGTCGTCGATCAACAGGCGCACGCGCACGCCGCGGTCGGCGGCTTTCAGCAGCATGTCGAGAAACAGTTTACCGACCAGGTCGTCGTGTAACAGGTAGTACTGGGCATCGATGCTGCGCTCGGCGCGCCAGGCCAGGGCGGCGCGAGCGGTAAAGGCGTCGACACCGCCCGACAGAAGGTAAAATCCCGATTCCCCAGCCTGTCCCTGTAGTTTCGTCCCCACCGTCTTGCCGAGCGAGGTATCGTCGGTGTCGCGAAACGCGTAGGAGTCGTGACGGCCGTCGTTCGCCGGCAAGCTGGCGCGGCCGCCGAACAGCGGGAAGCTCGGAATCAGCACGGCTTGTCATCACAAATATCCATTCGCTCGATTATCCCGGCCGGATCTCATTTCGGCAATATCGACGGTCACGGCACCCCGGTTCAACCGGCAAGCCTGACATCTCCTGCTGGCCGGTAAACCCGAGGCGAAAAAGCGCATTTCGAGCAGTAAGGACCGCTCGGACAAACGGCGCGCCCACGCCGCCGTCGAGGCGGCGCATCCTACCGATATCACTCGCTGAAACCGCCGCCCAGCGCGAGGTACAGATCGACACGCTGCGCCAGCCGTGCATTCTTGATCCTGACCAGCAAGATACGCGAATTCAATACGCGTGCCTGCATTTTCAGCACCTCGAGAATATCGGTTTCGCCGGTGTCGTAGCGGTTTTTCACGGCCGACAACGCGCCCGCGTTATCGGCCAGTGCCGTGGCCAGGAATTTTTCATGCCGCTTCAACAGGGCTTCGGCGCCGAGGCAGTTTGCGATTTCGCCGAAGGCGCGCCGCACGGCCGCGCCGTAATTTTCCAATGCGCTCTCCTGTCCCGCGGTTTCGATACGCACTCGGGCCATGCGTCCGCCGCCGGTATCGAGTGGCGCGATGAAGTTCGCTCCCTGCGAGAAAAACTCGCCGTCACCGCCGATCAGGGCGAGCAATTCGCTGCTCGGGAAACCCTGCGGCGCGGTTAGCGGCAGACTGGGCGGTTTGGCGACCCGGGTCGATGCGCTGTGCCGAAAAGCGGCCGCAACCCGGCGCTCGGCTACAGTCAGATCGGGACGCCGTTCGATCAGCTCGGCCGAAATAGCGGCCGGGATCACGGGCAGTTCGGGTACGAATTCGCGTACCGCCCGAAGTTCCGCGGTAGGGTAACGTCCCAGGATAGCCTCGAAGCTGCGCATCGCATCGATCAACGCGGCGACGGCCTGGCGTTGGCGTTCCCTGACGACTGCCAGGTCCGTCCTGGCAAGAGCAATTGCCTGCGGCGAGACGGCACCGGTTTCGGCCCGGGTCTCGATTATCTCGAGAGCCTGTGCGTAGATTCCGATAGCTACGCGGGACAATTCCAGTTGCAGATTGGCTTCGTTAGCCAGGAACCAGGCTTTTGAGGTCTGTGCCACCAGCGATAGATGGGCCGCTTCGAGTTCGGTTTCGGTGGCCGGGAAATTTTCCGCGGCGGCGCCCAGGCGGTTCCAGATAGCGAGTTCCCAGTCGAGGTTGAGCGCGGCGCCCGCGGCCTCCGAACGGGAATCGCCTTGCTCGGCGGGCTGCGTGCCGCCGCCGGCAAAGATTGCCCCCGCGAGCGCGCTGACGGCTCTTGTCGCGAACCGTTCGGCGGCCTTCAGATTGGCCGCTGCCCTGGCCGTCTGGCGATTGGTCGCCAATGCCTCGTCGACGATTCTTTCTAGTTCGGGATCGCGGAAGGTTTTCAGCCAGCCGTCCGCTGTCCTGCCTGCGGCGATTATCCCGGTCCGGCTGGCGCCGCTACCGGCGCCTTCAGGGATTTCGGTAACCTGCGGCGGCAGCTGCTCGGAGATCGCGCCGCCGGAAAACATCGCCTGTGGGTTTGCGCAGGCGCCGAGCAACAGGAGCAGGGCGGAATGGATCGAGATTCTCGGGAACATCGGGCAATCCTGGCGAAACGGCGAGAGGCAGTTTACCCGCACCGGCGTCCTCCGATACCCCGGGTACGGTCCCTGCGATGCATTGCGTCCCGTCGAGAGTTGATTGGGATCGACGGATTTTCGAACGGAGTAAGGTCGGTCACGATGATTTCCGATTGTGGGGCCTGGCCTCGAAACCCGGGATTCCGGGGGTAACCTGGTAGCATATGATGTATTCCCGTCGATCGGTGTCGGCAAGAAACTGTATTGCAGCATCCGGTTTCGTGTTAACCGCCGTCGCGGGTTCTGGCGGCGTAGCGGCGGCTCAACGGCACTGCCGTCGCGCCGTGCAGAAATACGCTCAGCAACACGGTCAGCACGATGACCGAGAGGATTCTTTCGTAACCATCGAAACCGAGGTGATGCACGATCAGCAACAGGTAAAGTACCGAAGCGATACCGCGCGGGCCGAACCAGCCGATAAACAGCACAGTCGCCAGATCCAGCCTGCTACCGAAAAGGCTGATCGCGACCGGCAGCAGTCGGATCACGCTTAGGCTCAGCAACGCGTAGATCCAGGCCGTCAAATCCCAATAGGGCATCGACACCGGTACCATCGCCATCGCGAAAATCAGGAATACGAAAAGTACCAGCTGCTGGCCGAAAGCCTCGCCAAATTCCTGGATACGCTCGCGCAGGCGCGTGGAGTGGATGTCGGCGCCGAGCATCAAGCCGCCCGCGAAGGCGGCGATGAAACCATTGCCGTGCAGGGTTTCGGCGAGCGCGAAACACAGTACCGCGAGCGATCCCGATACCAGTTGCTGAAAGCTGTGATTCATCCAGTCGCGGGCGGAGGCATGGCTGACCAGGTATCCGCCGATCCAGCCGACGGCGCCGCCGACGATGCCGCCGAGCAGGATCTGCTGCAGCAGGAACAGCGACCAGTGGGTATCCGCGGCGCTGGTGCCTGGAGACAGTACCGCAATACAGGCGAATATCGGCGGCAGCGCGATACCGTCGTTGAGCCCGCTCTCGACACTGATCCAGCGACGTACGCGTTCGGGTACCTCCTTACTGAGGATCACGGCCTGGCCCAGCGCGGCGTCGGTCGGAGACAGGATCAGCGCCATCAGCAACAGCAGCCAGATGTCGACCCCGGGATACAGCGGCCAGGCCAGCAGGGTGCCGAGCAGCATCGTCAGCGGCAGCCCGATCAGCAGCAGGCGCAGCGGGATCGTGCGTTCGGCGAGCAGCTTTTTGAGATTTATCGTCGAGGCGTCGACGAACAACACCAGCACCAGGGTCACTTCGGTAAGCACGTGCACCGCGTCCAGGTCGGTCTTGATCTGGAACAGGTTGAGGCCGGCGGGACCTGCCAGGGTGCCGATGGCGACGAAGAACATCGGCGCCGTCAACAGCGAGCGATCCGCGGCCCTGGAAAACAATCCGTAAACGAAAATCATCGCCGCGGCGAAGATCAGGGCCGGGTAGTCAGTCATCGAGCCGCTCGATGATTTGCCGCAGTTCGGATTCGTCGTGATGGCTCTGGATCGAATAGGTCGTCGCGGTGATCGCGACGGCAACCAGAATGCCGCTGAATATCACCCCGCAAAAGGCAATCAGCACCGACAGGATGCGCGAGGCCGGGGCCAGCGGGCGAATGTCGCCGTAGCCGACCGTGGTAGCGGTGATTAAGGTCCAGTAAAGCGCGTCGCCGCGACCCCGGGATTCCCGCCTGCCGGCGACCTGGCCGAGGATGACGATGACCAGCACCAGGAATAACAGGATCGGCGCGGTCAGCTCGAGCCCGTAGCAGAACAGCTTGATGAACAGCAGGGTGAATTCCACGGCCCGGCGCCGGCGATCGGGTCAGCGCTTGGTGCCGATCAGCCCGCGCCTCAGCAGGGTCTTGATCGTCAACTCCACCTGGGCCTCGATGACGTCCCTGGGACGCGAGGCGTCGATGGTCTCGGATTGCATCCTCCAGACCAGGTTTCCCGACGCGGTGTCGTAGAGACTGGTTTCGAGAGTCAACACGCGGTGTTCGTCGTAGTAGGCGGTGGTAGTTTCGCGCGTGGTGATATTGTACTGGGTAAAATAGTCGTTCTCCGGATCGGTACCTTTCGGTTGACGGAAGACGTCGGCCTGCTTGATACCTGCCAGCCGGGTAACCAGCACGCCGCCGATATGCTTTCCGCGGATCGCTTCCTCGACCGCTTCGCGGGTCAGTTGCAGCGACGAGGTTAGCAGCTTGTAGCTCGGCGTCGCGGCAATGCCTCGCGCCTGCAGCGCTTCGACGAAGCTGGTTTCGAATGCGCGCCGGCGTTCGTTGCGCGCGGTCACGCCGATAATCAGAATACTGTTGATACGGCCGCTATAATTCTGATCGCGCCATTCGCCGATCGGTTTGGTGGCGGCGCAGGCGGCCAGCATCGATACGATCAACACCAGGACGGGACCTGGTAACAGCTGTTTCCGCTTCATCTCGAGTGCCTCGTCGAATTCGACTGCAGTTTATGCCATAGACCGGCGGGGAACAATGCCGCGAGCGGCCGCGATACTGGATCGAACCGCGACGATCGTTGTAACATCGCGAGGCAGGATATCCTTGCCGAAATCATCGAACCGAAACTGGATAGAGATATGCGAAACCTGGATCTGCCCTCGGGTATCGGGATGCCGGTGCTGGGGCTGGGCACCTGGCGCATGGGCGAACACCGCGACCAGAAAAACCGCGAACTCGAGGCAATCGACGCCGCGCTGGAGGCGGGGATCACGCTGATCGATACCGCCGAGATGTACGGCGAGGGCGGCGCCGAGGAAGTCATCGGCGAAGCGATTCGCGGCCGCCGCGACGGCCTCTTCCTGGTCAGCAAGTTCTATCCGCACAATGCCAGCCGCCGCGGCGTGGCCGAGGCCTGCGAACGCAGCCTCGCACGCATGGATTGCGAATATATCGATCTTTACCTGCTGCACTGGCCCGGCGGCGTGCCGCTGTCGCAAACCTTCGAGGGCTTGCACGAGCTCCGCGACAGGGGCTGGATTCGGGATTTCGGCGTCAGCAATTTCAACCTCGGCAACCTGCAGGATATTCCCGAGGCGGACCAGGCGCAGCTCGGCTGCAACCAGGTGTTTTACAACCTCGCGCACCGCGAGGTCGAATGGGAAGTCGCGGACTGGTGCCAGGAGTGCCGAATACCGCTGATGGCTTACTCGCCGCTGGACCAGGGCGGCTCGCTGCTGCAATCCCCAGCACTCGGGAAAATTGCCGAAGCGCACCAGGCCACGGCCGCGCAAATCGCGCTGGCCTGGTTGCTGCAACGTCCCGATACCGCGGTGATCCCGAAATCGGCGCGCCCGCAACGCATCCGCGAAAATCTCGGTGCGCTGGAAATAGAGCTGACCACGGAGGACCTCGCCGCGCTCGAACGGGTCTTTCCGGCACCCGATCGCGCCGTCCGCCTGGACATGCGCTAGCCGCGGCACGAGCCGATTTGCCGTACCCCTGCGGCGAGATGTTATGATTTCCCGCCAAAGATCAATCCAGGACCGCGATATCCCATGAATACGCAACTACGGCGGCGCAAGCTGCGAGAGATTTTCGATGGCGAGCGTTGCCTGCATCCGGCCTCGGTCTTCGATCCGATGTCGGCACGCGCCGCCCTGGAGCTGGGTTTCGAGGCCGGCATGTTCGCGGGCTCGATCGCCTCGTTCACGGTACTCGGAGCGCCCGATATCATCGTCCTGACCCTGACCGAGTTCGCCCAGCAGGCGCACCGTATCTGCCGTGCCGGGGAGTTGCCGCTGATCGTCGACGCGGATCACGGTTACGGCAATGCGATGAACGTCAAGCGCACCGTCGAAGAGCTGGAAACCGCCGGGGTCTCCTGCCTGACAATCGAGGATACTTTGTTACCGAAACGTTTCGGCTCCGGAACCGCGGAATTCCTGCCCCCCGAGGAGGGCGTGGGCAAGATGAAAGCCGCGCTTGCCGGCCGCCAGGACCCCGAGCTGATCCTGCTCGGCCGCACCAGCGCGGTCGGTCCCAACGGGGTCGAGGACGGAATCCGGCGCGCCAGTGCCTATCTCGACGCGGGTGTCGACGGCATCATGTTCGTGGGTCTCAAAACCCGCGCGGAACTCGAAGCGCTCGCCGCGGCGCTCGACGCGCCGTTGATGATCGGCGGCGCCGGCGCGGAACTGCAGGATGCCGGGTATCTCGCCGGCTGCGGGGTTCGCATTGCGCTGCAGGGTCACCAGCCGTACATGGCCGCGGTGCAGGCCATGTACGCTACCCTGGAGGCATTGCGCGACGGCGTGGCGCCATCCGCGCTCGAGGGCGTGGCGTCTGCCGAGCTGATGAACCGCCTGACGCGCGACGAGGAATACGCCGTCTGGATGGACGATTTTCTGAACTGACCGGGTCGGAACACGAGCAGGCGGGATGGAAGATCCCGAAACCTCGGGCCGCTGCTTTCGCGGGGATGACTATCAGAAGGGTTGATCCTGTGCCGGGGCTGCGGCGCTACAAGGATTGCGCGAAGTAATGTTGCATGAAAGTCTCGAAGGAAATATCGTCCGCGGCCTCGATGCGCCGCTGTTCCTCGATCGATTCGCGGGCGACTTTTTCGAAGCCGGCGAGCTGTTCGGGTTGCAGCGGTCGGCTGGCGAACCACTGCTGGTGCTCGCGCGACTTGCGCAGCGCGAAATGGTAAAACTCTTCTTTGTGCTCGGCCATGTCGGCGAGAATGCGCGCCGATGGCGTCAGGTCCGCGTCCGCGACCTTGGCGTGTTGCTCGGCCAGCGCCGAGCCGTAGGCCGCCTCGGGCATGCCCTTGTCCAGTAATTCGCAGGAAAACGCCATCTGCTCGAAGATTTCGTTGGCCCAGTCGCGCAGCAGGATCTCGGCGCCGTTGCGGCGCAGGCGCAGCGCCGGATCGCGGCCGCGCACCGCGACCTCATTGATATTGTGGCGTATCGATTCGAGTTCCGAGTCGTCGTAGGGGGCGCTCGGCGATAGCAGGCTGAACAGCAGCAGGGACTCGAGGAAGCGCATCTGCGCCTCGCTGATACCGAGCGGATCGTAGGCATTGACGTCCAGCGAACGCAGTTCGAGATACGCGATTCCCCGCCGCGCCAGCGCCAGCGTCGGCTTTTCCTCGCCATTCAGAATCTGCTTCGGGCGGACGCTGGAGTAGTACTCGTTTTCGATTTGCAGGATATTCGGGTTGAGCTGCTGCCATTCGCCATTTTCTGCCAAGCCGAATTTTTCGTACTCGGGGTAGGGAGTCGATATCGCGTAGCTCAGGGAGTCGACGTAATCCTGCAGGCTGTTGTAATTGACGTTGATCCCGGCCTTGCCCTCTTTACTGTTCTGGTAGCCGATATCGCCCATCCGCAACGAGGTCGCGTAGGGTCCGTAGTAGGAATAGTCGAACCACCTGTCCAGCGAGGTCGGCGAGGCGCCGAGAAACGACGCGCAGATCGCCGGCGAGGCGCCGAACAGGTAGGGCACCAGCCAGCCGAGGCGCTGCAGGTTGCGCACCATCGCCATGTAGGAACTGGCAACGAATGTCTGCAGGTCGCTCCCGTCGTCGAGTTCGTCGCGGTAAAGACTCCAGAATTCCTCGGGATAGGAATAGTTGAAATGCACCCCGGCGATCGCCTGCATCATCCGCCCGTAGCGATGGCCGAGCCCACGGCGGTAGGCGGTTTTCATTTTCGCCGCGTTGGAACTGCCGTATTGAGCGATCGGGATGCTGGCGTCGCCTTCGACCACGCAGGGCATGCTGGTGGCCCAGAGGATTTCATTGTCGAGCTGGCTATAGACGAATCGATGAGTATCGTCGAGAAAATCGAGCGTGTCGCAAAAATGGTTGAACGGCGGGGTCACCAATTCGATTAGCGCCTCGGAATAATCCGTGGTGATGCTGGGGTGGGTCAGCGCCGAGCCGAGCGCTCTAGGGTGCGGCGTTTGCGCGATTCCGCCGTCGACCGCCACGCGCAGGCTTTCCTTTTCGAGGCCGACCTTGCGATTTTGCAATACCTGCCTGATGTTACTGTTCAATAATCGAGTAACACGATTTTCAAATGGAGATTTCAACTACGCTTCCGGGTTCTGAGCACAGGGCGGTAAGTTTGCATGAGTCGACGAATAAAGTGAAATCGATTTAGCTGCAGCGCTTAAACCCGGGCCGGCTCTCGAGTTCGCGGCTGCACATCATTCCTCAGCCGCCCGTTTCGCGGTGCAATACACCGGTCAGGCAGCCGACGTTGCCGGCCGCGCGCGTCAACTCGTCGGTGGGTGTGGCCAGGCATTCGATACCCAGGTCCTCGAACCAGCGCCGAACCTCGGGCAGGCCGTCGACCATCAGGATGCGGCGCGGGCCGAGGGTGACGAAATTGATGCCGCGATAACTGGCGGCATCGTCGACGAAAGGGGGAAACCTGACTTCGTAACCGCGCTCCTGCAGCAGGCGCACGCACTGATGCGGGGTGCGGCGAGGCCAGCAGATCGCCAGATCGCGATCGACGATACGCAGCAGGCTCATGAAGTGCATGATGCCGTACGGCGAGTCGACCGCGGCCAGCTCGACGCCGAGTTCGGCGAGCAGGCTCCGAAGTTGCGCGATGGCGGCGTCGTTGGTGCGCAGCCCGCGGCCGACGATCGCGGTGGCGTCGTCGACCCACATCAGGTCGGCGCCCTCGAATGTCGCCTCGCCGGTCAGGGTCCTGAGAATCGGCACGCCGAGCTCGGCCAGCCGCCGCGCCAGCTGGCGTTCCTCGCCGGCGCGTACCGTCGACGCCGGCCGCGCGAGGATCGCGCCTTGTGGCGTCATCACGAACAGGTCGGCGCAAAACATCAGGTTCGGCTGGCAGGGCTGCTCGGGCTCGACCAAATAGACCTCGACCCCCTGGTCGCGATAGGTTTCCACCATCGCCAGGTGCTCTTCCCGCGCGCGGCCGAGGTCGACCTTGTCGAGCATCTGTACGGCCTCGGGATCCTCGTGAGACGCCTTTAGTTCCTCCCCGGGGCAATGCAGCAATACCGATTTGAGCCGGCGCCATTCCGAGTCGATTCCGCAGGCGCGCCAGATGCCGCCGATTTCACTCGCGTGGCTTGCCTCGCGCGGCGACCAGTTTTCACCGCCGTAGGCGGCACTGCCGAAGGTGGTTTTCGCTTTGTCTTCGTTACTCATCGTCGCACAGGCCCTTTGGGTCCGGATCCGGGGAAAGGATATTAACCGAATTCGAAGCGGTGGACAGCGTATCCCCTGAGATCCCTGAGCACGGAAAAGAACAACAGGCGGGCAATCATCGAAGGCATCCTGACTTCGTCCCACAGAACGCCGGTTTCGATGGCGCGCTCGAACGTCGGCTTGCTTTCGGCCAGCCGGTAACCCTGGCGCAGAAAATCGTCGGCCGGCCGCTCGGGCCGTTCGCTGAAGTGGCCGCCGGCGGCCACCAGTTTGGCGTGCACGCTGCCGGAAAATCGGGCGAAGAATTTACGGTTCATGAGATCGCATAAAAACCTGTGCCGCGGAAAACTTTGCCGAATTTGCGCCAGGCTGTTTTCGAGGGCCTCCGGTCCGAGATACATGATGACGCCCTCCATGACCACCAGCACATCCTTGCCGGCGCCGACGCCGGCGAGTTTTTCGAGCAGCGGTTCGCGATCGAAGCGAATCGGAATGCGCGTTAACGGCGACTGGCATTCGGCTATCGGCAGTTTATCGTTCTTGTACTCGATCAGTTCCGGTTCGTCGAGTTCGTACCAGCTGCCGCCGCGCAGGCGATAGGGGCGGGTATCGAATCCCGCCCCTATGGTTACGATCGTCGTCGACGGCGATTCGTCGAGGGCCGCGGCCACCCAGTCGTCGATGATCCGGCAACGCGAGATATTGGATATATTGGGCATGATCTCGGATCTGAAAGGCTCGTAGATTTCCAGCCCGTGCCGGTCCATGAAATGTTGCGCGTAGCGGTCGTCGCACACCGGCCGCCTGCGATTGGCGTCGTCCATGCGCACGCCGCAGCAGTAGTAGGCGGTATTCAGCACTGTATTCAATTCGCTATCCCCGGTCCGCTAACAGTCGCGATGATAACGCTTTAGCTGTCTCCACGCCCGCCCGGGTGCGAATCTTTGGTGGTATGATCGGGGCCGGAAGCGGGGGAGAGCATCATGATCGTAAGAACGCTGGATGAACTTATCGATACGCCGCGCGACGTGCGTGGACCGGTGTGGGCCAGCCGCCGGTTTCTGCTCGCCGAGGACGGCGTCGGTTTTACGCTCACCGAAACCACGGTCGAGGCCGGCGCCCGGCAGGTGCTCTGGTACAAGCATCACGTCGAGGCGAATTATGTGATCGAAGGCGAGGGCGAGGTCGAAAACCTCGCCAGCGGTGAAGTCTTCGCGCTTGCGCCGGGATCGATTTACGTGCTCGACCATCACGAGCGCCATCGGCTCAGCGCGTTTACCCGCCTGCGTCTGGTTTGCGTTTTCACGCCCGCGCTGAGCGGCGCCGAAACCCACGACGCCGACGGCGCCTATGCGCCTCCGGAGTGCTGAAGCCGACTCCCGGGCGGCGCCTGGGAAACTTGATTTAATCCGGGGTCTTGACGATAATTCGCGCCATGGGGTTAGCGAACACCCCGTGAGGCGCAAGCCCGAGATTCGCATCCGTTAAACCTGACCCGGACCGGGGGGATCGCCCCGTTGCCGGGAAACTACTAGGAGAGGATGCGTCATGCCTTCACCCAACGAAATCACCGTAGCACAATTATCCCGTCTGATCGGCACGCCCGCGGCGCCGGTCATCGTCGACGTCCGTATCGACGAAGATTTCGCCGCCGACCCCGAATTGATACCGGGCGCATTGCGCTCGCCGCACCGCGATGTCGAATCGCTGGTCCCGCGCCTCGCGGGCCGGCAAGTCGTGGTCTATTGCCAGCGGGGCAAAAAACTGAGCCAGGGTGCGATGGCATTGCTGCGCCATCACGGTATCGCGGCCGAGTATCTGGAGGGCGGCCATTTCGCCTGGCGCGATGCCGGCCAATTGCGGATTCCGGCAGCGAAGATCCCGCGCCGGGAGGCGTCCGGGTCCAGCGCCTGGGTCACCCGCCATCGCCCGAAAATCGACCGCATGGCCTGCCCGTGGCTGATTCGGCGTTTCGTCGATCCAGCGGCGCAGTTTTTGTTCGTCGCCCCGGCCGAGGTGCGTGAGGTGGCGGAAAAATTCGATGCCACGCCGTTCGATATCGAAGACGTGTTCTGGAGCCACCGCGGCGACCACTGCACCTTCGACACCATGCTCGACGAGTTCGAGCTCGACTCCCCGCCGCTTCGGCGTCTGGCGACCATCGTCCGCGGCGCCGATACCAACCGCCACCAACTCGCTCCGGAGTCGGCGGGATTGCTGGCGGCTTCGCTGGGCCTGTCGCGCATCTACCGCGACGATATCGAACAGCTCGAAGCCGGCATGCATCTCTACGATGCATTCTACCGCTGGGCGCGCGACGCGACCGACGAGAGCCACGACTGGCCGCAACCCGGCGCCGGGAGCTGATCATGAATGCCATCGTGCTCGAGAGCGGCGAAAGGCCGCCGCTGCCGACCCTGTGGCAGGCGTTTCGCGTCTGGCTCAGGATCGGCCTGCTGTCGTTTGGAGGCCCCGCGGCGCAGATTGCGCTGATGCACCGGGAAATCGTCGATCTGCAAAAATGGCTGTCCGAAAAGCAATTCCTCAATGCGCTGAGCTTTTGCATGCTGTTGCCGGGTCCGGAAGCCATGCAGCTCGCCACCTATGCCGGCTGGCGCATGCACGGTGTCGCCGGCGGGCTGGTGGCCGGACTGCTGTTCGTATTGCCGGGCGCCCTGGTGATCCTGGCGTTGTCGCTGGTGTATGCGCTTTACGGCAGCCTGCCGCTGGTCGGCGCGCTGTTTCTAGGCGTCAAGGCGGCGGTCATCGTGATCGTCGTCGAAGCGCTGTTGCGGGTTGCCAGACGCGCCCTGCACCTCGCCGAACACTGGGTCGTCGCGGCGCTGGCCTTCGTCGGCATTTTTTTCCTCGCGCTGCCATTTCCATTGATCGTAGTCGCCGCCGGGCTGTTCGGTTTTTTGCGCTCCGGCGGCGGCAGCGCCGGCGAATTACCGGTCGCGGTCTCCGTATCGCCGCTCGGCAGCCTGGCGACGGCGGTCACCTGGATACTGGTCTGGGCCGTGCCGCTCGCACTGCTGGCCGTCATCGGCGGCGGCGGGACCTTGCTGGATATCGGTCTGTTCTTTTCGCGGCTGGCGGTGGTGACTTTCGGCGGCGCCTACGCGGTACTCGCCTACCTGGGGCAGGACGTGGTCGGGCATTACGGCTGGCTAGACGCCGGCGAAATGATGGACGGGCTGGGGCTCGCCGAGACCACGCCCGGGCCGCTGATCCTGGTCAACGAATTCGTCGGCTTCCTGGCCGGGTTTCGTGACGGCGGCATCGGCGCGGGGCTGCTCGGCGCGGCGATCACGCTGTGGGCGACTTTCGTGCCCTGTTTCCTGTGGATTTTCGTCGGCGCTCCCTATATCGACTGGATCGGATCCCGGCCTCGATTGCGCGGCGCGCTGAGCGCGATCACCGCGGCAGTGGTCGGCGTGATCCTGAACCTGTCGATCTGGTTCGCGCTGCACGTGTTTTTTGCCGAGATCGCGGTCCGGCATTACGGACCACTGGTGATCTGGCAACCGGAATTCGGCTCGCTGGACTGGCGCGTGATCCTGTTGTCGGTGATCTCCGCGCTGCTGCTGTTCCGCCTGCACTGGTCGATTTCCCGGGTGCTGGCCGTCGCTTCGTTGGGCGGTCTGCTGCTGTCGTCGCTGGCGGTTTGAACGGCCTCCACGGAAGCGTCACGGTTCGTCGCCTCTCGAGGCAGGCCCTGCTGCCGCCGGCAGGATTGCCGCCGCCGCTCAGGCGTTGATGACGTAGTTCAGGATTTCGACGACCTGCGCCGGAGTCTCGGCCCAGGCCATTGCCGCGGCGTCGACTTCTTTCAGCGGGTGAACGATATCCGCGGCGTGCAGGGTGACGTAAGGCTTGCCGATCGCGGCGCAGTAACCGGCATCGAAAGCGGCGTTCCACTGCTTGTACCTGTCGCCGAAACGCACGATGGCGAGATCGCAGTTTTCGAGCAAGGTTTTGGTGCGAATAGCGTTGACCTTCGACGATTTGTGATCGCGCCAGTAGCCGGCGGATTCGGGGCCGAGCATGTCGCCGGCCGCGTCGCTGGCTTCGTGGTCGGTCACCGGCGAGGTGAAATTGATCGGCAGGCCGAGACTTTCGGCGCCGGCGATGATTTGCTCGCGCCAGTCGCTGTGAATTTCTCCCGACAGATAAACGTTCCAGCTCATGAAGCACTCCCGCTGAGGTTGGAGGATCGGCCGAGGCCGCTTTCGGATTCGAAATTTCGACGGCCGTATTATTTAACAATTCCGCGGCCAGAGACAGTGTTAATATGGCGCCCAGTAAAAATGCCCAGCGGGACGGGAATTGAATCCAGCCACCAGATCGATCGCGTTATTGCTGCTTGCGGCGCTTTGTCTGCCGTCCGCGGCCCTGCGCGCGCAGGATGCCCCGCGCTCCGAGCCCGACATCAGCGTCGAGATGCTCGAAAGCCGGCTCAGCGAAACCGAGGCATCGAACGATCTCGACGAGGCCAACAAGGCCGTATTGCTCGATCTTTACCGCAAGGCGATCAGCCTCGTGAAGCAACGTAGCGGATTCGACGAGGCCACCGCCAAGTTTGTCCAGGCCCGCGAAACGGCGCCCGATAAAAGCGCCGAGCTGCGCGGTGAAATCGACCGGCTGGAATCGCGGCCGCCCCCCAAGCTTCCGGATTCCCTGTCGCGCAAACCCTTGCCCGAACTCGAACAACAATTACTCAGCGAGAAGGCGGACCAGACCAGCCTGGCCGCGAAGCTGGCGGAATGGGAAACCCGGCTGGATACGCAAACGCAACGCACACAGCAGGCACGGGACCGTCTCAAGGAAGCGAGAAAGCGCCAGCTGGAGATCACCAGCGAACTGCAAACGCCGGCGCCGGATACCCAGCCGCCGCGGATCGTAGAGGCGCGGCGCTCGGCGCTGCAGCTGGAGGCCAGGGCGCTGGCTGCGGAAACCGAAATGCTCGACCAGGAAATGCTCAGCCAGCCGATGCGGGTCGAATTGATCGGCCTGCAGAGGGACCGGGCGATGATCGAGTTCAACCGCCAGCAGGCCTACGTCAAACTGCTCGAGTCCCTGGTAGTCGACCGCCGTCGCAGCGAGGCGGAATCGGCACAGCAGGCGGCCGAGGAAACCGAGCGCCAGGCTTTCGGCAAACACCCGCTGGTACAGGACCTGGCGCAGCGCAACAGCGAACTGGGTAAACAGTTGAATCAGCTCGCGCTTTCGCTCGAGGATGTCACCCGCGACACGAATCACGCTACCAGCGAGGCCAAGCGGGTGCGGGAAAATTTCCGCCTGGCGCGCCAGAAACTCGAAATCGCGGGCCTCAGCGAGGCGCTCGGGCAGGCCTTGCTGGAACAGCGCCGCGGACTGCCTGACAGCAGCGAATTCAAGGCCGCGGCCAAGCATCGCCAGCAGCTGGTGGTCGAATCCAGCCTGCGCCAGATTCGCAACCAGCAGGAACGCGCCCGCCTGCGCGATCTCAACGCCTATGTCGATGAACTGCTGTCGCCGCTGTCGAAGACCTGGCAGGTGCTGCTGCGCGACGAGGTTCGCAAGCTGGCCGAATTGCGCCGGGATTTGCTCGACAAGGCGATCGCCGCCGACGACACTTATCTGCAGGCGCTCGGCGAGCTGGATCTCGCGCAGCGGGATTTATCGGAAGCGATGACCGCTTACGACAATTATCTCGACGAACGCCTGTTGTGGGTTCGCACCGGAGAGCCGCCGTCCTGGAAAATGCTGAACAGCATCGCCAGCCGCCTGGCGGTGTTTCTCAATCCCGGCCATTTCGGGGAGCTGTATCAAACCCTGCTGTTCCCGGAACGGTTCCCCTGGATACTGCTGCTCGGACTGGCAGTGTTCTTACTGTTGATCAAAAGCCGGTCCAGGCTGCGCGCCTCGCTCGCGCGCAGCGGACGCAACGTCGGTCAGATGCGTCACGATCGCTATATCGCGACCATGCGCGCGCTGCTGCTGACCCTGGTGCTAGCCCTGCCCTGGCCGGTACTGTTCATCGCGCTGGGCCTGCACCTGCAGTTGGCACATGAAAGCGTGCTGGCGGCGCTGGATATCGAACTCGACCGCAGCGTCGCCTGGAGCGGCCAGTTCGTACCGGCAATCGGCGCCGCGTTTTACAAGATCGCGCTCTACCTTTTCTATTTCGTCGCGTTTCGGATTTTCTGCGAACCCGGGGGGCTGGCGATTACCCACTTCAGATGGAACCCCGCGGAAACCCGACAGCTGCGCAAGGAGACGCGGCGACTGATGTCGGTGTTTCTGCCGTCGGCCTTCGTGCTGATCGCCGCGGTCAGTTTCGATCCGGCGGCGCTGGCCGGCGGCCTGAGCCGGTTATTCTTCGTTGTCGTGCTCCTTTCCCTGGCCTGGTTTTTCGGCCGCATTCTGGCGCCGAAGAGCGGTGTGTTGCGCGAATTTTACGCCGTCCGCGCGGGGAGCCCGCTGACCTGGTTCCGCTACCTGTGGCTGGCGCTGGGGCTGCTATTGCCGATCATGCTGGCGATACTGACCGTGCTCGGTTACGTGTATACCGCGGTGCAGTTCGGAACCCGCCTGGTGGACAGCCTGTGGCTTTTGGTGGCAATCATCCTGATTCACCAGCTACTGGTACGCTGGGTATTGCTGGCCGAACGGCGGCTGGTTTTCAAGGATGCGCTCGAGCGCCACCGGTCGCAGCGCGCCGCGCGCGAAGGGAGCCAGGAAGCCGAAACCGCGAGCGCCGAGAGCACCCTGCTGGCGGCCGAAGAAACCGGGGTCGATTACGTCGCGCTGAGCGCGAATTCGAAAAAACTGATCAATTCCGCGCTCACCGTGGTCGCGGCCTTCGGCCTGTGGGCCATCTGGTCCACGGTGATGCCGGCATTTCGTATTCTCAACGATACTTCCCTGTGGAGTTACAGCGCCACGGTAAACGGCGCCGACCAGTTGCTGCCGGTGACCCTGGGCGATGCGTTCCTCGGTCTGCTGATCGTCGTCTTCGGCCTGATCGCGGCGCGACAGCTGCCGTCGCTGATCGAAATCGTACTGCTGACGCGCCTCGATATCACCGCCGGCGGTCGATACGCGGTTTCGAAACTGACTCAGTACAGCATTATCGCGGTCGGTATCGTGCTGGTTTTCAGTATTCTCGGCGGCAGCTGGTCGCAGATTCAGTGGCTGGTCGCGGCCCTCGGTGTCGGTATCGGTTTCGGTCTACAGGAGATCGTCGCCAATTTCATTTGCGGTCTGATCCTGCTGTTCGAGCGCCCGATTCGCATCGGCGACGTGGTTACCGTCGGCGATACATCGGGCGTGGTCACGCGCATTCGCATCCGCTCGACCACGATTCGCAACTGGGACCAGCAGGAACTGATCGTGCCGAACAAGGAATTCATCACCGGCCGCCTGCTGAACTGGACGCTTTCCGATCCGATGGCGCGCATCGTCGCCCGGATCGGTATCGCCTACGGCAGCGACGTCGGTCTGGCGATGAAACTGGTGCGCGAAGCCGTCGCCGAGCACGAACGGGTGCTCAAGGATCCGGAACCGTTGGTGACCTTCGAGGATTTCGGCGACAATGCGCTGGTCATCGCCCTGCGATGCTATATCGAGTCGATGGATCATCGTTTGCAAACCCACAGCGAACTGAACGAGGCGATCAATCGCAAATTCGCCGCTGCCGGTATCGTGATCGCCTTTCCGCAGCGCGATATCCATCTCGATACCTCGAAGCCGCTCGATATCCGCCTTCACCGGGGGCAACCCGAAGCCGGCTAACCGCGTGCTAGCCGCGTCCCTGAAGCATTGCGATCCAGCTGTCCCAGGCCGCGATACGCTCGGCAATCATCGCGTAGCCGTCGTCGCCGGGATGAACGCGGTCACCCGCGGCGAGCGCCGCACGGTAGCGCGGGCTGTCGACGAACTCGGGAAACAGACGCAGGTAGGCAATGCCGAGGTCGGCGGCGAGTTCGGCATAGGCCAAATCGTAGCGCGCAATTTCGGCATTGTGCATTTCCCACAGAGCCACCGATGTCTGCATGGGGTTCACCGACTCATCGAGCGGCGTCGGACCGATCCACAGGACTTCAGAAACCGTCTTCGCCGCGCTCAACAGATCGCGTGCGGTAGCGACCGACTCGTCCAGCCCGAGCTGCGGACCCCGGCCGTCGGCGTGCGCGGCGTCGTTGAAGCCGAAGGCGAAAATCAGCAGGCCCGGAGAATTGCGGCTGCGTGCCTCGGCCTCGTCTCGCCAGCGGGCGGCGATATGCGCCGAGGTGTCGCCGTTGACGCCGAGATTGTAGGCCGCGACGCTGTACTCGCCGCAGGTCAGGCCGCGGCCCAGCCGCCCCGGCCAGCCGAGGCCCTGGCTGTCGTTGCAGCCGAGCGTGATGCTGTCGCCGAAGCAGAATATGCGCTCGTATTTCATCGGGGTTCCGTCAGCTTCAGCCTCTGGATTGTAAAAGGCCGCGCCGCCGATTGACAGCCGGTAGAAATTTTTGGCGCGGGCTTGACTCACGTCTATACCGGGCCGGGCTCTGATGGTAGATTAGATCCATTCTCGGAATTGAACTTAAACGGATGCCGGGGAAACTAAACATCATGAACAGAATTTTATTGATTGCTGCCATCCTGCTCGCCGCGGGCTGCGCCAGCGGGCCGCCGGAACCGATCAGCAAGGAGCTGCATGAAAATCCTTCGCTGACGCGGGTGAGAATGAATGTCGACTCCTACATCGGCCGCGACGTGCGCTGGGGCGGGGTAATCAGCAAGATCGAGAATCGGTCCGATCACACCTGGTTAGAAATCGTCAAGCTGGAATTGCGCAGCGACGGCAGCCCGATCCCCGGCAGTAGCAGCGACGGTCGCTTTATCGCCAGTTTCGACCGCTTTCTCGACCCGGTGGTCTACGAGGTCGGTCGGCGCCTGACCGTGGTCGGCTCGATCGACAGCTCTGTCCAGCGCCCCATCGGCGACTACGATTATCTGTTTCCGATTGTCGCGGTCGAAGGTTCCTACCTGTGGCAGTCGGTCGAATATGCGCCGGCGCCGTATTACCCCGGGCCCTGGTACTATTACGACCCCTGGTACCCGTATCCCTATCCCTATCACTATCCCTGGCCGTATCACCGGCATCCGTATTACCGTTGACGGCAGCGGCGCTGGCGCCCAGCGGCCGGGTTCAGCGAGGATTGCCAAGGCTGTACCAGAGCCGACTCGGTGCATTCGGCGTGCTCCGCTCGATCCACAGCAGGTGTAATCCCCCGGCTGCATCCAGCGCGATGGACGGGTTCGTCTGTTCGCCGGCGCCGCTTGCCGGTGGTGGTGAATAATCCGTTCCCCAGTTCAGTCCTTCGCCGTAGCCGCTGAGCCAGATGTCGGCATCGCCGCGACGGTAATCATCCCAGGCGACGACGAATTCACCGGCCGGATTACCGGCCGCAGCAGGGTTGTAGTGCGGTAGCCGATCGCCCTCGTCGCCCTGTACCTTTTCATTGGGCCCGAAGATGTCGCCCGATCCCAGCGTCGCGAAGATGCCGTAGCCGCTTCCGCCGCGGCGCTTGTCCATCCATGCGGCGAGGATTTCTTCGGTTGCGTAGGAGGCCATCACGACCCGGGTCGCGCCGCTGCCCTTGTCGTAAATATTGCGTTCGGAATAAAATTCGTTCAGCTCGAAAGGTTTGCCGAAGTGCAGCAGATCAGCGGGCGAGTGACTGGCAAGGATGCGTGTGTGGCCGGCGCGGCGGTATTCCCAGGCGATCGAAATCCCGCCCTCGTTGACCGCGAACGCAGGGTATTGCACGGGCGTCGGCACGCCGCCGGGCTCGACCGGTGCAATGGATTCGAGCGCCAGCGCGCCGGTATCGTCGATACCGAGTTCTGCGACCATGATAAACCAGCTAGCGTCGCGATGTTCTCGCCAGCAGACGAAGATACGGCCCTCGTGGGCGGCGACGCCGGCATGCGAGGTTGGCGCCGAGCTCAGCGAGAGTCGACGGCCGATTCCGCTATCGTCCATCAGTGCCGCCAACACCTTGCCATCCTGTTCCCAGGCGAGCGCAAAGCGGCCCCCATCGAGGGCGGCGATCGACGGCTCCCAGGCCTCCCCGCCATCGCTGACTCGTATCGCCGCGGAGAAGCGGCTCGCCGAGAGCGGTTTCAGCGCCGCGTATACCTGCGGGCTGCGGTCGCGGTTATCCTCCCAGACCGCCGCGAGCGAGTGACCCGAAACCGAGATATGCTTGTGCCCGGCGCCATCGAGATGGTGGTATACACCCGCCTCCGGTTCACCGATTACCGCTAGACGGGGATCGAAATCCCAGCCGTTGGCGGCCTCTGCCGCGCCCGCCGCCAGCCAAAGCGCGAGAGCCGCCGGCAGTGACTTCACAGTTTCGCCAGAAATTCATCCAGCGACATGTTCCGGTAATGTCCGCCGGTCACGTAATCGCCGTAGTGCCGCATCT
>Ga0209919_1000301_pt1 | contig 24954 bp, 21 predicted proteins | sample SalPon2A_C_D2_MG_FD_185721 | JGI IMG/M metagenome (GOLD analysis project Ga0209919, IMG submission 185721) | Soil microbial communities from South San Francisco under conditions of wetland restoration - Salt Pond MetaG R2A_C_D2_MG (SPAdes)... | ecosystem: Environmental > Terrestrial > Soil >... | reverse complement strand
TTAATGCTCTTATCATTCTTGAAATTGCGCTCTGTCTGTTTTTTGACCAACATACTAGCTTCGAAATTAAGGGATCATAAAACATTGATATTTCTGATCCTCTTATAAATCCTGCATCTACTCTAACACCAGGCCCCGAAGGGATATCAAATTCATTCAGATGCCCGGTTGCAGGTAGAAAATTATTTTCAGAATCTTCAGCATAAATTCTACTCTCAATTGCATGCCCGTGAATTTTTAAGTCATCTTGTCTAAAAGATAATTTATTTCCTTCTGCAACAGAAAATTGCTCTTTAACAAGATCGATTCCTGTTATTAATTCTGTAACAGGATGTTCAACCTGCAGCCTTGTGTTCATTTCCAGAAAATAAAATTCTTTATTTGAATCCATCAGGAATTCAATTGTACCGGCATTAAAATAATTACATGCTTTTGCCGCATTAACTCCCGCTTCCGTAATTTTAAGCCTTGTTTCCGGATCAACAAAAGATGAAGGTGCTTCTTCTATTATTTTTTGGTGTCTTCTTTGTATTGAACATTCTCTTTCAAAAAGATGAGCATAATTACCGTGTTTGTCCCCGATAATTTGTACTTCGATATGCTTAGGATTTTCTATAAATTTTTCTATATAAACATCATCATTTGCAAAGGATTTTAAAGCCTCTCTCTTTGTCGCTTCAAATGCATCCCCAAATTCTCTTTCTGATGATATCTTTCTCATTCCTTTTCCCCCACCACCAGCAGAAGCCTTTAATAAGACAGGATAACCAATTCCTTTGGCTATTGTTATCCCTTCTTTAACACTCGTCACTGGCTCTGTTGTACCCGGTACAATAGGAACGTTATTCTTCTTCATAAGCTGTCGAGCTGCTGTTTTGCTACCCATCATTTTTACGGAATTAGCAGATGGGCCAATAAATGTAATTCCTGATTTTTCTACTTCTTCAATAAAATCGGCATTTTCCGAAAAGTAGCCGTACCCAGGATGAATTGCATCAGCTTGAATTTCTTTTGCAAGTGCAATAATTTTGTCTTTGTTAAGGTAAGATTCAGATGAAGGAGAATTACCAATAAAATATGCTTCATCAGCTAAAGTAGTATGGAGAGAGGTTTTGTCGGCTTCTGAATAAACTGCTGCTGAAGTTATCTCAAGCTCTTTACAAGCCCGGATTATTCTAACAGCAATCTCCCCTCTGTTGGCAATTAAAATTTTCTTAAACAATTTAGTCCTTACTTAATTCAGCAATGGTTATTCCTTCACCACCAAGTTCAATTGGAGCAAAGAAATAATTTAATACTTTAGAATGATTCTTCAATATCTCATGAACAAGTTTCCTTAGTGCCCCGGTTCCTTTTCCGTGAAGAATTTCAATTCTCTCCAAACCTGATGAATATGCATCGTCTACAAATTTAATTATTTCAAATTCAGCTTCCAGAGCTCTTTGTCCACGCAAATCAAGTCTAATGTTTGCCCGAACACCCGAATATGAACCGGGATAATTTGATGACGTTGAAACGGAAGATTGTTTCCCCGCTACAAGTGAATCGAGTTTCACCTGCATTTTTATATTTCCGGCAAGCAATGTGGCTTTATTTTTATTCTTATCAATTTCAAGTAGCCTGCCTGTGGTCAGGGTATCTTTAATCGTTGCGTAATCTCCGACTACAAAATAACTTTTTTCTTCGCTTAATTCCACGTTTTCAGAAACCAGCTCTTTATTTTTTTCTTTCAATTCGCTGACAAGATTCTTTGCAGATTTTATTGAAGAAGTGCTTGCCTGCGTTTCTTTAAGTTCTTTGATTACTCTTTCAACTTTTTTATTTACCTCACTAAGGTAATCTGCTGCATCAGAGCCAGCCTTTTTCAGTATTTCTTTTTTCTCTTTGTTCAACTTATCCAGATTTTGTTTATATAAATTAGAAAGTCCTGCTAATCTGGCATTTTCAATTTCCATTTTTTTAAGTTTGTCGCGCAACTCAAATGATTTAGCTTCAATTTCAGAAAGGAATGTTTCAATATTGTGTTTATTCGAATCAAGATATTTTTTAGCGGTATCCAGAAATTGATCATCAAGGCCTATTCTTTTTGCAATTTCAAAAGCATAACTGGAGCCCGGTATACCTTGTCTAAAATAATATGTCGGTTTCAAATTAGTATGATCAAATTCCATAGCGGCATTTTCAAATCCGGCTTCTTCATTAGCAACAAGTTTAAGGCTTCCGTGATGGGTTGTCGCAAGTACTTTAGTCCCTTTTTTACCAAGTTCAATTAATACAGCGGAAGCAATTGCCGCACCTTCGGCCGGATCTGTACCTGTACCAATTTCATCTACAAGAGCTAAAGTTTTAGGAGTAGATACTCTAAGTATTTCTCTTATATTGGCAAGGTGTGAGCTGAATGTTGAGAGATCATCGTCAATTGATTGCTCATCACCAATATCCAGTAAAACATTATCAAATATTCTAAAATTAGAATCAGGGCTTGCTGGAATCGGGATTCCACTTTGAACCATAATAACAAGAAGTCCCACTGTTTTTAAGACAACAGTTTTGCCACCTGCATTTGGCCCGGTAATTATAATGATATTTTTGTCATCACTAATGGAGATATTAATAGGGATCGTGTTTTCTTTTCCCAACCTTTTCAATAATAGAGGATGTCTTCCATCTCTTATTTCAAATGGTTTCTCATTATCAAAATCCGGGAAGCTACCGATTACTTCAATAGAATAACTTGCTCTAGCAAAAATAGAATCCAGTATTGCTATATTTAATAAGGTCGATTTCAATTCATTAGCAACTGTTCCTATCTTCTTTGTCAATTCTTTTAACAGTCTTTCAATTTCCCGCTTTTCTGCAAATGATAAAGATAAAATATCATTGTTAAGATCCAGAGTTTCTTCTGGCTCAATATACACTGTCTGCCCGGTTGAAGATTCAGAATGAATAAATCCACGGATATGCCTTTTATGCTCAGACTTAACCGGAATAACTATCCTGCCATCACGCATAGTTAGATATTGTTCTCTAACAATTTCTTTATCTGTTAGATTTTTAATAATTCGTCTTACAGATTTTTCAAGCTCATTCTTTTTCTGAATAATTTCTTTTCTGATATCACTTATTTTTTTGCTGGCACTATCTTTAACATCACCTTTGTCATCAACAATACCTGATATGTGGTGTTCTAATAATTTATCAACATATAGTAACGAAGCGAATTTTCCGAGATTAGGTGCAAACTCAATATTATTTCTCAGATATTGCGATAATCTTCTTGATCCTGAAAGGAGTTTAAGAATATTAAGCATCTTTTTGCTTTCAATTAGCTGCCCTTCTATTCTACTTATCGCAAATTCCTCATCCAGGTCAGGCATATACTCAATTGGGGGGTGCTCCCGTTCAATCAGGACATTCTTAGCTTCAGTAACAAATCTTGTTTCTTTTTTTATTTTCTCAGAGGAATTAAGTGGCAAAAGGTTTAAAATTAAAGTTTTTCCCTTTTCAGTAGATGTGTATCCGGAGATTTGTTTTAGAATCTTTGAAAATTCAAGTTTTTCAAGTGCTGAATGTGAAATCATTTCAAAGTGTCTTTTTCATTAATATAATCTTGAAGTATTTCTTTAGTCTTTGGAGTGTAATTGTCTAAATAGTCAATAGTTAGAGGTAATATGCTATAAACTTTAGAATAGAATAATGAGCTTTCCGATGTTTTTTTGCCAGGCACATCAAATACATTAAGCAAAAAGAAAACAGCACTTAAAAAGAATAATATCTGAGTTGCTCCTATTGCTCCACCCAATATCTGGTTTATCAAATTATTTACTTTGTCAAAAGGATGTACGACCCGTTTTATTACCGCAAAAACAAACATCACCCCTATAAATATACTTACACCGGCTATTATTTTAGCCAGATAAATCTCTATCCCTAATACAGACTCGATTAAGGAGCCAAATTTAATGTATAGTATGGCTGAAAGAAATATGGCAAGTACAAAGCCTAAAAAGCCGATAATCTTTCTAATAAAGCCGTCTTTATAACCCAGAATAAATCCAATGAGGAATATTCCAAGTATAATAAAATCCAGAACAGTCAATTATTTTCCAGAAGTTTTTCAACAATAGTTCTCACAATTTTACCATCTGCTTTTCCTTTCAATTCTTTCATTGATTCCGGCATTAATTTAGCAAAATCCTCTTTGCCTTTTGCACCAATTCTCTCAGCAATAGATTTTACTGCGGTAATTATCTCACCTTCACTTAATTGTTTCGGTAAATATTCCTGTAATATTGCAAGTTCCTTTTCTTCTTTTTCCGCAAGATCATCTCTTTTAGCATCTCTAAATTGATCTATTGAATCTTTTCTTTTCTTTGCAGCAGATGTTAATAATTTCATTTGCTCTTCGTCGTTTAATTCCTTGCCATTTCCACTTTTTTCAAATTCCAAAATCAGGGCCCGTATTGACCTTATTGTACTCAGTCTCACTTTATCACCCGATTTCATAGTATTTTTTAAATCTTCATTAATTTTATTTTTCAGATCCATCTCAACCCTCTTTAACTAAAACTAAAAAGGCAGGAAAGTAAAACTACCAACCTGCCTTTAAAAATAAATAAATTACTAACTAAATTATATTTTTATTGTTGCCGAATAATTTATTCTTAAACAATAAGCTTTACGCAATTCCTGCTGAATGTCCGTAACCAGGCCCATATCAGTACCTTTATCAACTCTTAAAGATACTATAACATTTGGCAAAGCCTGTCTTTGAGCATACATAATCTTTTGAATATCATCCAGCTTAACTATACTATCGTTTATCTGGATACGTTTGCTCTGACCGACCCAGATATAAGAAATTAATCTCTTATTTTCAATTTTCTCTATTGCCTTTGCTTCCGGTAGTTTATAATTCACCAGAACATCCACTTTCCTTAAAGTTGTTGTAACCATAAAGAAAAGAAGAAGCATAAAGACAATATCAGGCATAGACGCTGTAGGAATTTCCTGTTTAGTATTGGCTCTTCTCTTATTAAATTTCATCCTGATTATACCTCAAGTCTTATTTTTTAACTGATTCAGGTTCCGCGAGAGAAATAATAATAGGTATTTTGTCCTGCACTACCTTTTTTTCTTCCTCAGGTAATTTATTCATTGGCCTACCATAATTCTGATTGGCATACTCATCCCTGGTTTCAAAGTAAGCTTGTTTAATTTGATCAAGTGCCTGAACATACGTATTATAGTTTGTTTTCCTGTCAGTTTTAACAGATACAATTAATTTTTTATTGCTTGGAAGGTCTATTTTTGAAATGATTCTGGGTTTAATCTTATCTTTTATCTGGAACAGAGGAACCTGTTTCCCATCAAGAAGAACATCCCCGTTTTCATTGATCAAAATAGCTGCCATCCTGTCCTTCGGTACTTTTACTGTACTAACGTCCTGTACATATTCAGGAAGAGTAAGACCTATACCTGTGTCAACATCGATAACTGTAGCAACCAGGAAAAACAACAATAGTAGGAATGCTATATCCGCCATCGAGCTCGTTGGTATTGCAGCTTCGGCAATTTTTCTTTTTTTAATCATGACTTAATACTCTTCAATATATTTATAAAATTAATTCGTCTCTTTAATTATAAATTATTTCTTTACAGATTTTAATTCATAAAGAGCATCAATTAATTCTATTGAACTTTCTTCCATATCACCAACCAAACGGTCAATTCTTGATATGAAATAGTTGTAAAGCACCTGAAGAATCATAGCCACAACAAGTCCGAACAATGTAGTTAACAAAGCAACTGAGATACCATCAGCAACAATAGCTGGTGAAATCTGTGCAGCTTCTTTAATAGAGTCAAATGCTGTGATCATACCTTGTACTGTACCGGTAAAACCAAGCATAGGTGCAATTGTAATAAAAGTTGAAATCCAAATCATTCCTTTTTCGAGGAAGCTCATTTCAATACCGCCATAGGCGATGATAGCTTTTTCAGCAGCTTCAAGTCCTTCATCTGCTCTTAACAGACCAGCATGGAATACAGAAGCAACAGGTCCTCTTGTATTAGCACAAACATCTTTAGCAGCATCAACACCGCCATCATGTAGGGCTTTAGTCACTTTGACAATAAAATCTTTTGTGTTAACTCTTGCGCGTGATAATGTCCAGAATCTTTCAATACAAAAAGCCAACCCGAGAACCAAACAAGCTAAAATTGGATGCATAAAAATTCCACCGGCTTCATACTTAGTAGCTAACCAGTTGAGTGCACCAGAATCATTAGTTGCTTGTGCTATTACATTTACAATCGATGATAAAATGAGTGCAAATTCCATAAAGAGTGACCTCCTAAAAATTAAATAAAAGATACTTGAGGAGAGTAATTCTTCCGCAATTATTCAAAAATACTCACTCAGAATAATGATTTCAAAAAAGAAAGTCAACAGTTTAGTAGCTGACTTTATTAAATATTATTCTAAAAAATTGAATAAATAGCCTTACTTCTCTCACTTATTAAATCTCTGTTTCAGGCTTATAATATTACCTGTTACAAAGTTGTAATTATCAAAGATACTGTTGACAAGTTCACCAATTTCTTCCGGTTTCATCCACTTGCTAAAATCACCATCTTTCATCCATCCCCTGTTTGCCGGAGTATCAATAATGAATGGTGCTATCGCATTTACTGATAATCTTATTTCTTCACCTTCCAGAGCAACTGATTTTACAAGATGAATTAGTGCGCTTTTAGAGGTTCCATATGCAGCTTTCTTATTTTCCGCAGATAGACCAGTATAAGCGGCAGTAAAACACAACGAGCCAGAATCAGATGAAGAAACAAGATTGGAAAAATGCTTCGCAAGAAGGAAACTTGTCCGTAGGTTCATTGACATCATTTTTTCCCATTCACTAACAGAAGTTTCACGCACTGAGTTCCCGCCGGAAAATCCTCCGATAGTACTGTAAAGGAAAAACTTTTTATTTTTACCCGGACTTACATTTTTAAATGCATTTTCAACATTATTTTCAATTGCCAGGTCTTCAATAGTTATTTTATCTATCTTTTCATCATTATTCTTTTTTTCATCGAATTTAAAATCGAATAGATAAATTTTATCATAATTCTTTTTTATAAGCGCACTTGTTACTCCGCTCCCAAGTGCTCCGTTAGCTCCAAAGATTAATAATTCTTTATTCATAATAATTTCCCTGATTTATTATAATTCCAATCTTGTCTCTACGCCATGCAATTTGTTATATGGCAAAGTATAAAATCTTACAAAAGATGGAGTGATTTTCTTTATAAGAGCAAATATTTTTAGCCATGGCTTATTGGTTGATATATCTTCGACTCCATAAAAAATAACTTTCTCACTTATACCATTCTTTTTTAATAGGCCGGGAATATCAAGCACCTCAAGATAACCACCCTCAATTATAATTCCTGATAAACCATGAGCGATGTTTTCAACTTTCTGGAAATTCACACCATATGGTTTATCAGTAGTGTTGATAGAAACTAGAATGTTGTTTTCATAAATAATATTTCCTCTTATTATGCAGTGCACCATGTAAGGAGGAATCTCTTTCATATTTTTTGTGAAGAACAGTGCAGTTCCTTTTATATTATTCCCTAATCCGTAAATCTGGTTGTAGCTTACTATAAATGTTTCAATTGGTAGTGCCCGAAATGAACGATACATTCTCTTGTTCCCGTTCTCCCATAATTTGATAACAAAAAACGGCAACGCGGCAATTATAATTGACCAGTATCCTCCGTGAGGAATTTTATTCATTACAGCAACCAGGAATCCCAGTACAACAATGAATACCAGAATAGATGCAAGCATTTTTTTACGATTCTTATCTAACTTAAATATCCAGATCATAAATACTGAGCTGATTGTCATTGTAGCCGTTACAGCCAGCCCATATGCAGCAGCAATATTTTCCGATTTCTGGAAAAATAAAATCATAAAAATTACAGCTACCAGTAAACCCCAGTTAACAACACCGATATAAATCTGTGATTTTAAATGTGAGGAAGTAAATTTGACCTTCAACAGCGGAAAAACTCTCGTGGTAATTCCCTGGTAAACAAGTGACATTATTGCGCTTATCATTGCCTGCGAAGCAATGATCGTAGCAAACAGGGTCAATATTAAAAACGGGACATAAAGAAAAGATGTAATCGATTTTACCATTGAAAACAATATGGAAGTTGATTGACCGCTGTTTAGCAGAAACGCACCTTGTCCGAAATAATTTATCACAAGTGCAAAGAATACAAAATACCAGGCGTGTTTAATAGGATCTCCACCAAGGTGTCCCATATCTGCATATAAAGCTTCTCCGCCTGTTGCACAAAGTATTACTTCACTTAATACAAAAAATCCCACCAATCCGTGGTGAAGCAGAAAGTTAATGGCGTACCAAGGATTTATAGCAAGTAATACTCTAGGTGCGCTTGCAATTGAATAAATTCCTGTAAGGAATAACGCTGAGAACCAGAGGAGCATAATTGGGCCGAAGGAAAAGGAAACCTTATCAGTGCCGTGATATTGAAAAGAAAAAAGTATAACTGTAATAATGCAGGTAATAATAATTACAGTTGTGATACTGATGTGTCCTATCCCGGGAATCAGTTCCAGACCTTCAACTGCTGATAAAATACTTATTGCCGGGGTAATAACCCCATCACCCATTAATAAAGATACACCAATATATCCGAGAAAAGTAGCAAAGGCTATTTTCCTTCCTTTCTTTAATTTGCCGGCAAGAATTTCCTTCAATACAATAATTCCGCCTTCGCCTTTTATACTAAGGCTCATTGCCAGCCAGACATATTCAAAACTCACCAGAATTACTAATGACCAGAATATAAGTGAAAGCACACCCATCAAATTCCCTTCGGTTGGCTTTGTAAGGGTAAAAATAATCGTTAGGGTATAAATTGGACTAGTTCCAATATCTCCGAATACCAGTCCCGCTGCTTTTGTTATATCTTTAAAAGATGAGAATTTTTTTTCTTTTTTTGGCATTTAATTAAATAATTTCTGGATATCTATATAATAAGAGTCACTAAAATAAAGATAAATTTACACTTCAAACAACTTTACAGCTAAGTTTTATTTATACGCAAGAAAATAATCACAAAAAAATCTATAAATATCAGATAATCAATATTGTCTCAATTTCACTACATGTCATCCCGAACTCCATTCGGGATCTAATTATTTATTAGATTCTAAATATACATGCCTGTTGGCAGGCAGGTTAATAATCAAAACAAATTATTATCAATGTGAAATTGAGAAACCACTCTATAATATTACACCTTTGAAAACCATTTTCTAATTTCTATCTTTAAAGGATATAAATTCCCCCGTATAATAATTTTAGAATAATGAAAAACAAAAAATTCGTAATTATCGACGCTATGGCTCTTGCCTACAGAGCGTATTTTGCATTTATTAACCGTCCACTTGTAACAAAAAGCGGCGAACCAACTTCCGCAATTTTCGGATTCCTGAACCAGGTCCTGAAAATTCTTGAAGATCATAAACCTGATTATATCGCTGTTGCATTCGATTCAAAAGAAAAGACTTTCAGACATGAAAGATATGAGCATTATAAATCTTCGCGTGAGGAAATGCCGGATGATCTGATTCCACAAATCGGGAGAATTAAGGAAATAATTGAAGCATTGAATATTCCGCTCTACATACTTCCCCGCTATGAAGCAGACGACATTGTTGGAACAGCTGTAAAGAAAGCTGAAAAGGCAGGAATGATTTCTTACGTTATAACACCCGATAAAGATTACAACCAGCTGGTAACAGATAAAGTCAAAATTGTTAAAGGCGGAAAAAGCATTGATGAAATAGTTATTTATGATGTAGCGAAAGTAAAAGACGAATTAGGCTTTGAGCCAAAACAAATGATAGACTATCTCGCACTTATCGGTGATAAGTCAGATGATATTCCCGGTGTAGCGGGTGTTGGGCCTAAAACCGCGGTCCCTTTAATTCAAAAGTATGGATCGGTTGAAGGGATTTACGAACACATTGAAGAAATTGAAAAAGTAGGCCTGAAGAAAAAATTGGCTGAGAATAAAAAAAACGCTTTACTCTCAAAAGAGCTGGCAACAATTCACTGCGATGTTCCTCTTGAAATGGATTTTAAAAAAGCTAAGTTCGAAATGCCGGATATGGAAAAGATAAAATCCATTTTTATTGAGCTCGAATTTACAAGAATGTTCAACAGGCTTATAAAAATTTATGACATTAATGGTAACGCTGAAGATATTGAAATCGCTTTGCCGGCAGGAGCAAAAGAATTTGACAAGAAAAAAGTAAAATATAATCTCATAAAAGACAAAAAATCTGCTGAGATGCTTGCTGCTAAATTGAACAAATCTGACCTGTTTGTTTTTGATACCGAGACAGACGGACTGAATGCATTTGAACTGAAAATCGCTGGAGCATCTTTTGCAATAAAATCAGGAGAAGCATATTTCGTTGCTGTAAATCCTGTGAATGATGCTAATGATTTTTTTTCAACTGATTTAGGCGACAGACTTGATATTAGAGATTTTGTGGAAATATTTAAGCCAGTTTTTGAAAATAAAAAGATCAAAAAAGTATGTCAGAACGGGAAGTTTGATATTTCGGTTATGAAAAGTGTCGGCATAAACCTGGAAAATTTTTATTTTGATACAATGCTCGCAAGTTATGTCCTTGACCCCGATCAGAAACACAATATGGATGCGCTTTCAGAAAAATATTTGAATTACAAACCGATTCCCATTTCGGAATTAATCGGAAGTAAAAAAGATCCGACTAAAATTTTCGATGTTGATATAGAAGCCCTTTCAAATTATGCCTCAGAAGATGCAGATATAACCTATCGTCTTTACGAAGTTATGGACAAAGAGTTAAAGAATGCAAAATTAGAGAAGCTTGCTTACGATGTTGAATTCCCTCTTGCTCCTGTACTGGAAGAAATTGAGAGAAACGGAATTGGTGTTGATAAAAAAGTTTTGAATGATCTTAGCAAGCTGCTGGAAAAAGATCTGAACCGGATTACAAGTAAAATATTCAACCTTGCCGGAGAAGAATTCAACATTAATTCACCAAAACAATTGCAGGAAATTCTTTTTAACAAACTTGGGCTTCAGACAGGCAAAAAGACAAAAACAGGTTTCTCCACCGATGCACGATCTCTCGAATACCTGCGCGGTGAACACGAGATAATAAGTGAGATTCTCGATTTCAGGCAAATAACAAAGCTAAAATCGACTTATGCTGATGCACTACAGACAATGATAAATCCACAAACCGGGAGAATACACACTACGCTGAACCAGATTGCTGCTTCAACCGGCAGACTTTCAAGTAACGATCCTAATCTTCAGAATATTCCTATTCGTACGTCCAGAGGTAAAGAAATTCGCAAAGCTTTTGTTCCGCGAGACAAAAATCACTTAATTCTCAGCGCCGATTACAGCCAGATAGAATTACGAATTATGGCAAGTATCTGCGGCGATGAAGGACTTTTGAAAGCATTTAAAAACGGTGAAGATATTCACAGAAGTACAGCAGCACTTGTTTTTATGGTTGATCCCGAAGACGTTACTGATGATATGCGAAGAAAAGCTAAAGAAGTAAATTTTGGAATATTATATGGTATCGGTCCTTTTGGACTTTCAACAAGACTCGGGATAACACAAAAACACGCAAAAGAAATAATTGAGACTTACTTCAATACTTTTAAGCGTGTAAAAAATTTTATGGATGATTCTGTAAAAAAAGCTAAAGAAAAAGGCTATGCCGAAACACTGCTTGGAAGGAGAAGATATCTTAAAAATATAAACAGCAGTAACCGTGTTGTCCGTCAGTTTGAAGAAAGAGTCGCTATCAATATGCCAATCCAGGGAACTGCAGCCGATATGATAAAACTCGCAATGATTAAAACCCACAACGAACTGAAAAAAAGGAAGACTAAGACAAAAATGGTTCTGCAGGTACACGATGAATTATTGTTCGATGCTCACAAAGATGAAGTAAAAGAACTGACTCCATTAATTAAAAAATGGATGGAATCCGCTCTGCCAATGGATGTACCAATTTTAGTTGAAACCGGCACCGGCAATAACTGGCTGGATGCACACTGATAGAATTTTGAATTTGTTTTGACATCCTCAAATGTATACGATGAGGGATTGTTTAATAATATTATGACTATTGATCACAAAAAGATAAACAAAATACTCTGCATCAAACCACGCGGGATTGGTGATGTTGTGCTATCCACAATAATTCTGGATAATTTAACAGCCCACTTCCCTTCTGCAAAGATTGATTACCTTACAGAAATTTTTGTTAAGCCGGCAATTGAAAACCACCCGGACATCAATAAAGTAATCACAATGAAGAAAAGCGAATTTCCTTTAAAAGTTGCCTGGCGCGTGAGAAGGGAAAAATATAATATGGTTCTCGATCTCTGGTCAAATCCAAGATCTGCGCAGATTACTTTTTTATCCGGTGTAAAATACCGTGTTGGTTTTGCTTATCGTGGCAGAAAATATGCTTACAATATTCTGGCTACGTCAGGACGTGGTGAAGTTCACTCCGCAGAACACAACCTGGAAATTCTAAATGCAATTGATGTCCCTGTAGTTTCTAAAAATGTGGTCCATTATGTATCTGATCAAGACAGCTCTTTTGGCAAAAAATTCTTTAATGAGAATTTCTCTGCAGATGAAAAAGTAATCGGAATAATACCAGCAGGCGGATGGGAATCAAAAAGATGTGATGCTGTTAAGTGGGTTGAAATTTGTAATGCAATATCAGAGAAAAAGAAGGTAAAATTCCTGATACTATGGGGCCCCGGAGATGAAAAAGATGCCCTGTACGTTAAGAAAGCATTGCCCGCTTTAACCGTAATTGCGCCAAAGACAAAATTAAATGAAATGAACGGTATGATTAAATATTGTGACCTGATACTGGCAAATGATTCTGGCCCGATGCACATTTCTGCTGCACTTGGAATTCCCACACTCGGAATTTTTGGTCCTACAAACCCAAAAGCACACGGCCCATATTCCCCTAACTCAGATTATATAATTAAGGATGATCTGTTCTGTATTATCTGTAACAAACTTACCTGTCCCTACAAACACGAATGCATGCTTGAACTGCCTGTTGAGAAAGTCTTTGAGAAAGTGGAAAAGATAGGAAGTTTATAACTCATTACAAGAAGGCAGAGAAACAGATTTAATAGCTGTCAGCTACTACTTTTCTGATCAATTTTGAAATCCGGAAATATTCTCCCATATTTCAATTCCATAATGTAATAGCTTAAATTTGTTACATTAGATCACTAATATTTGGGAACTACAGCTTGCCGGATTTATCGGGAAATAAAAAAATACTAATAGTCAGATTGGGAAAGATCGGTGATATCATCATCACTTCCTCTGTATTTAATCTGCTGAAAAAAAAATACCCGGGAATTAATATTTCACTGTTAACTCTAGATAAAAACCTGGAGGTATTAAAATATAATCCTAACATTGATAAGATTTATTTTACAAATAAAAATCTTTCACTCTTTTTTCTTCTTTTCAGACTTCGCAAAAATAAATATGATTTAATTCTGGACTTAAACGATGATCCTTCCAGAACATCCGGGACAATTCGAAGAATATTAAAAGCTAAAACTACATCGGCATTCGATTTTGATATATCACCAAAACCGGATATTGCGATTAGGCAGCCATTAAAAAATTCGACACATATTATTGAACGGATTAAGAAATTACTTGAGGGATTGGAAATACAAATTGGGAATAATGAATTAAGACCTTCTTTGTACATCGGCAAATCAGAATTAAAAGATGTTGAAGAGCAGATAAATCAGGAGAATGGAAGTTCAAAAATATTGGCTATAAATTTGTCAGCTGGTGCACCAATAAGATACTGGCCGGTTCCTAAATGGATAGAATTACTGAACAGAATTTCCGGTAAATACCCTGATTACAAATTTTTATTGCTTGCAACTGATGATGATAAAGGATTAAGAGAAAAAATCCGGAAAAATATTCCAGATTCACGTTTGCTTCGCCAGAAATTTAATTCATTTCAGCATTATGCTTCATATATTTGTAAAGCAGATTTATTGATAACAGCAGATACAGCCGCCGTTCATATAGGCTCTGCATTCGATAAGCCTCAGATTGTACTCTTCCCTGCTGTTGAATGGAATTTTATTAGCTGGCAGCCATTGTCAGGGATATCAAAATCGATCAAATCAAAAGAAGAAAGCCTGGCGGCAATTTCTGTGGAAGAAGTCTGGCTAACATTCGAAGAAATAGTAAAAAATATTTAACTGAAATACATTAGAGGACCGAAATTGAAAATACATGATTGTAAAAGATTTAGCGGGTACAAACCCTGTTTCCCGGATCACAACTGCTGGGAAGATGGCTGCAAAGATCACATTCCTATAGGTACCAAAATTTTAATAGTAAACCTGGATGCGATGGGCGATGTGTTAATGACAACTGCACAGTTGCCCGGATTGAAAAGAAAGTTCCCTGAATCTACTATCTGGTGGATAACATTAAAGATTGCTGCTCCACTGCTTCACAACAATGAATATATTGATAAGGTACTAACATACGATGCAGAATCTCTTTCGGTTCTTGGACAAATGAAATTTGATTATGTAATGAATGTTGATAAATCCCAGCGCTCAAGTTCCATCTTAAATTCAGTAAATGCAAAACATAAACTGGGTTTTGGAATGGACAAAAACGGGAAAATAATTCCAATGAACAAAGGCGCAAATTATAATTACCGTTTGGGAATGGATGATCATTTTAAATTTAGAGAAAACCAGAGAACCGGACAGGATTACCTGGCAGAAACATTTGAATTAGATTTTCAAGGAGATGATTATACTTTCAATTTTACTGAAGATGAGCTGAAATTTATTGCCGATTACAAGAAGAAGGTAAAATTAAGGGATAATCACTTTGTTGTGGGATTTAATACCGGTTGTTCAACTTTATTTCCGAATAAGAAGATGACAGTAGAACAGCATATTTCTTTAATTGACAAATTATTAAAGAAAAAGAAATATAAGATTGTGCTTCTTGGCGGTCCGGAGGATACAGAACGCAATAAGAAGATTTACTCTAAGTTCAGAGGCAAAATAATAAACACTCCAACAGACGGAGGAGTTAGAAAAGGCGCCTGTTATGAAAGCTTGGCAGACGTTATTATAACCGGTGATTCTTTCGGTATGCATCTTGGAATTGCGTTGAAAAAATTTATTATTGTCTGGTTCGGTGTAAGTTGCTGGACGGAAATTGAATTATACGACAGAGGGATTAAACTCTTCCAGGAAGATCTTTTCTGCTCACCGTGCTGGAAAAAATCCTGCCCATACGATCTTGAATGCATAAAAATGATAGATCAGAAGAAAATAATTAGTGAAGTTGAAAAATATTACAAGTCAGTAAAACCGGTGCGGAATGCTAACTCTAAATAGCGATATAAATATTTTTGCTTTGTCGCGGCGGATAAAACGTCCGCTCATTCTTGATGGAGCAATGGGAAGTTTGCTTCAGCAAAAAGGCGTTCCGGTTGATAGTGATCTCTGGATGTCTTTAGCAAATCAAAGCCATCCGGAAATTGTACTGGAAATTCACAGAGAGTATATAAAAGCCGGGGCTGACATAATTACAACAAACACTTTCCGCACAAATCCTGCAGCTATAAAAGAAAGCGAAAATATTAATTCAGCAGAAAAGCTTGTAATACCTGCTTTAGAGATTGCCCGGCAAGCAATTGGAGACTTACCGGTTTTAATAGCCGGTTCAAACCCTCCTTCCGAGGATTGTTATAAAGTTGAAAGAATTCTTTCAAACCGGGAACTGGAATTGAATCACAAACGGCATATAAATCTTTTATATGAAAATGGTGCACATTTTATTTTGAATGAGACTCAAGGCCACTTAGATGAGATTAAAATTATCTCAGAATATTGCGATAGAAATGAAATTCCCTACGTAATGAATATTTTCTTCAACGATGAGTTGAAAATTTTATCCGGAGAAAAATTAAGTGAAGTTCTCGCATTTTTGAAAGATTCAGATGCTCTTGCTGTCGGATTTAATTGTATTTTGCCTTCAACCATGGCTAAGACCAAAAGAAGAGTAAAAATGCCTGAAAAATGGGGAATCTATTTTAATTGTGGTGATGGATCATTTACCGATTCCGAGATTAAGTGTGACATAACACCCAGGGTTTATACAGAGGAAATAAGTAGCTATCTAAGTAATGATCCATCATTTATTGGGGCCTGCTGCGGCTCTTCCCCTAAACATATCAGATCAATAAAAAAATTATTAGATGAAAGAAACAATTAAGGCACCTGCAAAAATTAATTTCGGGCTAAATGTCGTAGAGAAAAGGAAAGACGGCTTCCACAATATCGAGACAATATTTTACCCGCTTTCACTCAGTGACACCCTGGCTTTTTCTGATTCAGATAAATATACTTTTGAAACCGATAATAGCATACTTAAATCAGAAAAAGACAATTTAATTACTAAAGCAAAAGAAATACTTGAACAGTATACCGGGAAGACGATAAATGTTCAGATTTACCTCTCCAAAAGAATTCCAATCGGGGCTGGACTTGGGGGCGGCAGTTCGGACGCAGCAACAACACTAGTTACATTAAATAGATTGCTGAAACTTGGACTTGATTCTGTTGAACTTAATAAACTTGCTTTAGAATTAGGTTCTGATGTCCCATTTTTTCTTAATCCTTTTCCTTCTTACGGGACTTCAAGAGGAGAAATTCTTGAACAGATTGATTTTAAGATTAAAGAATCGATTCTTCTGATAAATCCGGGAATATTTGTTTCAACTAAATGGGCTTACGAAAAAATCACCCCAAAAAAGCCTGAGTTATCTTTAATTGATTATTACAGAAGAGCTAAGCTCAACCTTGATAATTACTCAGATATAATCAAAAATAGTTTTGAAAAGCCGGTTATTAATGAGTTCCAGGCTATTGGAAAATTAAAAGAAGAGATTTGTGAATCGGGAGCAGACTTTGTTTTAATGTCGGGAAGCGGATCAAGTTTATTCGGTTTGTTTTCTGATAAGGAAAAAGCAATGGATGCCCAAACTGAATTCGGGAAAAGATTTTTTACATATCTACAGAACGCCTAATTAGCTTTAAACCTAGTAACTAAATAAAGAGAATATATTAGTTTAGCTTACAGCACTTTCCGTAAACTCTACAGTTCCCCTGGATGCATTTAGCTTAGTCATAATTCCAATCGGAACTGTAATATTGCTTTTTAAATGTCCGTGTTTAAAGTTATAAGCCACAGGTATTTTCATGCTTTGAAAATAATCACCTACAACTTCTCCTAAAGTTAAAGTTTTTTTCAACGGATCATGTTCATTACAGTCCTTAAATACTCCTAGTATTACCCCTTTTACCTGAGCAAGGGTCTTACTCAGTTTAAGCTGGCTAAGCATTCTGTCAACTTTGTAGGGCATTTCCCCAATTTCTTCAAGAAGAAGTATCTTCTCTTTTAATGTAGGCATATATGGAGTTCCTATTAGGGATGAAAAAACTGAAAGATTTCCACCAATAATTCTTCCCTTTGCAATTCCTTTATTCAGATGAAATAAACTCTCATTCGCAGGCTGTGAAACTTTTCCAATCTTTTTCTTTGAAGATAAAATTGCCCAAAACATTTTTTCAGTAAATGGGTCTACATCATTATGAAAATCTACTGATACCATAGGGCCAGCAAAAGAGATCAAACCAGTTTTTTGGAAAAAGGCCAGTTGTAATGCAGTAATATCACTGTATCCAACAAATATTTTGGGATTATTTCTTATTACTTTATAGTTGATCTTATCAAGTAATCTTGGTGCCCCATAACCTCCACGCAGACAAAAGACAGCCTTCACTTCTTTTTTCTTAAACATAAAATGGATGTCATCCACCCTTTCCTGATCGCTTCCGGCCATGTATCCAACACTTTTCCCAACATTCTTTCCAATAATGACCTGATATCCGAGACTTTCAAGATACTTAGTACCACTCTCAATTGAGGACATATCTTCCGGCGCGGATGCAGGAGAAATTAGTCCTATCAGATCCCCTTTTTTTAATCTTGACGGTTTAATAATTTGCATATAATAATCTAATTTAAATGATGAATTGAAGGTTTGCTGAATTTAAGGAATGGAATTTTGCCAAACAAATTTATCCTGCAATATTCACTAAATTCGCATCAATCTATTCTGTAAATATTTATTCGGCAGATTTGTAATTCTGCAGACTTTTAAGAAAATTAATAAGAAAAACAAAGAAAAAGCCTAAAAATGAAAGCTGGACGTCAGTAATATCCACATTAAAGCTACTCGTTGTTCCAATTAAAGTACCAAAATATTTAGAAATTACAATAATTAGAAAAAAAGACGCAAATCCATATAAACCAGACGCAGATGGTTTTAATATGAATTGAAATAAAATTATGGACAGATTGAGTTGAGTCGATTTTGTGGAACTCATTTTCGCCTTCCTTATAATTAGTCCAAATTATAGCCTTATAATGAATTTTACTAGAATCCAATACGGTGACGATTCCCCGTTCGCCACCATATCAAATAACTGAACAAAGACTAAAATAAAAACATCGATTTTTATTATTTTTCGAAGGTTTTATCTTAGGGCTTGCAATATATGATTAAGACGCTATTATATGCAATAGGGTTTGAGTAAATGGTATGAAATAGTTATCCAACGGTATGGTTCATTGAGTTAACGGTCAAATATTTCTTCGTCTGTCTCAATTAGATACATCTCGGAAGGCAATATTATTTTTACACGGGTACCTTTAGAATTCGAATTTTGATCAATTGATGAATCAATCTGTACTAAATCAGTACTATTTTTAGCTGTATTTAGAAGGTTTAATCTTTCTTTAATAATAGATATCCCTCTGGGGACATGGTCACTTTTCTTATTTTTTAGGGAAACAAAATAGCCAATTCCATCATCTGCAATTTCTATTATGAGGTCATTCTCAGAATTGAAACTTATTGAAACTGTCAATTGTCCGCTTTTATTATTTGGCAATATACCGTGCCATATACCATTTTCTACAAACGGTTGAATAACCATATTGGGAATTAAAATTTCTGAAGCATTGACAGATTCATCAATTGTAATTGAATAGCTAAAACCTTCACCAAACCTGATTTTTTCCAAATTTAAGTATAATGTTAATCTCTCCAGTTCATCTTCTAGATTTACGTAACTGTTTTGAGCTAAATCAAGATTTAGACGAATTAACCTGGAAAAACTAGCTAGATATAAATTTGCTTCTTTCTTACCATGATTATTAATGAAGTTCTGAATTGAGTTTAATGAATTAAATATAAAATGAGGATTCATCATTGCGGACATAGCCTGTTGTTTAAGTTCGATGATCCTTTTTTCAATATCTCTTTTTTCTAATACCCTCTCCTGCCTCTTCTCAATAATTTTCCTTGTTATAAATAATGCTGGTATAAAAAGTGCAATCATAACCAATGCATAGAACAAGTAGCTTTTTAGAAATGGAGTTTTTATATATAGACTTACTTGTGTTGGTTTACTCCAGGCACCATTAAGATTCCTTGCTCTTATGTAAATTGTATTATTTCCGGGATAAAGTGATGCAAATTGTATTTCTGTTTGGTCAGTTATTTCCCAATCAGAATTATTATTCCCGTTTTTATATTCAAAAATAAGATTATCAGGATTACGAAAATTTATTGCAGAAAATTTTATTGTAATTTTTCTCTGATCAAAATCAGGCAAATTTATACCAGGGCTAACGCTATAAGTTGAATCAGAAGTTTCTACTTCTTCTATATATACATCTGGAACAATAGTTTTAATTTTATTAAATATATCTAGATTTATTTTTGAGAGACCATCAACAGTACCTACCCATAAATCATTTTTAAGGCTATCATAAAATACTGTGTTAATTTCATAAGATTTTAGTCCAAGTAAATCTGTATAATATGAGACAGAATCATTTTTAATTTTAAAAAGACCTTTGGAATTTCCTATCCACGTATTGTCGTTATTATCAAAAGCTATAGAAGTATTTGCATTTAACTTAATGTTGCGATACTTAGTAATATTTTCCCAATTATCATTGACTAACCGTGCTACCCCTAAATCACTTGCTACCCATACAGTTCCATTAGTATTTATTTCAACATCATTAATATTTGCGTTTAGAACCTGGTTGTCTTTGAAATAGAATTGTTTTTCCCGGTTTATTTTACATAGACCAGCTGTAGTCCCGATCCAGATTATACCTTTTTTATCAATTATAATTTTATTAATTCGTATTTTCTGTGCTAAGTTTGGAAAGATTATTATTTCTTTAATAATAGAAGTATTGTAATGCAATAGATCCCTAATATGTATAAGGTTGTCCCACCCCCCAAAATAGACATAATTGTCTTCTATAGGATAACAGGATGCTACAGGAATAATTCGATATGGGACTTTATGAATTTTTTTAAAGACAATTTTTTCATCAACATTGTCTTTCATTTCAAAAACGGCAGCCACATATATTTTATTGTTTTCTGATTTTTCTATATCACGTATATAATGGTAATCACCTGCAAATCCTGTGGGGATTTCGTTAATTTTATTATTATCAATGATATCCAGCCCATTAAATGTTCCAATAAGTATTCTTCCAACTGGATCTTGGCCTAATGATAAAACATAATCATTACTTAAATTATCTTTAAAAGAATAATTTGTGACTGACAAATTAAAGAAGCAAAATAATCCTTTACCGAATGTTCCAACCCATACATTTCCCTCTTTATCCAGATTAATGAAATTCACCTGAGTCTTCTGAAGTTTAAGATATGCTCCTACGTCAATTAATCTATTGTCTTTAATTAAATATAAATTTCCGTTGGCCAGAGCAAGCCATACATTATTTTCTCCATCAACAAGTAAATTTTGTATAGAGTATTTACCGGGTATTTCTATATCCTTAAATACTTGTTTGTACTTTCCTTCATGTTTTACCCATATTTCACCATAGCCTCCGTACCATATGTCCCCGTTTGCAGACTGGCAAATACTCGTTATTAATTTTAATGAAGGTATCGACTCCTTGTGCAAATTACCTGAGTTTGTGACTCTAAGAATACCTTTAAAAGAAGCAAATAATAAATCGCCATCTCTTAATTTTATTGCATTAGTTATTTGGAATCCATTATTAATTCTTTTTCCAGATAATTTATAATCGTTTTTAATTCTTTGAATAATTTTATTTTGAAATATTTCAGTTAAATAGTCAGCAAAAATAAACATACGGTTGTTGTTTACAATCAGGTGATGAATTAAGGGTGTTTTGGAATTAGTAATTTTATATTCGCTAAATTGGCCTTTATGAAATATATTGATCCCCTTATCATATGATGTGATTATCAGTGAATCACCACCATTACCATCGACGCCTGTCAGATTATTTGAAGATAAACCTTCAGATGTTGTAAAATTATTAAAATCATACCCATCAAACCTGCTAAGCCCTGATGAAGTAGCAAACCAGATATAGCCCTTTTCATCCTGATAAAATGCAAAAACATTTGAGCCTACCAAACCCTGGTCGGTTGTATAATGCCTGAAAGGCATAGTACCAAATGCTTTTTTTACCTGGGAATATTGTTGTGGAGGTAAAATGATCAGTAAGCACAAAACCAAATAAAAAGCTCTGTTCATAGGCGGGGGTTTATTTTATGAAAAGTGTATGTTCGCGTAATTTGTCTATAAATTCCTGGTGTCTTCTTCTTGAAATCATAATCTTTGAACCATCTGACATTATTGCGTATCCACCATCTTCATTGGAATATTCTTTAAGGAAGTTAAGATTTATAATGTGTGACTTGTGTATTCTGTAGAAATAAGGTTCGCTAAGAATCTCCTGCAATTCTTTCAAAGTTTTTGAGGTGATAACATATTGTTCATCCTTCACATAAATTTTGGTATAATTACTATCACCTTCCAATCTTATAATATCATTTAAAGTAATAATGGAAAATCCCTGAGAATGATTTATTATAATTTTCCCAATCCTTTCAGGAATGGATTTTCCGGCCTTCACTTTATATTTTCTTTCTAAAGTATTTAGCAATAATTTTTTAGAAGTGTTCTGAAGTTCCTCGATGTCAATCGGTTTTAATAAATAGTCCACTGCTTCTGCTTTAACGGCTTGGATCCCATATTCATTGTGTGCAGTAGCAAAAACTACACTAAAATTCTTATCTGGGATGGAACTAAGGAAATCAAAGCCATCTTCATTTGGCATATTTATATCAAGAAAGATTACGTCGGGGTCAAATTCCTCAACTAGGGTTCTGGCAGCTTTAGCAGAAGCAGCAGCACCCACAACTTCTAATTCCGGGCAATATTCATCTATAAGAGTACCCAGATTTTCTCTGCTAAATTTTTCGTCATCCACAATTATTGTTTTCAACTGTTGCATATATCAATTGCCTAATACCAAGATTAATGATTTTTACTTGCCGTGTACTTAATTATTTCTGCTTTTTCAATTGTAATCAAGCCACCACAATCTGCTTCCTCAAAGATATTATTAAGTATCTCGATAAAATTCTCAATTTTATTTATCTCATCAACAATTTCGACAATTAAAGGCATGTCTTCTGAAAGTCTTAAAATTTTATTTGTATGTATAAGACTTCTACCCCCGTACCCCATAATCCCCTTAAAAACAGTTGCACCGGCAAGCCCTTCTTTCCTGGCTTCTAACACAATTTTTTCATAAACAGGCACCTGTTTTAACTGATCACTTTCTCCGACAAATATTCTTAATAATTTTGCCTCGCCCTTTATTTGCATAACGGCCTCTTAAATTTTTGATATTAAGTATGCCAGGTAAAGACCTGCAAAACTTAGAATAAGGCTAAGAAAAATATTCAATAACCCCGAACTAAATTGTGAGTCTCTGAATAGAACTATCGTTTCGTAGGAAAATGAAGAAAAAGTTGTAAATCCCCCACAAAAACCAACTGTAAGAAATATTTTTACATTCGGACTTAATAATTCCCTTTGATCAAAATGGAACATTAAAAGTCCCAGAATAAAACTTCCAATAACATTTACGACCATTGTGCCATAAGGAAAGGTAGCCGGCAAATATTTATAAACAACATTTGAGGCCCAATATCTTAGTCCCCCTCCAAGTGCAGCACCTAATGAAACTATTAAATAATTCATCAATCTATTCTTCCAATTCCTTTATTCTAAAGAATTTATCCACTTACATATTAAATTTATGGCTGTTAATGTTCCCCCGCAATATTTTTCGAGAAATTTTTTATTAATTTCATCTATCAGTAATAATTTTTCAGCTGCACGTAAAGCCTTTTCACCATCAAAATTAACATATGCAACCCGTGCTGTCAGATCTTCTTCGCGGCAACCGAAAACGCTACCCGGCAAAATAGCAACTCCTGTTTCTTTAAGAATTCTGTCACACAGTTCAACGTCTGTGTTAATATTTCTTTTCGCTAATTTATTTTTATATGAACTAAAATTAGGAAAGACATAAAATGCGCCCTGAGGAAACGGTGTTTGAATTTCAGCTTTGTTAAGTTCTTTCGCCAACTCATAACCAAGTTTGCCTAATATTAGTCGGCATTTTACTAGATAGTTTTCAATTTCTTCACATCCCTTAAATGCTTTAACTGCTGCATATTGTATGGGTGCACTAGTTGCTGTAAACGTTTCACTTGCAACAGCAGCCATTGCATCCTGCAACCATTTTAAAGAATTTGGGAATGTAAAGGTGCCTAATCTCCACCCACCTGCACCACACCACTTACTCAATCCGCTGCTAATGATTGTACCTTCTGAATAAAATTGTGCAATTGAATTATGCTTTCCTTTGTGATGGAGTTCTCCGTAAATCTCATCTGAGAGCAAAATAATTTTAAATTGCTTTGCTGCTCTTGCAATTGCTCTCAATTCATTCTTAGTGTAGGTAATACCGGTAGGGTTAGCAGGATAATTTAGAATTACAATGCGAGGTTTATTAGGATCCTTTTCACAATGTTGAACTATTTCTTCAGCTGTAATTTTATAATTATTCTCCGGTTTTGTTCGTATCCATCTTACGTGTCGACCAATAATCAGAGCCTGTGGTGCATATGATACCCAGCTTGGAACAGGGATGAGAAGATCTCCATAATAGACGAACTGCAACAAGAACATTAACTCTTTTGAACCCGGACCAATCAGTACATCTTCCGCAGTATGACAAACACCATGCATTCTGCAATGGTATTCAGCAACAGCTCTCCTTAATTCATACAAGCCTTTTACAGGTAAATAATCTTTTTGGAATGCATTTCTTTTTAATTCATCAACAACTGGCCTGGGAACGGGGAATGGCGATTGCCCTAATCCCAATTTATAAACTTTTCTTCCCTGTCTTATTAACTCACTACTTTTTTCATTTATTGCAAGAGTAGCAGATAGTGGGATACCTCTTACATTAAGGTTTAAATTTATATCAGGTTTATTGTACTTCATTTCCGTGTTATTAATGATTCATTAACTTAGCTAATATAAGGATTTATACAATCACTCTTAAAATAAAACAAAAAGAATAATTTATAAGTTTCTTTAAAAAGAAAAAGCCCCGATATTGCTATCGGGGCTTAGTGACCCCAAGGGGATTTGAACCCCTGTTACCGCCGTGAAAGGGCGAGGTCCTAACCGCTAGACGATGGGGCCAACTAAAAACTTATGGGTGAGCGATGGGATTTGAACCCACGACCCCCAGGGC
>Ga0209919_1000299_pt1 | contig 25088 bp, 23 predicted proteins | sample SalPon2A_C_D2_MG_FD_185721 | JGI IMG/M metagenome (GOLD analysis project Ga0209919, IMG submission 185721) | Soil microbial communities from South San Francisco under conditions of wetland restoration - Salt Pond MetaG R2A_C_D2_MG (SPAdes)... | ecosystem: Environmental > Terrestrial > Soil >... | reverse complement strand
GGCCCGCCGATCCGAGGCGCGCGGGAAAACCTGAGCGCCTCGCGCTCAAAGTCCTTGACAACAGTTGCGGGCATGGATACCATGAGCCCAGTTGGCACTCACGCTGTGTGAGTGCTAATCTCATGGGCACCCATCCCAATATGGTGAAACGCGTGACACGGAGGCAACTATGGCAGTAACCGAGGAGAAGATGACCCTGAAGCCGCTCGGTGACAAGGTCGTCGTCGAGGTGATCGACGAGCCGCAGACCACCGCCAGCGGCATCGTCCTTCCCGACACCGCCAAGGAGAAGAGCCAGCGCGGCAAGGTCCTCGCGGTCGGCCCCGGCAAGGTGCTGGACAGTGGCGAGCGCGAGCCCATGGAAGTGAAGGTCGGCGACACCATCGTGTTCGCCAAGTACGGCGGCACCGAGATCAACCTCGGCGCCAAGGAGCTGATGATCCTCAGTCAGCGCGACATCCACGCGATCGTCGAGTGACGCGGGAGAGAGACGAGACATGGCCAAAGAACTGATCTTCAAGGAAGAAGCGCGTCGTAGCCTGGAGCGCGGCGTCAACGCCGTCGCCAACGCCGTCAAGGTGACGCTCGGTCCCAAGGGCCGCAACGTGGTGCTGGAGAAGAAGTTCGGCAGCCCCACCATCACCAAGGACGGCGTCACCGTCGCCAAGGACATCGAGCTGTCGGATCACCTCGAGAACGTTGGCGCCAAGCTGCTCATCGAGATCGCCAGCAAGACCAACGACATCACCGGTGACGGCACCACCACCGCCACGGTGCTGGGCCAGGCCATCGTCAAGGAGGGTCTGCGCAACGTGGCGGCGGGTGCCAGCCCGCTGGCGCTCAAGCGCGGCATCGACAAGGCCGTCGAGGCGGCCGTCGCGAGCATCCGGCAGATGGCGAAGCCGGTCGAGGACAGCAAGTCGGTCGCCGAGGTGGCGAGCATCTCCGCCAACGAGCCGGAGGTCGGGGAGCTCATCGCCGACGCCATGGACAAGGTGGGCCGCGACGGCGTCATCACCGTCGAGGAGTCGAAGACGCTCGACACCGAACTCGACGTGGTCGAGGGTATGCAGTTCGACAAGGGCTACCTGAGCGCCTACTTCGTGACCGATTCCGACGCCATGGAGGCCGTGCTCGAGGACGCCTACATCCTCATCCACGAGAAGAAGATCTCCGCCCTGAAGGATCTGCTGCCGGTGCTGGAGCAGGTGGCGCAGACGGGCAAGCCGCTCCTGATCATCGCCGAGGACATCGAGGGTGAAGCGCTCGCCACGCTGGTCGTCAACAAGCTGCGCGGCACCCTGAACGTCGCCGCCGTGAAGGCGCCCGGCTTCGGCGACCGCCGCAAGGAGATGCTCAAGGACATCGCCGCGGTCACGGGCGGCGAGCTGATCAGTGAAGAGCTCGGCCACAAGCTCGAGAACGTGCGTGTCGCCCAGCTCGGTAGCGCCAAGCGCGTGCGCATCAGCAAGGACGAGACCACCGTCATCGAGGGGCAGGGCAGCAAGGAACAGATCGACGCTCGCGTCAAGGGCATCAAGACCGAGCTCGACAACACCGACAGCGACTACGCCAAGGAGAAGCTGCAGGAGCGGCTGGCCAAGCTGGCCGGCGGCGTGGCCGTCATCCGCGTGGGCGCTGCCACCGAGACCGAGATGAAGGAGAAGAAGCACCGCTTCGAGGACGCCCTCTCCACGGCGCGCTCGGCCGTCGAGGAAGGCATCGTCGCCGGCGGTGGCGTGACGTTGATCCACGCCATCGACGCGGTGAAGAAGGTCGCCGAGGGACTCAGCCACGACGAGAAGACGGGCGCCAGCATCCTGATGCGGGCGCTGGAGGAGCCGGCCCGGCAGATCGCTGCCAACGCGGGCGCCGAGGGCTCCGTGGTGGTGAACACCATCAAGGGCCGGAACGACGGCAAGTTCGGCTACAACGCGGCGACCGACGAGTACGTCGACGACATGTTCGCGGCCGGCATCGTCGACCCCGCGAAGGTCACGCGCAGCGCGTTGCAGAACGCTGCGTCCATCGGCGCGTTGCTGCTGACCACGGAAGCGGTCATCACCGACAAGCCCGAGAAGGAAGACAGGGCCGGCGCCGGCGGCGGCATGCCCGGCGGCGACATGGGCGGCATGGACTTCTGAGCCATGCCGGAGCGGCGGTGCGCGCATCGCGCTCGCACCGATGCGGGGGCGGCCCACGGGCCGCCCCCTTGCTCATGGGCGCGAGCGCCGGAGCCGTATGCTCGCGGCATGGGTGACGCCCTCGCGTCGTTGCTCGGCTCCCACGCCACGCGCTGCACCATGCCCGCGTACGGCGGCGGCTCCATCCTCAACCTGCCCGCCGAGATCGGACGGCTGCTCGGGGTCGCACGAGGCTGGGAGGCGCCACCGCTGACGAACGGCGTGAGCCTCGACACCTCCGGCGTGCGGCGGGTGGCCATGCTGGTGATCGACGGCCTGGGATGGCCCGACCTCCGTGCATACGCCGCCTTGGACCCCGTCTGGCACAGGCTGGAAGCGCGGTACGGCGGCGCTTCTCGGGTGCTGACCTCGGTGGCCCCGGCCACCACCGCCGTCGCCACCACCGCGCTGCTCTCCAACGGCGCGTCACCGGCGCGGAGCGGCGTGCTCGGCTACAGCCAGCGCCTCGCCGCGATCGCACGGGTGGCGGACATGCTCTACTGGCGGACGGTTCCTGCTCCCGGAGGGCCGGCGGAGCCGTTGGAGGCACTGGGTATCGTGCCGGAGACCTTCCTGCCGACGCCGTCGCTGTTCGAGACGCTGGCGCGCGGCGACGTCCGCGCCGAGGCGTTCCTGCCCGCGCGCATCCGCAACAGCCCGCTCTCGCGGATGCAGTTCCGCGGCGCCGCCCCGCGCGGCGCCGCCGACCTGACGGACACGCTCCGACAGCTGGCGGCGCAGTTCGAAGCGCAGCCGGAGCTGCGCTTCGCCTACGCCTACCATCCCGACCTCGACACCGTCGGTCACCTTCGCGGCCCCGGCGGGGGAGCCTGGGCGGCGGCCCTGGCGGAGATCCTGGCCACGCTCGAGGCGTGGCTGGCGGCGCTGCCGGGTGCCGTTCGCCACGGCACGCTGCTACTGATCACCGCCGACCACGGGCTGGTCCCGAGCCCGCCCGAGCGGCGCCGCACGCTGGGCGCGTTGGACGGCGTTCCACGGCTCCTGGCCGCGCCGGCGGGCGGGGAGCCCCGGCACGTGCACCTGTACGCCCGGGCCGGGGCAGCGGACGCGCTAGTGGAGGCGGCGCGGCGGGCGCTCGGGGACGACTTCGTGGTGCTGCCCGGACGGGATGCGCTGGACGCGGGCCTCTACGGCGACCCTGCCCGCCGCCATCCGGATGCCGGGCGGCGCGTCGGTGACGCGGTGGTGCTGGCGCTGGGAGACGCCACCCTGTGGTCGGGCGATGCGGAGCCGACGCTGAACGGCATGCACGGTGCGCTGGACCCGCGTGAGATGCAGGTGCCGCTGCTGGCGCTGCCGCTCGACGGTTAGCGGCGCGGGACTCAGCGTTCGACGAGGCTGGTGCCCGTCATCTCGGCCGGCTGCGGCACGCCCAGCAGCTCGAGCAGCGTCGGTGCCACGTCACCCAGCACCCCGCCGCTGCGCAGACGGGCCTGCTTCCAAGCGGGGTCGTCGCTGACCAGCACGCACGGGACCGGGTTGGTGGTGTGCGCGGTGTGCGGGCTGCCGTCGGCCTCGACCATCACCTCGGCGTTGCCGTGGTCGGCGATGATGATGGCCGCGCCGCCTTTGGCGAGCAGCGCCTCCAGCAGCCGACCGAGGCCCGCGTCCGAGGCCTCGCAGGCGGCGATGGCGGCCCGCAGCACGCCGCTGTGCCCGACCATGTCGGGGTTGGCGTAGTTGAGCAGCACGAAGGCGTCGTCGGCGTTCTCCAGCCGGGCCACGGTGGCGTCGGTGAGCTCGGGCGCGCTCATCTCGGGCTGGAGATCGTAGGTGGCCACCTTGGGGGAAGGCACCAGCTTCCGCTCCTCGCCGGCGTACGGGTCCTCTCGCTGCGCGTTGAAGAAGTAGGTGACGTGCGCGTACTTCTCCGTCTCCGCGGTGTGGTACTGGGGCAGCCCCGCCTCGCTCAACACCTCCGCCAGGCAGTGCTTCAGCGGTGGCAGCTCGAAGGCGTAGGGAGCGTCCAGGTCGCGGTCGTACTCCATCAACGAGGCGTAGTGCACGTTGGGGTGCCGGCAGCGGGCGAAGGCGTCCCAGTCGGGTCCGCCCAGGAGCGCGTAGCTGAGCTGCCGGGCGCGGTCGGCGCGGAAGTTGAAGAACAGGACGGCGTCGCCGTTGCGGATCTCGGCCACCGGAGCGTCGTCGGCCGTGATCACGGTCGGAAGGATGAACTCGTCGGTCTCGCCCCGCTCGTACGCGCGCGCGACCGCCTCGCTGCCGCTGCTCGCGTGGTGCTCGGAACGGCCGCACACCACGGCGTCGTAGGCCAGGCGGGTGCGGTCCCAGCGCTTGTCCCGGTCCATGGCATAGTAGCGGCCGGACACGCTGGCGATGCGCGCGTCGATCCCCAGGCCCGCGAGGCGCTCCTCGAGCTCGCCCACGAAGCGGCGGCCGCTGTCGGGCGGGGTGTCGCGGCCGTCGGTGAACACGTGCACGTAGACGGGGGAGACGTTTCGCTGCCGCGCGAGCTCCAGCAGTGCGAACAGGTGTCGCATGTCCGAGTGCACGCCGCCGTTGCTCACCAGCCCCATCAGGTGGAGGGCGTGGCCCTCGGCCGCGGTCATCGCGTCCAGCAGCACCTCGTTCTCGAAGAAGCTGCCGTCGTCGATCCTGGTCTGGATGAAGCTCAGGCTCTGCATCACCACCCGGCCGGCGCCCAGGTTGAGATGGCCGACCTCGCTGTTGCCCATCTGCCCTTCGGGGAGGCCCACGGCGCGCCCCGAGGCGGTCAGCTCGGTGTGAGGGTAGTCGCGCCAGATGCGGTCGAAGGTCGGGGTGTTCGCGAGCGATACGGCGTTCCCCGGGCCGTCCGGCGCCAGGCCGAAACCGTCGAGGATGAAGAGCGCCACGGGTCGGGTCATGGGTCACCTCGTTCTGGTCAGCTGCCCCGGGGTGGACGGCGCAGCCCTTCGTCAACGTGTGGCGTGGCGGAGGCCGGGGCTCGCCGTACGGCGTCGCGCACCCGCTCCGCGGAGCGTCCAACGGTCAGTCTACCGCCGCCCGGCCGGGCGGCAGGGTGGCGCGGCACGCCGCCGGCTCTCGGGGACCCATCGCGGACGCCGCGGCACCGGGGCGCGGTCCGCGGCCTCAGAGCACGCCGAGCACGCGCCTCAACCGCGCAGGGAGGCGTTCCATGTCCGCCTCGTCCACGTCGTCGAGGGTCTTGCGGGCGGCGAGCGCCGCGCGGCAGCGTGCGGCGTTCTCGAGCTGGGGTTTGAGGCCGGGGTCGGCGAGCGCCTGCGGCAACAGCTCGTCCAGCGTGCGGTCGAGCGAGGCGGCCGCCAGGTGCGCGGCCACGTCGCGCTCCTGGTCCGACAGCGCCGGGCTGGGAACGCCGGGCCGCACCGCCAGGAGGCGGGCGGCGTCGCGCACGCGGCCGTTCTGCGCGTAACGGGCGCAGGCCGCGCACAAGCCTTCCTCCTGGCAAAGCACCCCGCACGTCGGGCAGGGGGTCCAGCCCTCGGCTTCCCGGCGCGCGCGGTAGCCGAGCAGCGCCCGCCCGGCCCGCATGGCCGCGCTCGCCACCCCTTCGGGCAGATCCATCGCCCCCAGCGAACGCGCCAGCGCGGCGAGGGCGTCGGGGTCGGGGCGGCTCTGGGGTGCCGGCGCCTCGTCCTCCGCCGGCCGGCTCACCCGGCCCACACGGAAGCGGATGTCCTTGATCTCGAAGCTCTCGAAGCGCGCCCGGTAGACGTCGAGGAAGCGTTGTCGCTGGAGGCTCAGGTGGGTGGCGGTCTCGCTGTCGCTCACGTCGACGTAGAGGACGCCGTCGCGAACGATCTTGGCCTCGGCGAAGCGGGCCACGTCGGCGCCGACCACCTGCGGCCACAGCAGCACCGCTTCGGCGCGCCTCACGGCGCGCTTCATCCCGGAGCGGCGGAACACCTCCGCCAGCAGCTCGGCGACGTGGCGCTCACGCACGGCGCACCTCACCGCCGTCGACGTGGAGGGTGAGGTCGGCCCTGGGGGGAGGCTCGGTGCCGCTCACCAGCGCTTGCGGGGTGCGAGAGGTGAGATCGAGCAGGAAGGCGCGCCGGCCCGCGTCCAGCTCGGCGGTGAAGTCGTCGACCAGCAAGACGGGAGGCTCGGCGTGCTTCTCCTCGAGCAGGCGGTACTCCGCCACGCGCAGGGCGAGCGCGACGGTGCGGGCCTCGCCGCGTGAGCCGTACGCCTGTACGCTGTGGCCGTCCAGCTCGAGCCCGAGGTCGTCGCGATGGGGGCCCACCGGCGTGACGCCCCGTGCGCGCTCCTCGCTGCGGGCCAGCGCCAGGGCTTCGCCGAGGTCGCAGGCCTCGCGGTTCTGCCGGAGCGTCACGCGCAACGCCTTGCCGTCGCCCGCGACCTCGGCGTAGGTGGCGGCGGCCAGCTCGCACACGCGCCGGATCGCCCGCCGCCGCACGTCATCGATCTCGCACCCGAGCGCCACGAAGCGCTCGGTCCACACCTCCAGCCCGGCGTCGCCCGTGCCGGCCCGGAGGAGGGCGTTGCGCTGCTCCAGGACCCGCTGGTACTCGCGCGTCAGCGCCGCGTAGCGGGGCGAGAGCTTGGACAGCAGCGCGTCCACGTAGCCGCGGCGCTTGGAGGGGGTACCGTGCACCAGATCGGCGTCTCCGGGGGTGATGAGCACGGCCGTGGAGGTCCGCGCGATGTCGACGACCCGCACCGCCTGGCCGTCCAGCCGGAGCTGCTTCCGCCCGGGCGCCAGGCCCACCTCGATGCGGCTCACGCCCTCGGCGTGCTCGACCTCGGCAGCCACGAACCCCTCGTTCTCGCCGATGCGCACCGTCTCGGCGATGGTGCCCGCCGGCAGGTCGCCGGTGCAGCCGAGGTAGGCGGCGTCCATGAGGTTGCTCTTGCCTGACGCGTTGCGCCCGACCAACGCCACCACCCCGGCCACGAGCTGGACCTGGGGCGTGCGCAGGTTGCGCACGTTGAGCTGCGACAGGGAGCGCAGGACCACGCCTCCAGTGTAGCGTCCGCGCCGTTCGCGGCCGGTCCCGGCCGGGCGGCCCCGGGCAGGCATGCTAGACTCCTACTGGACATGCTGACCGATGAATCAAGTAGCCCGCGCGCCGCGCCGTGGCAGGTCCGCACCGCGCACCAGGCTCGTCTGCTCTCCGATCCCTCGAGCCGCCGCTACTTCCTGCCGTTCCTGGCGCAAACGCGCTCGGTGAAGGCGGCGGCGGAGGAGGCGGGCTGCAAGCTCGATGCCATGCACTACCGCGTCCGGCGCTTCCTGGGAGCGGGCCTGCTGCGCGTCGTGGCGGAGAGGCCCCGCGCGGGCCGCGCGATCAAGCTCTACCGCTCCGTCGCCGACGCCTTGTACGTGCCCTTCTGGCTGACGCCGTACGCCGAGATCGAGGAGCGCATCCGCCGGGACGTCCTCGCCGAGGACGAGCGGGTGGTCGCCGCGCTGGCGCGGGGAGTGCGCGCCAGCGGGCTGGAGGGGCGCCGCATCTATCGCCGCGACGACGGTGAGGTGATGGTCGATTCGGCGGCCCACGTGGGCCCGCGACGCGAGTGGAGCGCGATGGTGCGGGCGTGGCCCGAGCACCTGCCCGTCGCGGAGCGGATCGGCGCCGAGCTCGAGCTCACCCACGCCGAGGCGCGCGAGCTCCTGCTCGCGTTCCAGGAGCTCGCCGACCGTTACCGGCGCCGTGACGTCGCCGTCGACGGTGGCCGCCGCCGCTACCACTACCAGATCGCCGTGGTGCCCTGGGACGGCTGATCCGGGCTCGAGGGCGCGCCCGGCACGGCCACCGGGCGGCTGCGGGGTCGGTGCTACACTGACCCGTGATGCATACGCTCGATCCGCGCGCTCTGCGGCCCGATTTTCCCATCCTCGAGCGCAGGGTGAACGACCGGCCGCTCGTCTACCTGGACAGCGCGGCGTCCTCGCAGAAGCCGCGCCAGGTGGTCGAGGCGATGGTGGACTACTACTACCACCACCACGCCAACGTGCACCGCGGCGCGCACACCCTGGCGGTGGAGGCCACCGAGCTGTACGAAGGCGCGCGGTCCCGGCTGGCGCGCTTCCTCAACGCTCCCGGGCCGGAGGGCGTGGTGTTCACCCGCAACACCACCGAGGCCCTCAACCTGATCGTGGCGAGCTGGGGCGGAGCCAACCTCGGCGAGGGCGACGAGGTGGTGGTGAGCGTCGCCGAGCACCACGCCAACCTGGTCCCCTGGCACTTCCTGACCCGCCGACTCGGCGTCCGGGTGAGGGCGGTCCCGCTCACGCCGGACTACCGGCTGGACCTGGACGCGCTGGAGGCGGCGATCGGCGAACGCACCCGGGTGGTGTCCACCTTCCACATGAGCAACGTGCTCGGCACCATCAACCCGCTCAGGCGCATCGCCGACCTGGCGCACGCCGTCGACGCGGTGATGATCGTCGACGGCGCCCAGGGCGCTCCCCACCTGCCTGTCGACGTGCAGGCGTTCGATTGCGACTTCTACGCGGTGTCCGGGCACAAGATGCTGGGCCCGACGGGGGTGGGCGGCTTGTGGGCGCGCCCCGAGATCCTGGAGAGCATGCCTCCGTTCCTCGGCGGCGGCGAGATGATCCGCAAGGTCGCCCTGGAGGACAGCAGCTACGCCGGCATCCCGGCGCGCTTCGAGGCGGGCACCCCGCCGGTCGCCGAAGCGGTGGGGCTGGCCGCGGCCATCGACTACCTCGAGGCCGTCGGCATGGACGCGGTGGCCGCCCACGACGCCGCCCTGGCACGGTACGCCTTGGAGCGACTGGAGGGCATCGAGGGGCTGACGCTCTACGGACCCCGGGGCGGCGACCGTGGCGGCATCGTCACGTTCAACCTGGAGGGCATCCACCCCCACGACGTGGCGTCGGCGCTGGATGCCGAGGGGATCGCCATCCGTTCGGGTCACCACTGCGCGCAGCCGCTCGGGGCCACGCTGGGCGCCGGCGCCACGGCGAGGGCGAGCTTCTACCTCTACACCACGGAGGAGGAGATCGATCGCCTGACCGAGGCGCTGGTCAAGACCCGCGATTTCTTCAAGGCGTTCGCGTGAACGGCCGCGTTCGCGTGAACGCCCGCGTTCGCATGAACGGCCGGCTCGCCCGGCCGCCGGGCGCGCGCCTCTCCACGGGGAGCGGAGGCGCGCCGTGAACACCTTCCTCGAGAGCCTCTACAAGGACGTGATCCTCGAGCACTACCGCCGCCCCCACCACCGCGGCCGGCTCGAACGGGCCAGCCATACCCACGAGGGCGTGAATCCCTCCTGCGGCGACGAGCTCACGCTGTACCTGCGCGTCGAGGATGGCGTGATCCGCGACGTCGCCTTCGAGGGGGAGGGGTGCGCCATCAGCCAGGCATCGGCCTCCTTGATGACCGATGCCCTCGCGGGCGCCAGCGTCGAGCGGGCGGCGGCGTTGTCACGCGCGTTCAAGGACATGATCCAGGGCGAGCCGCCCGCCGAGGAGCTGGGCGACCTGGCGCTGCTGCAGGGGATCTCCAAGCTTCACGCGCGCGTCAAGTGCGCCACCCTGGCCTGGACCACTCTGGACGCGGCCCTCGCCGCCGGCGAGCGCACCGCTGTCGCCGACTGACGCCGCCAGCCAGCGGGCGACGTCCCACGCGCCGGACCGGCAGGCGCCGGGCGCGCTAGCGTGCGGGCGGGGCGCTGTCCGTCTCGGGCTTCTCCGGCTCCCCGTCACGCTCGGGCGCGGGGCGCTCGGCCCCGGGGCGATTCATCTCCCGTTGCGGCCGTGGATGGCTCTCCAGCGAGCGGGCATAGGCTTCGAGCATGCCCCGGAACTGCTCCCGGAACAGCACGTACTCGCGCTCCACCCGCGCCAGCTCGGCGCGCGCCTCGCGCAGCCGCGTCTCGGCCCCCTGGAGACGATCCTCCTTCAGCTGGTCGGCCTCCTTGAGGACGAGCTGCGCCTCCTTCTTGGCGTTCTCCTTGATCTCGTTGCCGATGCGCTCGGCGGCGATGATGGCGCGTTGCAGCTCGGCCTCGGCGGCCTGCAGCTCCGCGATCTCCTCGTCCCTGCGTTCCAGCTCGTCGCGCAGGGCCTGCTGCTCCCGCAGGAGCTCCTCGCGCTCGAGGGCCATGCGCTCGAGGAACTCCCGTACCTGGCGCCGGTGGTAGCCGCCGGCGGAGCGTTGGAACTCCATGTGCTGGATGTCGAGCGGGCTGAGTCTCATTACCCTACCGTCCCTTGGGGTGCGTCACTCGAAGAGCGCGGTCCCCACGCGCACCCATGTCGCTCCTTCTTCCACCGCGACCTCGAAGTCGGCGCTCATGCCCATGGACAGCCCCGGCACCCCAAGCCTATCACCCAGCCGCCTCAGCTCGCGGAACACCGGTCGGCTCGCCTCGGGATCGTCGCTGTAGGGCGCCATCGTCATCAGGCCCTCGAGCTCCACGTGCGGCAGCGACCGGACGTGTGCCACCAGGTCGGCGGCCTCCGCCGGCGCGATACCGAACTTGGCCGCTTCGCCCGCCACGTTCACCTCCAGCAGCACGCGCCAACGCGCATCGCGCGTCTCCGCCTCGGCTTCGAGGGCGTCGGCGAGGCGTGCCGAGTCGAGCGAATGGATGAGGCGGACGCCCGCCAGGTACTTGACCTTGTTGCGCTGCAGGTGACCGACGAGGTGCCATTCGACGTCCGCCGGGAGCGCCGCTCGCTTGGCGAGCCACTCCTGCACGCGGTTCTCCCCGAGGATGCGGTGGCCGTGCGCCAGCACGCGCCGCTCGATCTCGGCGGCGTCGTGCCCCTTGGTGACGGCTACCAGCCTCACCTCGTCCGGGGCGCGGCGGCTGCGCGCGCAGGCGGCTTCGATGCGTTCCAGCACGCGAGGCAGGCCGGCGGTGGGAGCCACGTTGCTCAGAGCTCCGGCAGCAGCGCCGTCACCAGGCGCCGGAAGCGCGCGCCGCTCTCCTGGGCGACGCGCAGGACCTGCTCGCCGGTGGCGTGCTCTTCGCCGTCGGGCAGCGCCATGTCGGTGACGGTGGAGAGGCCCACCACGCGCATGCCGAGGTGACGCGCGGCGATCACCTCGTGCACCGTCGACATGCCGATGGCGTCCGCCCCCAGCAGCCGGAACGCGCGGAGCTCCGCGCGGGTGGCGTAGCTGGGCCCGGCGATGGCGAGGTAGACGCCCTCGCGCAGGACCACGTCCTGCGCCCGGGCGGCCGCTATCGCGGACGCGCGGTAGGCGGGGTCGTAGCAGTCGAACATCACCGGGAAGCGCGGGCCCGCCCCTTCGTCGTTGGGGCCGGTGAGGGGGTTCTGGCCGGTGGCGTTGATGAGGTCGGCGTGGAGCATCAGCTCGCCGGCTCGGAAGGTGGGGTCGAGACCGCCGCAGGCGTTGCTGACGAGCAGGCTGCGCGCGCCCAGGGCGTGCATCAGGCGTACCGGGAAGGCGCACCGGGCCGCCGAGAAGCCCTCGTAGAGGTGCACCCGGCCCTGCATCGCGACCACGCGGCGCCCGGCGAGCATGCCCAGCACCAGCCGACCGGCATGCCCGGGGGCCGTGCTCACCGGCATACCCGGGATGTCGGCATAGGGCACGACGGCGGCGTCCGCGATGTCGTCGGCGAGCGGGCCGAGGCCGGAGCCGAGCACCAGCGCGACGTCGGGCGAGCCCGTCAGGCGCGAGCGGATGGCGGAGACCGCGTCGGGAAGCCCGTCCACGCCGCCGGTATACGGTTCTGCGTCCATGCCATGATTCTACCGGCGGCGATGCCGGAGAGGCGATAGCCCCGACCAAGACGCTCTAAGTCCTCTCACGAGAACTCAGGTACACTGCACGCATGCCGAAATACCGCCACCTGGTGGTCGCCTTGCTCGTCGTCCTGGGCGCTCTCGCAAGCGCTCAGCAGCAGCCCGCCCTCACGGGTCGGCTGGCCGACGTTCGGGTAGAGGGGACGACCAACTACGCCGATATCGTGAAGACCATCATCACCGCGCGCAAGGGCACGCCGGTGGCGAGCATCGATCTGGAGGCGGAGCGCAACCGCATCTACAGCCTTGGGACCTTCCAGCAGGTGTCCCTGAGCCTGGAGCCGAGCCCGGCAGGCCCCGTGCTGGTCATCAAGGTGAAGGAGAACCCCCTCATCGGCGCCATCGTCTTCGACGGGAACGACACCGTGGACTCGGCTACGCTCCAGGCGGCGCTGAAGAACAACAACCTGGTCGAGACGGGGCGCGTCTACAACACCAGTCGGGCGCAGTCCGCGAAGCAGACCATCCAGGAGGTCTACCGGCAGAACGGCTTCCCGTTCGACGTCGACGTGAACCTGCGGGTGGAGCAGGCGCCGGACCTGGCCAAGAAGGGCGAGCAGGTCCCCGTGCGCCTCACCTACACCATCAACGAGAAGGCCAAGGTGGACACGGTGACGTTCGATGGCAACACCGTCTTCACCGACGCCCAGCTGAAGGCCGCCTTCAACGCGTTGTTGAAGGCAGGCACCTTCAAGCTCTCGGATTACCAGAGCGCCGCGCAGCAGGTGGGCACCATGTACGCGAACGAGGGGTACCGCGGCTCCGGGATCGACACCCAGAACAGCGAGCTCAAGGACGGCACCCTGACCGTGAGCATCCGGGAGCTCCGCATCGACTCCATCGACACCACCGCGCTGGGCGTGAACCCGTCCGACCTGAGCCTGAAGCCCGGCGACCTGTTCAACTACGACAAGCTGCTCAAGGACGTCCAACGCCTGGCGCAGGGCCGCAGCAGCGACATCCAGCTTCAGACCCTGGCTTCGCCCACCGGCGGCGTCCGGGTGGTGTTCCAGCTCGGCGCGCCCGACACCGCCGGCCCCATCAAGGCCATCAAGTTCGAGGGCAACACCGTGCTCTCGGACGCCGAGTTGCGCAAGGTCCTGTCCCTCAAGGTCGGGGACACGTTCACCTCTGCGGTGGCGCGGGAGGACTTCGGGGCCATCGTCAAGGCCTACCACGACAAGGGCTATCTCATCCAGACGCAGCCCGATTTCAGCTACGACAAGGGCACCTACATCCAGCGCGTCACCGAGCTCAAGATCGAGGGCTACAAGATCCAGTACCAGGGCAAGCCCGACAACACCAAGCGCTTCGTGATCACCCGCTACCTGCCGCCCGTGGGCAGCGTGATCAACGTCAACAGCGTCGACGACGGCTTGCGCCAGGTGTACCGGACGGGCGCCATCACCCCGGTCGACCGCTCCGTCCAGCAGGGCACCAAGCCGGACGAGGTGATCGTGGTGGTGACGGTCAAGCACGCCAACACGGGGACCTTCCAGCCGTCGGCGCAGTACGCCACCGACACCGGCTTTTCGGCGGCCCTGAGCTTCCAGGAGAAGAACTTCCTGGGCAGGGCGCATCACGTCAGCGTCAACCTCACCGGGAAGAGCACCGACCTGGGCGTGATGCTCGGGGGGAGCCTGCGCTACGACATCCCCTGGCTATACATCCCCACGGACGACTTCGAGAAGGTGCCGACGTCGTACTCGGTCCAGATCTTCAGCGACGTCACGAACAACCAGCCTCTCAGCACCTCCGACGGCAGCACCACCGTCACCTATCCCGGGCTCGCCGCCACCGAGGCCAACCGCGTCAAGCTCGGCGAGTACACGGTGCGCAGCACCGGGCTCGGCGTCAGCGTGGCGCGCCAGATCTACCCGCACACCTCGATGTCGCTCTCCGGCAGCGTCAGCTACTCGGTCTACAAGCTCGAGCCGCCCACCGCCACCTGCACCATCAGCAGCGGGACGGTCACCAACGGCGCGAGCTGCTCGCTGCCTTCCTCCGACGCGGTGCAGTACCTGCCCACCAGCGGCGTGTCGACGTTCTTCAGCGCCGGGGCCGCCTACGACACCCGGGACAACCCGGACTTCCCGAGCAAGGGCATCCACGCCTACGGCAACTTCGGCGTGGGGATCGGCAGCGACTACACGAACGCCACCACGGGCCAGCGGCAGACCTACACCTATCAGCAGGTCACCGGCGGCTTCCGCACCTACGTCAAGCTGTCGCAGCTCGACCCGGCGGAGATCAAGGACCCGAACCACGTCTTCGCCGTGCGCGTCGACGTGGGCACCCAGGTCGGCAACGACTACCCCGCCTCCAAGCAGTTCGCGGTGGGGCAGACGAGCCTGACCAGGACGCTCATCCGCGGCTACACCACCAACGACTTCAACCTCTCCAAGACGTACGTCACCAGCTCCTTCGAGTACCGCTACAACTTCAACCTCAGCACGGTCGCGACGCAGACGGTGATCGGCGTGGCCTTCGTGGACGTGGGTTGGGCCTCGAGCGTGCCCGGCTATACCAACTACGACACGCCGGTGTTCGCCGGCGCGGGCGTCGGCGTGCAGATCAACCTCGGCTTCGGGAGCGTGGTGTTGCCGGCCATCCGCATGGATTACGCGTTCAGCCAGAAGCACCCCACGGGCGTGTTCGGCTTCCGGGTCGGGCCGGTGTTCTGATGCTGGCGGGGCGGCCGGTTCGCGACCGGCCGCCCCGTTGCCCCTGCGCTCGCGGGGGCGTCAGGGGCCGGCCGGCTCGCTGATCGCTCGCTTGGCCGGCTCGCTCATCACTCCCCTGCAACCTCCCGCAAGGCGTCCATCCCGGTGAGCCGGATCTTGCCGTAGCCGGCGTCGATCGCGTGCATGCGGACCAGCTCGCCTACCACCTTGGTGACCGTCTCGCGCACCGAGCCGACGGCGGCGGCGAGCTCGTCGTGGGTGATATGCACCACGCGCACTCCCTCGTCGTCGACGGTCGCCAGGTCGCTGGTGCCGAGCTCGAGCAGCTCCGCCGCGATCCGGGAGCGCAACCGCTTGCCGGCCAGGCGGTTGAGGGCGCGGTACAGGCCCTCGACCACCTCCACCAGGTGGACCAGCACCTCACGGTCCTGATCGCGGGTCAGGGCGTCGGCTTCGAGCACATCGATCTCGGTGTCGGTGACGGCCTCCGCGAAGTAGCGTCGCACCTCCCCGGTGAGCGCCTCCTCGCCGAAGAAGCCGCCCGGCTTCACGTAGCGCAAGGTCAGGCCGTTCCCCTCGTCGTCGACCATGTGGATCCGCACCAGGCCGCTACGGACGCGGAAGAGGTACTCCGGGCCGCCAGGGAAGAGCACCACCTCGCCCGCCTGATGACCGCGAACGTCCACCAGGTCCGTGCCGCTGAAGGATTGGCTCATGACGTCCGCCTGCCTTCCCGTCTCCCCACGAACCCCCGGCCTTTGTGAGGCCCGCCCACAAATGGAGGATACCGCCGGTCGGCCGGGACGGAAAACGCGCACGTTACGTAACGGCCGGGCACGGCCTCTCCGCTACAATGGACTCCCACGCCGTTTGCGGGAGGACACGGGTGCGCATCGAGGTACCGCGGGAGGCCGAACGGCTCGGCGCGACGCTCTTCTATGGCGTTCAGCGCGTCTACGAGCTCGACGCCGGTCTGGTGCGTGCGCCTGCCGGCGCGCTGGACCAGATCATCGCCCCGGTGGCCTACGAGGCCATCGAGGCGGTGTGCAGCTCGATGGCCGTGGTGGTGCCCGTCCGCGGCGAGCGGATCAAGCTCCTGGAGGGGGTCCTGGCCGGCATCCCGCACGCCTGCCTGGTGATCGTGGTCTCCAACAGCGAGCGCGAGCCGATCGACCGCTTCACGCTCGAGCTGAATGCCGTGCTGAGGTACCGGCGCTTCACGGGGAAGCGCATCGTCATGGTGCACCAGAAGGACCGCGCCATCGGCGAGGGCCTGGCGCGCGGCGGGCTCGCCGAGCTGCTGGGAGACGACGGCCGCGTCAAGGACGGCAAGGCGGAGGGGATGATGGTCGCCACGCTGCTGGCGGCGCTCGCCGGCAAGCGCTACATCGGCTTCATCGACGCGGACAACTACATCCCGGGAGCGGTCCACGAGTACGTGCGCGAGTTCGCCGCGGGCCTGCTGTTCCGGCGCTCGGACTACGCCATGGTGCGCATCAACTGGCACAGCAAGCCCAAGATCGTCCGCGACGCGCTCTTCTTCGCCAAGCTCGGCCGCGCCACCGTGGTCACCAATCGCTTCCTGAACGCACTCATCGGCTACTACACCGGTTTCGAGACCGAGGTCATCCGCACCGGCAACGCCGGAGAGCACGCCATGACCATGGAGCTGGCGATGAAGCTGGGGTACGCCTCGGGGTACGCCGTCGAGACGCGGCACTTCCTGGACCTGCTGGAGCGTTTCGGAAGCATCCTGGAGAACCCGACGCCGGACGTGCTCGACAAGTACGTCGAGGTCTTCCAGATCGAGTCGCGCAACCCGCATCTGCACGACATCGGCAAGGGGGAGGCCCACATCGGGGCGATGCTGCTGGCCTCGCTCGGCGTGATCCACGCCTCGCCCATCTGCCCGGCCGAGCTGGCCGAGGAGATCCGCCTCGAACTGCGGCGCCGGCGCCTGCTCGGCAAGGAGACCGCGCCGCCCGCGCCGCTGCTCTACCCGCCGCTGGAGCGGCTGGCATTGGAGCCGTTCGCGGAGGCGGTCGCCGACCAGCCGTTCGTCGGCGCCCTCATGGAGTGAGCACGACGTCGCATCGCCCGCCCCCGTTCGTGGTGTTCAGCGACCTCGACGGCACCCTGCTCGACGACGCCTACCGGCCGGGGCCCGCCCCTGGCGCGCTGGCGCGGCTGCGCGGCGCCGGCGCCGAGGTGGTGCTGTGCTCGTCCAAGACGCGCAGCGAGCAGGAGGCGTGGCGGGCCGCCCTGGGCGTCACGGGCCCGTTCGTGGTGGAGAACGGCTCGGCCGTGCTGGTGCCGCTTCCGTGCCCCGATCTGGAGGTCAGGTCCGGCCTCGGGGTGCACGTCCTGGGCGTATCGGCTGAACGGTGCCGCGCCGCCGTGCGCGAGGCGCGTGAGCGGGCGGAGGCGCCCTGCCGCGGGTTCCGGGAGATGACCCCCGGGGAGGTGGCCGCCGCCACGGGCTTGGAGCCGGCGGCCGCCGTCCGGGCCCGCGACCGCGAGTACAGCGAGACCCTGGTCGGTCTCACGCCGGCGGCCGCCGCGCGCCTCGCGGCCGCCCTCGCGCCGCACGGGCTGCAGCTCGTCCCGGGCGGCCGCCACCACACCGTCACCGGCGCCGGGGCAGACAAGGGTGCCGCGCTGCGGTGGCTGGCGGCACGCCTGCGCCGCGACCTCGAGGCCCCCGACCTTCCCGTGATAGCCGTGGGCGACAGTGAGAACGACGTGCCCATGCTGGCCGCCGCGGACCGGGCGTTCCTGGTGGCGCGCAGCGATGGCCACTGGCCCGAGGCGCCGGGCGCGCGCCGCCTCTCCGGTGTGGGCCCGCACGGCTTCGTCGAGCTCGTCGACCTCCTGCTGCAGGAGCTCCGCGCCTGAGCGGCGCGGCGAGCGGTCACACGTTGAACAGGAAGTGCATCACGTCGCCGTCCTCGACGACGTAGTCCTTGCCTTCGGTGCGCAGCCAACCGCGGCTGCGGGCCGCCGCGATGGAGCCGGCCTCGACGAGCCTGTCCCAGGCGATGACCTCGGCCCGGATGAAGCCCCGCTCGAAGTCGCTGTGGATGACGCCTGCGGCCTCTGGCGCACGCGCGCCGCGCCTGACCGTCCAGGCACGGACCTCCTTCTCGCCCGCGGTCAGGAAGGTGAGAAGCCCCAAGGTGTGGTAGCCCACCGCGATCAGGCGCTCCAGGCCCGGGCGCTCCAGCCCCATGTCGGCCAGGAAGGCCCGCGCATCCTCGTCGCTGAGGTCGGTGAGCTCCTCCTCGATCCGCGCCGAGATCACCACCACGTCGGCGCCCTCCTCGGCGGCCACCGCGCGGACCTCGTCCACGTAGTCGTTGCCATCGGGGAGTGCGTCCTCGGAGACGTTGCAGACGTAGATCACCGGTTTGGCGGTGAGAAGGTTCAGGTCGGGCGGCAGCTCCACGCCTGCCGCTCTCGCCGGAACGCCGTCCGACAGGCCGGCCAGCACGCTCTCCAAGGCGGGCAGCAGGGCGGCGTCCTCGGCGTTGCCCTTGGCGCTCCGGCGCAGCCTGTCGAGCCGTCTCTCCAAGGTGGCGATGTCGGCCAGGGCCAGCTCGGTCCGGACGGTCTCGATGTCGTCCCTCGGTGCGACCTGGCCCGACACGTGGACCACGTTCGGGTCGTCGAAACAGCGCACCACGTGGGCGACGGCCGCCACCTCGCGGATGTTGGCCAGGAACTGGTTGCCGAGGCCCTCACCGCGGCTGGCGCCGCGCACCAGCCCCGCGATGTCGACGAACTCCACGCTGGTGGGCACGAGTGGCGGGACCCGCTCCCCCTTGACGTAGAGCGCCTGCAGCGCTTCCAGCCGCGCGTCCGGCACCGCCACCACGCCGACGTTCTTGTCGATGGTGGCGAACGGGTAGTTGGCGGCCTCCACGCTCGCCCGGGTGATGGCGTTGAAGAGCGTGCTCTTGCCGACGTTGGGGAGTCCGACGATTCCGATGCCCAGCATGTTCGCTCCGTTGCCCGCGCGGACGCACAGCGCGCCCGGGGCCGAGTGAGGATTGTAACGCATGGTGGTAGGATCGCGGCCATGACGCAGATCGGGACGTCCTCGCAGCGCCAGCTCCGCCGCCCGGTCGGGCGGGGCGTACCGCCGTGCCCGTGAGCTTCCACAGCACGCGCGCGGCCGCCGGACAGGGCGGCGTCGACTTCGAGACCGCCCTGCTGCGCGGTCTCGCCCCGGACGGAGGGCTCTACCTGCCACGGCCCGTGCCGCCGCTCCCGCCGGGGTGGCGGGAGGCGCGGTCGCTGGCGGACCTGGCCGCGCGGGTGCTGCCGCCTTATCTCGGGACGACGAGGGAAGCCGTCGAGCCGCTGCTGCAGGCGGCGCTCGACTTCCCCGTGCCGCTCACCCGGCTTCCCCGCGAGCGCTCCGTCCTGGAGCTGTTCCATGGACCGACGCTGGCCTTCAAGGACGTGGGCGCCCGCACCATGGCGCGGCTGATGGCGGGCGCCGCCGCCCGCCGGGACGAGCGCCTGACCGTTCTGGTAGCCACCTCGGGGGACACCGGCAGCGCGGTCGCCGACGCCTTCAAGGGCTTCGAGCGGGTGCGCGTCGCGCTGCTCTATCCCGAGGGCATGGTCAGCGAGATGCAGGAGCGGCAGCTCGCCGCCGCCCGGCCTGGCGTGCAGGCCTACCGGGTCCGCGGCTCGTTCGACGACTGTCAGCGCCTGGTCAAGGGCGCCTTCGGCGACCCGGAGCTCGCCGGGGTCCGGCTCTCCAGCGCCAACTCCATCAACGTCGGGCGGTTGCTGCCGCAGGCGCTCTATTACCTCTGGGGCGCGCTGCAGCTCGCGCAGCGGGAGGGCGACGGTGCGGCGCCGGTGATCGTCGTGCCCAGCGGCAACCTCGGCAACCTCACGGGCGGCGTCCTGGCGAGCCGCATGGGCCTCGAGGTCGGCCGTTTCCTGGCGGCCCACAACGTCAACGACTACTTCCCCGACTACCTGGCGGGACGGGCCGAAGCCTACGCCTTCCGGGTCACGCGCGCCACGCTCTCAAACGCCATGGACGTGGGCGCACCCTCGAACTTCGAGCGGCTGCTGGCGCTGCTCGGGGAGGACCTCCCGGAACGCGTGTGGGGCGTGAGCGTGGACGACGACGCCACGCTCGCGAGGATGCGCGCCAGCGACGCGGAGGACGGCTACCTGCCGTGCCCGCACACCGCGGTGGCGCTGGAGGGGCTCGAGCGCTACCGAGCCCGCACCGGTGACGGCCGCCGGGCGATGGTGCTGGCGACGGCGCACCCGGCCAAGTTCCCCGACGCCGTCCGTCGCGCCACCGGCAGACCGGCACCCACCAGCCCCGTTCTGGAGGGACTGGCGTCCGCCGAGCGCAGCGTGATCCCGCTCGACCCCGAGCCCGCCGCGCTCCGCGAGGCCCTTCTCCGCTTCGCCGCGTAGGCCGCCTGAGAAGCCGTCCGCACGCTCGCGGCTCGCCGTGCCGGCGGCTCGAGATGGGCTGCGGCCCTCAGCGGCGCAGCGCGTAGGGCCCGGAGGGGTCCTCGCCGAGGTGGAGCACGCGCATCTCGCGCATCAGCTTGTGGAGGTGAGCGAGCAGGCTGCGCTCGGCGAGGTCGTGCGCGGGCCGCGGCAACGAGGGGTAGATGCGTTGCCGCAGCGTGCCCAGGTCGGTCGCGCCGGCCGCGAGCGCCCGCACGACCTGGCGTTCGCGCTCCCGGCGGTGCTCGCCCGCCTCGACCAGCTTGGCGTCGGGGTCGTCGACGAGCGGCCCGTGGCCCGGAGCGAGGCCGGCGGGCGCCAGCGCCCGCAGACGCTCCAGGCTCTCCAGGTAGTCGGCCACGTCGCCCTCGGGCGCGCCCACCCAGCTGGAGCCGCGCCCGGCCACCAGGTCGCCGGCCAGCGCCACGGCGTCCTCCTCCACCAGGAAGGCGAGGTGGCCCGGGCTGTGGCCCGGCGTGTGGACGCTGCGCACCGTGGCGTCGCCCACGGCGATGCGGCGGTCGCCCGCCAGCGCGACCGTGCGCACCGCGCTCGTCAGGCGCTCGGCCTCCAGAGGGTGCACGTACACGGGGCAGTCGTCGTGCGCAGCGACCAGGGCCGCCACGCCCTCGACATGGTCGCGGTGGGTGTGGGTGAGCAGCACCGCCTTGAGCAGGCGCACGCCCGCCGCGGCCAGCGCCGCATCGGTGGCCCGCACGGCGTCCTCGTCCGGCGAGCCGGGGTCGACGACCACCGCCACCCCGTTGGACGCCACCAGGTACACGTTGATGTGATCGAAGGGGGGCAGCGTGCGGCTCGGCAGGCGCAGCCGCCACACGTGCTCGGAGATCCGTTCGGAGACGTGCTCGCTACCGTGGTCGCTGCCGTCGTGCGTGCCGCCGTAGGGGGCTGCCGTCATGTCAGCGCCGGCGCAGCAGCGCCTCGGCTGCGGCGAGCGCGTCCTCCGGCGCGGCAGGAACGTCCGGGACGACGCCGCGACCTTCCCACGTGGGGCCGCCGATGGGCGCCAGCACGCCGGTGGCGATCCAGGCCTGCGAGCCGTCGGCGAGGCAGAAGGGCAGCACGGCCTCCACGTTGCCGGCGGTACGTGCGCCCACCACCGTGGCGCGCCCGTCCTTCTGGAGCGCGCCGGCGAGCCCCTCCGCGGCGCTGTTCACGTCGCCGTCGACGAGGACGGCCAGGGGCAGGCGTGTAGCCACCGGCCCGATCGCCGGGTAGGGCAGAGGCAAAGCCCAGCGCGTGACCACGCGCCACAGGAAGCCGGAGGTGAAGATCCCGGCGACGCGCATCATGGTCAGCAGGCGGCCGCCCGGGTTACCGCGCAGGTCGAGCACCAGCGCCCGCGCGCGCGCCGCCTGGAGCGTGCTCACCGCGTTGCGCACGCCGGAGCTGGTGCCGTCCGTGGCCAGGTCCGGCAGCCGGACGTAGCCGATACCGTCCGCGAGCATGCGGTAACCCACGTGGCCAAGCTGGCCATGGACGCCGTTGGGAGGGGCCTGCGGCGCGGCCGCCGGCTTCCCGCTCGCGGCCTGGGCCATGCCGAACACGCCCAGGCAGGGCAGGTCGCCATACTCGGCGTGCAGCTCGGCCACCTTGCTCGGCGGCACGAACGCGGTGTGGCCGTCGTTGATCCGGGCGTACATTGCCTGCAGCACGGCGTAGAAGGCCTGATCGTCGGGGGCGGCCAGCGCCTTCGGCCGGTACTCGCTGCGCATCGCCCGCCAGTCCACATCGAGCCCGCCCACGTCCCAGTAGCGCTGCTCCACCAGCTGCCAGGCGACGTCGAAGCGCTGGGCGTAATCGGCATGGACGTGGTCGGCGGGCGCCGCCGCCAGCGCCCCGCCCCAGGCGCTCAGGGCCAGCAGCAGCGCGGCCCACCACAGCGGCCGGCGCGGGCGTGCTCCGCGGCGGGCGAGCGCCCGCAGGCGTGCGCGCTCAGCCGCTGGCACCGGCGAAGGCCGAGGCGTGCCGCTCCAACGTGTCGGCGTCCAGCAGCACGCTCTGCGCGCCGACCTTGGTGGTGTTGAGGGCCCCCGCGACATTGCCGAGCCTGGCGGCGGCCAGCAGGTCGTAGCCCTTCATGATGCCGTGGGCGAAGGCGGCGGTGTAGTAGTCGCCGGCGCCGGTGGAGTCCACTACGCCGTCGACGTCGTACGCCTCCACCAGCTCCGTCAGCTCCGGCGTGATGACGATGCTGCCCATCGCCCCGACCTTGACGATGAGGCGCTCGATGCCGTGACGGTTGAGGCCCGACACGGCATCGGAGATCGACGACTCGCCGGTCAGGGTGTAGAGCTCCTGCTCGTTCATGAGCAGGTAGTCGACGTCCCGGACGAGGGAGATCAGGCGGTCCCTCAAGGCGTTGACTGCACCGCTGCCGAGGTCCACGAAGGTCGTCACCTTGGCGTCGCGGGCGTACCCTAGAGCCTGTACCGCGTACTCGCGCTGGCGCCCTCCGACCAGGCTGTAGGCGCTCATCACCAGCGCGTCGGCCGAGGCGATGGCGTCCTCCTCGAGCTCGGCCGAGTCCAGGTGGCGGCTGGCCCCGGCGGCGCTGATCATGGTGCGCTGCGCGTCCGGCGTGATGATCAGCGTCACGCTGCTGGTCTGCAAATGCTCGTCGATCTGCACCATGGCGTCCTTCACGCCCGCCTCGCGCACGTGCTTGAGCGCCAGCTCGGAGAAGGGGCCGGTCCCGACCCGGGTGGCGATGTGCACCTCGTTGCCGAGGCGACCGAGCACCGTCGCGATGGTGCCGCCGGCACCGCCCGGTTCCATGACCGCCCGCAGGGCGTTTACCTCGCCGCCCGGCTCGGGGAACTCCTGTACGAAGTACATCTGGTCGACGGTGGCATCGCCGACCACAACGAATCGTCCCATCACACTCCAGACCCGGCCGTGGCCGGCGGGGTCGCTTTGTCGCTTAGGGCAGTATACCCAATCGCGCTAGCTCCGGTCGGTGCGGTCGGTCAGCTCGTGCCGGAGCTGCCGGAAGGCGTTCAGGTCGAGCGCTTCGGCTCGTACCCGCGGGTCCAGGGAGAGGCGGCCGAGCGCCGTCAGGACGCGGTCGCGGGCGAAGCCCGTCATCACCAGGTTCTTGACCAGCGTCTTGCGTCGGTGGGCGAAGCCGGCCCGGATGAACGCGAACAGCTCGGGGTCGGGGGCCACACCCTGGCGCACGTCGATGCGGACCACCGCCGAGGTGACCTTGGGCGGGGGCAGGAAAGCGCCCGGAGGCACCCGGCGCAGGCTGCGCGCCACCCCGAAGTGCTCCACCAGCACGGTCAGCGCGCCGTACGCCGACGTGCCCGGCGAGGCGGTGAGGCGGTCGGCCACCTCGCGCTGCACCAGGAACACCATGCGCTTGAAGCGTCCGGACTCCAGCCCCCGCGTCACCAGGGCGGTCGCCACGCTGTAGGGGAGGTTGGCGACCATCAGCGCTCCCGGCTCGAGCGTGGTGAGGTCGAAGCGGCCGGCGTCGCCCTGGACGAGCTCGACGTTGTCGAGCCCCGCCAGGGTCTCCGCGAGCACCCCGGCCAGGCGTCGGTCGAGCTCGACGCTGACCACCCGGCCGGCTCGGGAGGCGAGCTCGCGGGTCAGCACCCCCAACCCCGGGCCCGCCTCGAAGACGGTGTCCCGCGGGTCGATCTCGGCGGCGTCGAGGATGGCCCGCAGGGCTGCGGCGTCGACCAGGAAGTTCTGGGAGAAGCCCTTGTCGGGCGTGACACCGTGCCGCCTGAGCAGCGCGGTCACCTGCGACGGCGCGGTGAGCGAGCCGATGCCGCCGGAGCGCGACGCCTGGGCGGCCCCGGGCCGGGGTTCCTCCCCGGCTGGTCCGCCGCCGGCGGGGCCGGAGCGGGAAGCGGCGACCACAGGGTCGCCGGAGCTCACGTGATGCGCTCGGAGATGAACGCTTCGAGCTGCCCGGCGGCCTCGTCCAGCGTGACCTGCTGGACCACCGCCAGCTCGCTGGAGAGCATGCTCTTGGCGTGCTCGAGGACCTCGCGCTCGGTAGCGGCCAGGCCCTTCTCGAGATCGCGCTTGGCCAGCACCCCGATGAGGCGGGCGAGGTCGTAGGCGCTGCCGCCGGCGAGGATGTCCTGTTCCGCACGGTAGCGCGGCGGCCACTGCGTCGGAAGCGAGAGGTCGGCCTTGGCCAGCGCGTCGAAGACCTGTGTGATCTCGTCGGCACCGACGGTGTGGCGGAGCCCCACCTCCTGCCCCTTGCGCAGCGGGACCAGCACTTCCATGTCGCCCCGGACGAAGACGATCTTGAGGTACTGCTGGGTTTCGCCCAGCACCTCGCGCGTGGCGAGTTCCTGCACGACGCCTGCACCCTGCGACGGGTAGACCACGTTGTCACCGACCTGGAATGTCACAGTAGCTACGAGGTTACCATAGCGCGCGCACGTCGGCCGAAGCGGCCGCCACCAGAGCACCGCGGCCGTGGGTCACGCCCGTGCCCGCTGCCCGCGCCCCGGGATCGTCGGCACGTCGACCTTCTTCCCCTCGAGACGCGCCTCGATCTCGTGGATGCGGTCGCGGATGGCCGCGGCGCGCTCGAAGTCGAGGTCCTCCGACGCCTTCCACATCTCCGTCTCGAGCTGCGCGAGTTCCTGCTTGAGGTCGTCGAAGAGCAGCTCACGTTCCCAGGGGTCGAGCCTCTCGGCCTTCTGCGGCTCCGCCTCCTCGCCGCGGATGACCTCGTGGATGCGTTTGCGGATGGTCTCGGGGGTGATGCCGTGCTCGCGGTTGAAGGCGAGCTGCTTGTCGCGGCGCCGGTTGGTCTCGTCGATGGCCGCCCTCATCGCCTCGCTCACCTCGTCGGCGTAGAGGAACACCTCGCCGTTGACGTTGCGGGCCGCGCGCCCGATGGTCTGGATGAGCGAGCGTTCGCTGCGGAGGAAGCCGGTCTTGTCGGCGTCGAGGATC
>Ga0209919_1000297_pt1 | contig 25169 bp, 22 predicted proteins | sample SalPon2A_C_D2_MG_FD_185721 | JGI IMG/M metagenome (GOLD analysis project Ga0209919, IMG submission 185721) | Soil microbial communities from South San Francisco under conditions of wetland restoration - Salt Pond MetaG R2A_C_D2_MG (SPAdes)... | ecosystem: Environmental > Terrestrial > Soil >... | reverse complement strand
GCAAGCGGAGGGGCTAATCGGTGGGATTCTGCTTTTTTACGTCCTTTGATTCAGCTTGTGTTAAGTTGGGCGCCCCGGCAGAAAAACTGGCGGACCCGCCCGATAGTGCCGGGCTGCCGGCGGTGGCCACCTGTGTGGAAACGTCGGAATACATGTTATTCACTTTGTGGGCTACGCCACCCATGGCTGAAACTGCAGTGAGGCAAACCAAAAACAAGAGCAAGGCAAACTCCGGCAGGTTCTGCCCTTCCTGGTCCGACCATAACCTCATCAGGTACTGCATCATCCTGCTCCTCCTTCAGCGAGGTTCGCTCCGCGTATGTTCTGCAGGAGTCGGGAAAACTTTGACCAGGCGTCAAGGATGAGCATGCATACCTGAGCCGTAGACCCCTCGGACCCAGTCTCCGCTATCGTCAGTTTTCCCGGTTCACATAAATCCCAAGGCGGCCACAGGCCGTAAATTCCTGTGAGGTCAACTTGGGACTCCTTAAGAATAAGTGCATATTCCGAACTCAACAATTCGGTGAATCCAGCAATCTGATCAGTTAAATAGCCGGTATCCGATGGGGGTAAAGGCCTGAATGGCAATAAGATATTGTCAGAAGCGTAATCCAGGGCCAGGACCCCGCTGGGCAGTTGTGTGGCCCGCGGATCCCTGGGCGGCGGATCCCGCGGTACCAAAGTTCCAGCGATGCCCGGCCACTGGAATCTCCAGCGCTACTTGGTTTGCGGATGCCGGTCAGCCCGGGGACCCGCCACGGTGCTCAAAGGACGGGCACTTCGGAAGAGGCTTCCCCTTGAAGCCTTTGGCCAGCTTTGCCGCCTTTCATCGGGTCACAACGGCAGGTGACATGAGTCACTGCCCGGGCATTGAACGTGGCGCAGATTCAAGGTGGAGGAGTGTGAAGAATGCGGCGAGGAAATTGCAATGGAAAAACAAGCCGCAAAAAGACGGATTCTGGTGATCGACGACGACGAGCAGGTGCTGATGACCCTGGAGTGCGTGCTGGAAAACGCAGGCTACGAAACCACGGTGGCATGGAGCGGCCAGGAGGGCCTGGCCTTGCTGCGATCGAACGAGTTTGACCTGGTCCTGCTGGACGATTACCTTCGCGACATCGAGCATGAGGAAATCTTCGGCGAGATCCGGGCCATGGCAAATCAACCCCTGGTCATCCTGACTGAGAGTTCGCTGACGCCTGAAACGAGAAGATACTTCATCAACCTGGGAGCGGCCGCCATTGTGCGCAAGTGGGCGCCTTGTGAGGAAATTGCCGGAGAGATTCGGAAATGCTTTTCGGACTGTACCCTCAAGGCTTTGGCAGCATGAGGACGGACGCCAGGAGTGCGTCAAGGTTGAAACCGGAGCACGGGAGAATTGGCCGGAAGCGCTGACGAGTGATGGGTGGGTATTTGAAGCTGATTGTGGCGATGAGAGCAGGTTTCGGCGGCTGGAAGAAAGAGATCGTCGACTTAGGCAAAGGGTGGGGTGTGTCCAGGGACTGCCTTGCACTCGAACAGTGACGGTCGAGATCCGGGAGGGCGATACGAACGATCACATTCCCAAGTGACGGGCATCACAGAATGAGTGCAAAAACGGTCCTAGTCTTCGCAATCAGAAGGGCTGAAGGGAACGTGGTACTGCCGAAAAGATTGCTTCGAAAGGGGGAAGCGATATGCCGAAGGACCAGCAGGAAATTCTGGAGATCTTAAAGGCTGAGTTGGAGTTTATTGATAAGGGCGGATATGGTGATGCTGAGACACAGGAGATGAGGACGACGTCAACCATGTTTGCAGACTCTCTTACCTGTCTTAATTATGGATACCCCTATCGAGCTCACCCCTGCGGTGAGTGTCCCCTGATGGAATTTGTTCCGGAGGAGAGTCGAGTGTCGCCGATGCCCTGCCACCATATACCACTGGATTCATCCGGACGAACCGTCGAGGGAATGGAAGAAAAGGGGAAACAGCCCCAAATGCAGGAAGCTGTGAAAACCTGGCTGCAGCAGACCATCAGCCGGATTGAGTCGCAGCGGCCAGCTTAGGCCTTTATCCTGAGATTGGCGTAATTTTCCGGCCTGGCGGAGAAAGACGGCACGCCGTTCCGTTCGCCTGACCACAAAACCTGCGTAAGTTTGAATTACCTTCACGGTCTTCACTCAGACTCCGATCGCCGTGGTCGTCGGCCTGAAAGACCGTCGAAATTTGTTTCACAGCAAATCCTGTTTTTTGCCCCGTACAGTCTCATATTGTTTTCGGCAGAATTGACCGTTGATCCCAAGCGTGAAGCTCACTTAAAGGCCAGGGCATTGTGATTCTCATCCCTGAGTTCTTGCCCATGCGCCCTTCCCTGCAACAGCTTGCCAAATGAGTCGAGGGCCTGAAGCAAACTCGATACTTCCGTCCAGACAAGAACTTCAGCAATTCCACAACTCACTGAAAATACAGGCTAAAGCTTAAGCTGAACCCGACGTGTGATACCGGTCACATGTGACCGTGAGCAAGCTCACTGCCGGATGTTCGGGTGGCTGATAGAAATAGTTACCTGAACAAGGAGTGATATTGCTCACAGGGCGAAGGACGAGGTATTTGAAGCACTGCGGCAGGAATAGATGAGATGAAATTGAGGCCGAACTTAAAAGACGGATGTCGAGCGGGCTCGATAAGAGAGCTCCGCCTCAGTTTCGAGCAGCACGGATCCTTTCTAATGGCAGATATCCATACTGTTGCTGGCACAAAAGGAATTGACTACCGGGTTATCAAAACCATAGCATGTGAGATAGGTCACAGATTAAGTTTTTTATCAGTTTCTTTGTCCAGCTTTGGCTTGGGTATGGCTAAAGCTTTTTCGTTTCAGCGTGCCGGCAAAGCGGTGAGCTGTCGGGGGCTGAAGCATGCAGAGCTTATTCACACAGGTGCAGTTTCAAACGTCAATTGTGCGCGGTTAAGGCGCAGCGGCCTGGCCACGGTCCCGGCAGGGGAGACTGCGAAAACCGGACTCGGTGCTGAAGCCCCACAGTGGTTGAGCCGATGAGGCTGGCAAGGGTTTTGAGTTGTTGGTGTCTTAGTTCGCTTGAAAAGAGGAATTCTATGGTTAATGAACGGGAAAGAGGGGAGAGCGACATGAAGCGACTGCTGAGTTTTACCAAAATCGCTGCGTTGTTGATCTGCCTGGTTGGATTTTTGTCCACGGCATTTCTCTACGCTCAGAGGCGACCAGCCCCAGCCAAGGGGCCGTCAGTTGCCTGGAAGGCGCCTGTCGGAACCCAGCCTGGTGACTACGTGGGTGAGAGCACCTGTAAGGCTTGCCACACGGCGGAGGCAGCGCAGTTTGACAAAAGCCCCCATGCCGGCATTGCTCCCAAGGGGGCAAAGATGGGTGTCGGGTGCGAGAGTTGCCACGGGCCTGGTAAAGCCCATGCGGAGGCTGAAGAAAAGGCCGCAGGCGATCCGGCAAAGATGGAAGCGGGTATGAAGCTCATTTTCAAGTTTGACGCCAACCCCAAGGAGAACTCCGCGCGGTGCATGCAGTGCCACAAGACGGGAACGCCGCAGGATTCCTTCCCGCATTCAGTTCACGCAACGGCGGGCGTCAGTTGCATTGACTGCCATGCCATCCATCCGGTTGAAAAAGCTGACGCAGGGAAACCCAAGCTCCAGCCTGCCCAGGCTGCGTTTTTCTCAGTCCCCAGGCTGAAAGAGGAGAACGCATGGCTGACCGACGGCTTGTTAAAGAAGCCGCAGCCCGAGCTTTGCTTCGGCTGCCATCGCACCATCCAGGCGCGATTCGCTCTGCCAAAACATCACCGGGTTCCTGAGGGCTTCATGAAGTGCACGGATTGCCACAATCCCCACGGCACCATGAACCACTTCCAGCTGCGCAAAGCAAACTGGGAGGCCTGCGTGAAGTGCCACGTGGAAAAACGCGGCCCATTCCTTTATGAGCACGCAGTCGTACGGGTTGAGGGCTGCACGGCCTGCCACAATCCTCACGGCAGCGTGAATAACTTTATGCTGAAGCGGCGCTCGCAGCGGTTGCTGTGCCTGCAGTGCCACGTTGCTCTTCATGGCACGTCAGGTTTCCACGGCCAGGCGAACGTGCCGCACGGCCGCCAGGGTTTCCAGACTTCTGGTCCTTGCACACGCTGCCATGTGGCGATCCATGGATCCAACTTTGATGAAACCCTGCTGCGATAGGAGGTGTCGCTTGAGAATCACACGTAGTCTATTTTTCCTGATGTTAGCTCTTCTGGTGGGTCTGCCTGTACTGAATGCGCAGAGCCAAAGCGAACCTCCACTGCAGTGGGGAGGTTTCGGAGTTCAAGGTTCTGCCAGCATGGGTTATCGCTTCACCGACGTAAAAGGCTATGAGCCGATGTATGAGGAGCTTTATAACCTCAAGAGTGGCCCGCGGCTCATGGACTTCAGCATCTTTGGCCACAACAATGACAAGAATGCCTTTGCGAATGACTTTTCTCTGAACATGAGCGGTATGGGCGGTGATCCGTATCCCGGCGCCCAGCTTACGCTGTCGAAGGCCAAGCTCTATGATCTTCGCGTCAACTGGCGCCAGTCCTACTTCTACTGGAACCAGAACGACAATGTCATTATCCCAACGCTCGATGTACCCGGGCTCACTTACAACCACGATTGGTCCACGGTACGCAAAATCGGGTCGATTGACTTTACGGTGCACGCCACCAACAACCTGCGCTTCCACTTCCAGTATTACAAGACGTCGTTCAGCGGCCCGACATTCACGACGTTTTCTCCCGATTACCTGGACCAGCCGGGAAGCTGGGGCAGTTATGCCCGTGCAAACGCGTATCCTCTTTACGCGCCAACCTTTGATAACGCCAACCGGATTACAGGCGGCATTGACTACACCTGGAACAACTGGAATTTCCACTACAACGTTGGTTACCAGACCTTCGACGACAATGTAACAATGAATGCCGCTGTTCCGGGTGAGCTGTCCATATCTGAAACGCCGGGCGCCCCCCTGACGGCGGCTTCATGGAGTGATTACCGGAGGCTGACAACACCGGTCAGCGAATTTTCGTACACCGGAAGCCCCAACTCCTGGGTGGATGTGCGCGGCAGCTACCTCTTTTACCGTTACAGCGGCCCGGCCACCCTCGACCAGTCGTTCAGTGGTATCAATCCGCCAACGACGTATAACGTATCTCAGAGTGGACGGGTACAAGTCAGCGAACCCAACAATATTGTTCAACAGGGTTTCACGTTTCACATCAAACCGTGGTGGGATATTGACCTGGATTATCGCTATTCGAGATTTACAACGGACACCAACGGTACGCTCACCAGCTCGTTCACGGGAATCGCTGGAGAGGTTGTTGCTCTTCCCGTGGGTGCAAACGAAACCGTCGACAATAACTGGAAATTCGGGCTGCACGAAGGCAACCTCAAGATGATCTTTACCCCTGTCAACAACCTGGTGATCAGCCCCGGCGTCAGCGTATACAAGTCAGACGTTGAGGTTCTTGAGGACGGCGTGGCCGATCCCGCCCGTACCCTCCGGAACCATGCGGTGGCGCCTATTCTGAGTGCCTTCTATCGGCCTTCGAAGTGGTTCGATATTCGAGGTGACATTCGTACCTACAATAACGGGGCGTCCTACACCGCGCTGACGCCACACACGGACACCACCGGGCGCGTGGTTGCAAACGTTCACCTGACGGAAAAGTTCACGCTGAGTGACGAGGTCTATATGGTGAATCAGAAGCTGCTGGCGACGCAATACCATGGCAAAGTCCAGTCCAACGCCACCATGCTGACTTATACTTTTAACCCGAAATACTCGCTGTTTGGCGGTTTCACCTACGATAACGAACTTGCCACCGGAATTATCGCTTACCAGCGCGGCGTGCCCGTAGCAGGCACACAGTTCGAACTGCGTGACCAGGCGCTGAACCGGGTGTGGCAGGCGGGCCTTGCCGCCCAGCCGTCCAAATACTTCGGTATCCGCTTTACCGGTAACTTTGTGCGTACCACCGGGCTTGGCAACGAAGGCGGCATCACCCCGGTTTACGGGCCGTTGACCTGGCCGCTGGGCACAGGTACCGTATATTTCAATATTCCGAAGGCCGGCCGGCTTTCTGTTGACCTGCAGCGCACCTATTACATCCAGCAGATTATTACCGCGAACAATTTCGGCGCCAACATCCTGATGATTCGCTGGACGAGGAACTTTTAGGTGAAACGTGCCGGTTGAAATCGGATCAGAAACAAGGGATGATTTATCCAGAGATAGTTTCCAAAGGGATGTCACAAGGAGGAACGAAATGAACAAGGTCGTTAACACCACAGCACTCGCAGTTTTCTCAGCGCTGTTGGCCGGTGCATGGCTTCTGATGCCTGCCTTTAAAACTCAGGCAAAGAGCGGCGCTTCTACCTATGATGCGAAGTGCGCAATGTGCCATGCAAAGGACGGCAGCGGGAACAGTCCCATGGGGAAGAACATGAAAGTTCCCGACCTGCGCTCGAAGGCTGTGCAGTCAAAATCAGACGCCGAACTTCACAACTTTATTACCAAGGGCAAAGGAATCATGCCGGCCTACGGCAGCCAGCTCTCGAAGGAACAAATTAACGACCTTGTGGCCTATATTCGCCACCTGGGTAAGAAGAAGTAGTAGAATCTTGCGCAGGAGAATACCATCACCTGCCCGATGCGCTCGGAGGTTGTGTCATGATGAGCACCATCAGGAAGCTGACAGTACTCGGTATCACTTTGGGCGTGGCTCTCGCGATGTCTTCTCTGACTTCCTTTGGCAACATGAAGATTGCCAAGAAGGAAAAGGCTTCGTGCACCACGTGCCATGTGAAAATGGGCCAGAAAGAATTGAACGATGTGGGTAAGTGCTACGAAAAGAAGAAGAATCTGAAAGCTTGTGAATCTGCGGCCAAGAAAGGGAAGAAGTAGCTCCCGGAATTTCTCCGGGCCTGGAAGCCGCGGGAATCGTAACTGGAGGTTAGTATGAACCTCACGTTTTACCTTGCAACATGGATCCCTCTTGCGGTGGTGGTTGCGGCGCTGGCCATCTATCGGAATATGATGGCCAGCCACGAAGACGAATCACTTCATGTGCTGGACGGTGACGCGCCACAAGTTGCTGCCCAGATTAAACTCAGCCATAGACTGGAAGTCATCGAGCGGTGGGGCAAGATTTTAACCGCCGTTCTTGTGACTTACGGCCTGGTCATTGGAGTTATGTATCTGTATTTCGTGTGGCAGCAGGGCGCTAAATTGCCGCAATGAGTTCGGGGCAGCTGGAAACGATGGCTCAACATGAACGCGTGGCAGCGGTGCGTTGTAGTGTCGGTTGCAATACTTGTGCTCTCATCGGTAGGCTGGGCGCAGGGTTCGGGCTCACTTTCTAGCAGCTCATGCCTGGCCTGCCACGGCCAGGAAGGTGTTAAGGATTCGAAGGGTCACAGCATTTACGTTGACCCGAAGGAATTCAGCTCCTCTGTTCACGCCGCGCTTGGCTGCCAGACGTGCCACTCCGACGTCACGGAATTCCCTCACAAACTGCCGGTCAAGAAGGTTGCCTGCTCCACCTGCCATGCCACCGAGGAGTCAGATTTCCAAGTCAGTGTTCATCATCTGGTGATGAAGAGTGCCTCGTCGCCAGCGTGTCTCAACTGCCACGGGAACCCGCACACCATCGTTTCTGTGCATGATTCCCGGTCGCCGGTCTATGCGCTGAATCTGCCCAGGACCTGCGGAAAATGCCACGGAAATCCCGAAGTGGCAAAAGAGTACGGACTGCCGAATGTTTATTCGATGTACATCGATTCCATCCATGGCTTTGCATTGACCAGGGATGGCCTGCTGGTTGCCGCCACCTGTACAAGCTGCCATGGCGCGCACAAAATTCTGGCCCCCAATAACCCACACAGCCCGGTGTACCGAAAGAACATTCCCGCAACTTGCGGTGCCTGCCACGCCGGGATTGAAGCGAAATATCTCCTGGGGGCCCACGGCAAAGCCCTCAAGGCAGGTGTTTCTGACGCGCCGGTCTGTACCAGCTGCCATACGGCGCATTCCATTGTAAGCGTTCGGACAGCCTCCTTTCAGTTAAAGACCACGGCGAAGTGCGGAAGCTGCCACGCCGAACGTGCGGCGACTTATCATGACACGTTTCACGGCCAGGTCACCGCGCTGGGTTTCGTGGTCACGGCCCGGTGCTGGAATTGCCACCGGCCTCACGAAATTCTGCCTGCCTCTGACCCTCAATCTTCCATTGCGCCGGATAATCTGCAGAAAACCTGCGGCCAATGCCATGGGAAGGTCTCGAAGAGCTTCGTTTCCTACGATCCGCACGCTAATCCGCACGACAGCACGCATTACCCGGGACTTTATTACACCGCGCGCTTTATGAACTTCCTGATGCTGGCTGTTTTTGGGTTTTTCGGCTTGCACACAATTCTGTGGTTTATCCGCTCCATGGTGGAGCGGCGCAAAAGTGGAGGAAAGGGTGAGGAATCTGCGTCCGATTAGCGCCGCAGAGGTGAAGTGTTGAATCAAGTGGAAAAAGGCCGCTATTACTATCGGTTTTCGCCGGGCAAGCGATTGCTTCACGCAATCCTGTTCACCACATTTCTGGGCCTGGCTCTGACCGGCATGACGCTTCGCTTCAGTTCTGCCGGATGGGCCTCCGCCTTTGCTCACGGGGTGGGGGGGCTCGGAGCCATTCTCTTTTTCCACAAAGCTTTTGGCGTCCTGTTGACGCTGGCCTTTCTTGTTCATGTGGGGAACATTCTCCGCCTGGCTTTCATCAAAAAAAGATTCGGAATGCTTTGGGGGCCTCAATCCCTTGTGCCGCAACCCCGGGACCTCATTCAAATGGGGCAGCATTTTCGCTGGTTCTTTGGTTTGGGGCCCAAGCCCAGATTTGACCGCTTTGCCTACTGGGAGAAGTTCGATTATTGGGCGGTTTTCTGGGGCATGGCCGTCATCGGACTTTCCGGTTACAGTATGTGGTTCGCCCCGTTCGTCGCCAGGTTTGTGCCAGGCTCCTGGTTCAACGTTGCACTGCTTCTCCATGGAGACGAGGCGCTGCTAGCGGTGTGGTTCATTTTTACGATTCACTTTTTCAACACCCACCTGCGGCCCGGCAGCTTTCCGATGGATACTGTGATTTTCACGGGCCGGCAAACCCCTCAGGAATTGGCGGAAAAGCATCCTGTGGAGTACGACCGCCTCCTGGCACAGGGCAGGCTGGAGGACATCCGGGCGGAAGCGCCACAGAGATGGTTCGTCGTGGCGGGCATGGTGGTGGGCTTTGCCGCCATCGCCACCGGTTTTGTTCTGCTTCTGCTCACGCTGTTTTCATTCAGCCATTGAGTGCGGATGTCTGTGGGGCTGCTGGGGTAATCGCCTGGAGCAACCCCGGTGGGCCCCGGTCCTTGTGGTTCCAGCAGTCAGAAGTTCCATGGGGCAACCCGCCAGTCTACTTCCAGGCCGCGATCGGGTTGACCAGCAGGGCTGGCCGGCCCTACCATCAAGCGGAGCGGGAAGGAAGTGGGAAGAAGGCGATGTAAGGTGCGGGCGCTGGCCGGCCCGAAGTTCAAGGTGTCCTGAGGAGGGAAAGAGTACGGATGGTTAATCAAGGCAGAGGACTAAAGGCATGGCTGACTCCATATGTCTATCTTTCGGGGAATTGGCTCAGCCGGATTGGCGTTGTGCTCGTCACCACGGGCGCCGTGCTGTGGCTTTCGTTGCTGCCCGTCATTTTGCGCGGCTTCACGAATAGCCCTTACGCAGGGATTTTGACATTTATGGGGCTGCCCACGATCTTTTTCGGTGGGCTTATTCTCATCCCGTTAGGCATTATTCTAAAGGCCCGGCGTGAGCGGCACCGTGGCATTTATCCCTCCGATTTTCCACCTCTGGACTTCAAAAACGCAGAGTTGCGCAGGCTGCTTTTTTTTGTGGGTGTCACAACCATTGTCAACGTGATTATCGGCGCCCAGCTTCTTTATTCAGGCGTGAATTACATGGACAGCGTGACCTTCTGCGGGGAGACCTGCCACACGGTCATGCAGCCGGAATATGTGGCCTACGAACACTCGCCTCACGCCCACGTGGCCTGCGTGGAGTGCCACATCGGTCCGGGAGCTTCGTGGTTTGTGCGTTACAAACTGGCAGGGGCCTATCAGGTTTACGCGACGATCTTGAACATCTACCCGCGTCCGATTCCCGTTCCCGTCACCGACCTGCGGCCTGCCCGGGCGACCTGCGAGCAGTGCCACTGGCCCGCCAGGTTTGAAGGCAATCGCCTGGTTGTCATTCCTCATTACTCGGACGACCAAACAAATTCCCTCACCAAGACGGTGCTGCTGATGCACATCGGCGGAGGTGACGGCCTGGGCGGAATTCACGGAGCCCACGTCGGTCCCGGAATCACCATCCGCTACGGGTCGGATGCCAGCCGGCAAAAAATGCACTGGGTCCAGTACTCTGACGCCAGGACGGGCAAGAAGACCCTTTTTGTCGACGGGAAAACCAATCCCAAAACCGTCAATCCTGCAAGCGGACGAGTGATGGATTGTATCGACTGCCATAATCAGCCTTCCCACAAGTTTCACCTGCCTGGGGACGCGATGGACGAAGCCATGGCAAACGGTGACATCCCGCCGTCGCTTCCGTTCGTGAAGAAGGAGGGCCTCTCGCTTCTGCAAGCCAAATACAGCAGCCAGAGTGAAGCCGCGCAGAAAATCTCGGCAGCCCTAGTGGCATATTACAGGCAGAAATACCCACAGGTCCTTTCCCAGCATCGGGCGGAGGTTTCACGGGCCGTGAAAGGGCTGGTTGCCGTCTATGACCAGAATGTGTTTCCCAAAATGAAAGTAACCTGGGGGACTTATCCCAATAACCTCGGGCACATGAACTTCCCGGGCTGCTTCCGTTGCCATGGAACACTGCACGAGGCATCCGACCCTTCCAAGATGGTTCCGCAGGATTGCAGTATTTGCCACAACCTGCTTTCCATGGGCGAAGCCAACCCGAAAATCCTGACGGACCTGGGTTTGGGCGGGTCCGCGGGGGGTTCTCAATAGTGGACGGTTTCCCGTTTCCTTGTCTGCGTTCCTGGTTGCGGATGTCGTCAGTGGATGGTATTCTGCGTTGTAAATAGCTCATTCACCCATGCCTGAACGGCGGACTGACGCCATCAACCGCTTTCCAAAGGAAGGCCCGAACAGCCGCCGGATGGAGCATTCCAAGATCGCATGAAAGTCCTGGTGCTCAACGCGGGATCGAGCAGCCTGAAGAGCTGCCTCTACGCCCTGGCGGAACCCTTGCCGCAAACGCCACCCGTCCCGCTTTGGGAGGGCCGCATGGAATGGGAGGAGGGGTTCAGCAATGTGCGGCTCCGGGTAAAGCGCCAGGGTCGGCAGGTGATAGACGAGCATCCCGAACTTGATTCGAAGAGCGCGGCCGCCGGCCATCTTTTGCAGACCCTCTGGGAAGGCCCTGCGAGCGTCCTTGCCAACGCGGAAGAGGTGGACGTAGTGGGCCATCGTGTCGTCCACGGCGGCGAAAAATATTCAGAGCCTACGCGGGTGACGGCTGAGGTGAAGCAGGAGATCAGCCGGTTATCGAAGTTTGCTCCTGAGCACAATCCTGCCGAAGTCAGCGGCATAGAGACAGCCGAGCGGATTTTCAAATCGCGCCCGCAGGTGGCCGTTTTTGACACGGCGTTTCACCAGACCCTGCCGAAGCAAGCTTTCACCTACCCGGGACCCTACGACTGGCTGGAGCGGGGCATCCGCCGTTACGGCTTTCACGGCATCAGCCACCAATACTGCGCCAGGCGCACGGCCGGGATTCTTGGCAAGGATCTCGAATCGTTGCGCATCGTTACCTGCCACCTGGGCCACGGCTGCTCGCTGTCTGCCGTGCGGAACGGGCACAGCGTGGAAACTACGATGGGCTTCACGCCTCTTGAAGGATTGATGATGGCCAGCCGCTGCGGTACAATCGACCCCGGAATTCTCATTCATCTTCTGCGGGAAGAAAATTATTCTGCTGACCGGCTGGAGCAGCTTCTGAACCGTGAGTCCGGCCTGCTGGGAGTGTCGGGCGTGTCCGATGACATGCGGCAAATTCTCTCCGCCATCGAAAGCGGGAATGCCCGCGCCCGTCTGGCCTTTGATACGTTCATTCATCGTTTGCGGCAATACATAGGGGCGATGATCGCTTCGCTTGGCGGCGTGGATGCGCTGGCTTTTACCGCAGGCATCGGCGAGAATTCTCCCGAGGTGCGCGCCGCAGCCTGCTCCGGCTTTGAATTTCTTGGCCTCAAGCTTGACCGGCAGAAGAACGGCGACTCGCCTGTAGATTGCGACATCTCGGGTACGGATTCCGCCATCGGCGTGGTGGTGGTGGCGGCACGTGAAGAGTGGGCGATTGCGCAGGAGTGCTGGAAGCTTGCCAAGCCAGCATGAGTATCAGTCTTTTGACTGAAGCAGTATCAAAGTGGCAGTCGGGATTGCCACTCTAAGTAACTCGCCGGAGCATGGGGAAGTTCTCATCCTGGCTGCCCATGCACCGGTGGCCTCTTCCTGCCACAGTGCCGGCGTGCACTGCCAGCGTGGTACGCATCCGCTCGAGGGAGGGTTTATGAACGAAGCAGTATTTGCTCACCGCATTCAGTTCGCCTTCACGGTGATGTTCCACTACCTGTTCCCTATTCTCACCATGGGGCTGGGCTTTTTCATCGCCCTTTTTTCCACCCTGCATGTGGTCACGAAGGAAAAACGCTATGCCGACGCGGCACAGTTCTGGGCAAAGATCTTCGCCGTCAATTTTGCCCTGGGCGTTGTGACGGGCATTCCTCTGGAGTTTGAGTTCGGCACCAACTGGGCCCGCTTTTCAAGTTTTGGCGGCGGGGTGTTCGGCCAGACGCTGCCGCTGGAAGGCGTCTACGCGTTCTTTCTGGAATCCGGATTCCTGGGGATGTTTCTGGCAGGCGAGAAGCGCGTGGGCAGGACACTCCACTGGATTTCAGGGCTGGGCGTGGCCTTTGGATCCCTGCTGTCGGGATATTTTATCGTTGCCACCAACGCCTGGATGCAGCACCCGGTGGGTTATGTGATGGACGCTTCGGGGGCCATCCATTTGAAGTCATTCTGGGCTGTCCTGCTGAATCCCTACGCGGTCTGGCAATATACCCACGTGATTAACGGGGCGCTGCTGACAGCGGCCTTTGTGATCGGCGGCCTTGGCGCCTTCTACCTATTGTCGGAGCGCCACCGGGAATTCGGCATGTTGTCGGTAAAGACGGCGGTGGTAGCCGGAGTGATTCTCTCGCTCACCCAATTGTTTCCCACTGGAGACTTGAACGGCGCCAGCGTAGTGAAGTACCAGCCCACCAAGCTGGCCGCCATGGAAGGCCTTTTTGAAACCGAGCAGGGCGCGCCGCTGGCGATTTTGGGCATGCCGGACACGGAAACTGGCAAACTGATTGACCCCATTTACGTTCCAGACTTTCTCAGCTTCCTGGCTTACGGCAATTTCCACGCCACTGTTGACGGGCTGAACAGCTATTCCCGGGACCTCTGGCCGCCGGTTGAACTCACGTATTACTGCTATCACATCATGGTGGGGCTGGGAACCATCTTTATCGCCCAGATGCTGATCGGCCTGTTCCTTTTGTGGAGGCGCAAGCTCCATTCGAGCCGATGGTTTCTCTGGATGCTGATGCTCACCATTCCTTTTCCGTATATTGCCAATGAGGCCGGGTGGCTGGTCACAGAAGTGGGGCGGCAGCCCTGGCTGGTATACGGGCTGATGAAGACGCCGGCGGGGACCTCCACCAACGTTGCCGCGGGAGAAACTATCTTCACGACCATGGGATTTGCCGGTATCTATGCCATGCTGGGCATCCTATTTCTTTTCCTCGTGGCTCGCATCATCCAACACGGGCCTCAGGAAAACACAGCGGCGCAGGCGTAGCGTTCTGCCCGGTGCAGAGATAAATGAAACCACAGCCAAAAGCCGCCTGCTTGTGAGGCCTGGACACAGTTGACTCCTGCCAATGGAGGTTTCAGGTGATGAATGTAATCTGGTTCTGGGTGCTTGGAGCGATGTTGACAGCTTACGCTGTTCTGGACGGATATGACCTGGGCGTTGGGTCCATGTCGCTCTGGATTGCAAAAACCGACGAGGAGCGGCGCCTGGCGCTCAATTCCATCGGGCCGGTCTGGAACGGCAATGAGGTGTGGCTGCTGGCGGCCGGGGGCATGATGGTGGTGTCGTTCCCGCGTGTTTATGCCACGGGCTTCAGCGGATTTTATCTGGCCCTGATGCTGGTGCTGTGGCTGCTGATCCTGCGTGGCGTTTCCATTGAGTTCCGAAGCCAGTCCCAAAACCCCCTGTGGCGGGCGTTGTGGGACGCAGGCTTCTGGGTCGGCAGCGTTCTGCTGGCATTGTTGCTGGGTGTTGCTCTGGGGAACGTGGTCCGCGGTCTGCCGATCGGTGCGGACGGATATTTCCAGGGGACATTTGGCCTGATGCTGAACCCCTATGCGCTGCTGACGGGTATTCTGAGCGTGGTGGTGCTGGCCTGGCACGGAGCGAATTACCTGAGGGTTAAAACAGAGGGCGCGCTGTTTGAGAGGGCTGTCAGGTGGTCGCGCACGCTGTGGTGGATTGTGGTGGCGATGGTCGTCGTGGTTACGATCGCCACGTTCATTGTGCTTTCCGGCAGCCCGCGCACGTTCCAGGTTTATCCTGCAGCCTGGGTGATACCCTTCTTTATTCTGGCCGCTTTGGTTTGGGGCTTCATGTCCCGCGGGGCAGGCGGCAGCAAGGCCGCTTTTCGGTCTTCCGTGCTGCTCATCGTTGCCCTGATGCTGACATCTGCTCTCACCGTGTTTCCAAACCTGCTTCCTTCAACCGTTAATCCGCAGTACAGCCTGAACATTTACAATTCCGCCTCTTCGCCGCACGCTCTCCGCGTGTCCCTGATTGCCAATGTAATTGGCATGATTGCCGTGGTCGTTTACAGCACCTACGTTCACCGGGTGTTCCACGGCAAGGTACGGCTGGAAGAGGGGCACTACTGAGACCTTCGAAAACCAGGGATGCAGAGGGGGCTGGCCCCTTCGCTATTGCCGAAGACCTTTGACGGGGAACTCATGCATGCAGGAGAGCTGGTCAAGAGTGGTAGTGACGCGGTCGCTCAACAGCTGGACAACCCAGAAAGCGGCTTCGGGATGATGGCCCAGGAACCGGAGAAAGTCCGGGCACGAGACGAACCCTGTCTGGCAGGGGAGGGTCGCAACGGCAGTTTCCTCATAATATTTTCCTGAAACCGTTGCGCTCAGTCCCAGAACATCTCCCGGCAGCGCTGTGCCCAGCAACATTTGCCGCCCATGCGCATCCTTTACGGAAAGCTCCACTCGGCCCGAATATAGGATGTAGATGCCCTGCGGGGTCTGTCCCTCCAGGAAAAATTCGTGTTCTTTCGGGCAGATCCTGGTTGTCTGAATGGACCTTAATGCCGTAAGTGCTACCGGCGGCAGTGGGCTCCTGAGCTTACCTGGTGTGGGAGTTCCAACCGAGGATGGATGGATTTCTTTCATGTGGCTACCCTCAGGCTAAGATGAGTGTATCCGGCCAGCCGGAAGGCGGGCAGTGACCAGAGTCACCCTTCCAAGTGCCCTTATTCACAGGCACTTGTGACTGCAATTTAGCCATGGACCGAAAAGAGCTGGACGGACGAAGAGCTTTTAACTTTGCTGATAGTTGAAACGGGCTCCTGAAACAGGTAAGCCCGGGAATCGAACGGCGCGTGTGGGGCAAATCGTCGGCCGCTGGGGCGGATTCCCGGGCGGTATGTTAAGTACAGTTTAGAGAAGGGTTTGAATCTCGGCAGTGAGCCACGTCACTCTTGACTGTGACGAGATTTACTTCTGCTTTGCGCCGCTTCGTGCAGGGCTTTTTGTTGGCTTTTGGGTTTGAATGATGATCGGTGTGGGGCCTGCGCAGATCGTGGACCCTATCCGCCTGCAGGCCTGCCTGCAGCGTAGAGGTGTTTGCGGGGTTTAGCCGCCCAGGAAGGCTTCAAGCGCGGCCTTGTTCTGGATCACAAGGGTTGAGCCTTTCAGCTCGGCAAAGCGCTTGGATTTGAACTCGCCCAGCGTGCGCGTCACGGTCTCGCGGGAGGTCCCGATAATCTGGCCGATTTCCTCATGCGTCAGCGTGAGTTTCACGCGAATGCCCTGCGTGGAAGTCTGCCCTTTAGATGACCATTCCAGGAGAAAGCGGGCCAGCTTTTCCGGCGCCGACTGTGACAGGCCCAGTGACCGCACCTGCTCGCACGCTGTTTGATAACTGCCGCTCAACTGCTGTGCTGCGTGGATGGAGGCGTCTCCATGGTCGCGGAGCAGGCGCAGGAAATCGTCACGTTTGATAAAGTTCACCTGGCAGGGCTCAAGAGTTTCAGCGGTAGCCTGAAAAGCAGTGTCAGATACCGTGGCATGCATACCCAGGATCTCTCCCGGTTGCACTATTCTCAGAATCAGCGTCTTGCCCTCGCTGGACGTCATCGAGAGCTTTACACGGCCCTTACAGAGCAGAAAGACGCCCTGGGCGGATTGTCCTTCCACAAACAGTACCGCGCCCGAGGGGTACGCAGTTGTGTACTTGATCGCCTCGAATGCTTTCAACCCTTCCGGGGAAAGGTCACAAAAGAATCCGTCGGCCTTGTTCGAGCAGGTCTGGCAGTCTTCAACCAGCTCCAATCCGTATGGCGATCGCATCTTTTAACCTCCGTTCCTTCCAGAAGGTATTCCGACACGCGTAATTTCGTCAATCACATATTTTGTCATTAAGTGCGTTCCCTTGAAGCAAACCCCCTTCTCTACCATTCGGGTCAGAAGTCGTTTCCCTTCAGGGTCAATGTAGGTTACATCTGATAAATCCATTATGACATTTTCAGAAGCTTGAGGCGAGTGTTCTGTCCAACTCCTCTCAAGTTCCTCCACCCACGGTCCGGCGAGCTTCCCTTCCAGCTTCACTTCAGTGCCTTCCGGGGTATCTTGAAACGTTATTTTAAGCATCTTTCACCCCCCTTGGTATAAGGAAAATCACAACTGCGAATTTTAACTTCTTACTGATTTATGAATTCCAAACCTCTTATTGAAATGTTGCCAGCACCCTCTTCCTGGCACAGGCGCCAGCGAGATACCGCTCCTTCCCATTCAAACCACCAGCGGAGCGGTCAGGTTTTGTTGCCCGCTGATGAGTCCCTTGTAGATGGCGGACCGAACAATGTGCGCCATATCAGAAGTCACGAATGGAGGGGTCAGAAAATCGAAAGCACCGAGTCCGAGCGCCTCCAGATAGAGCCGTGCGTCCACCTTTCGGGAAACCACTATGACCGGCAGATAGCTCTCTGCCCGCTGCGCCAGCACCAGCACATCCACCCATCCACCGTCCTGTAAATTTCTCCCTGTAAAAACCAGGTCGATGGCGTCCTTTCTTTCCAGGAAGGTTGAAGCCCCTCTGCAACTTTGGGCGTGAATCACTTTGATGCCCAGCAACCCGAGAATTCGTGTTAAGTCGGTGTACGACTCGTCCTTAGCGTGAACCAGCAAAGCGTTGATTTGTTCCGCCATGGTGACTCATCTCCAGCCGTTGGTTCGCCTGCGCTTGCCTTTTAGCGCGTACGGTCTTGGTTCTCCACCTGTAAGGGAAGCACTCGACCTTCCAAAAATTCAAATAATTTGATTTTCATTTTGTATTTTAAATTCAGGTGGTTAGCAGAGTGCCACTGCGGAAATTGACATATTGAAGAAACGAGAGATGACGGTGAGTAATCAGGTGACGAAATGCCGTCACGAAGGAGGCGCTTTAGAGATCTCTTCACGGGTAATTCCCAACTTCCGCATCTTGGAATTCAGGGTCGTTCTCTTAAGTCCAAGACGGGCAGCCGCACCATTGGGACCACCAATGATTCCACTGGTTTCCTTCAGGATCCGCAGGATGTGATCGCGCTCAGCGTCTTCCAGGGTTCCGGAGCCGTTACCGTTGCCCTCTTCACCTTCGGCTGGCACTAGCTCCGCCAGCGGAATGCGCAGGACCGGTCCGGGCGAAAGGATGACGGCTCGTTCAATAATATTCTCAAGTTCCCGCACGTTGCCGGGCCAGTGCCACCGGGCGAGGGCCTCCATGGCCTCGGGAGGAATGATCTCGATGCGCCGGTGCATCCTCTCTGCATGTTTCTGGGCGAAATATCGCACCAGGATGGGAATGTCTTCGGCCCTTTCCCGCAAAGGAGGCACCGTGATAGGGAAGACTCTCAGGCGGTAATAAAGGTCGCTACGGAACTCCCGGTCGGCGACCATCTTTGCCAGGTCTCGATTGGTTGCCGCCAGCAGGCGCACATCCACCGGGATCGTTTTGGTGCTGCCCAGCCTTTCAAACTCTTTTTCCTGAAGGGCGCGCAACAGTTTGGGCTGGAGCTCAAGGGGAATGTCCCCCACTTCATCGAGGAAGAGGGTTCCTTCATGTGCCAGCTCCAGCCGGCCGATCTTTTGCGAAATGGCGCCCGTAAAAGCGCCTTTTTCGTGCCCGAATAGCTCGCTTTCCAAAAGCCCGGTGGGAATGGCGGCGCAGTTCAGCTTGACGAACGTGCGGTCACGCCGGGGACTTAAATCATGAATGGCGCGCGCAATCAATTCCTTCCCTGTGCCGGTCTCACCCAGAACCAGAACGGTGGCGTTGGTGGGGCTGACGGATTCCACCTGCTTCAGGATTCGTTTGAGGGCAGGGCTTTCGCCGATGATCTCCTCAAAGTGGTATTCGGTGCGGATTTCTTCTTCGAGATAGAGTTTCTCTTCCGCCAGCCGTTCTTTGAGTTCCGCCACCTTGCGATAAGTCAAGGCATTGTCCAGCGCGATGGCAACGTGGCTTGCCACCTTTTGAAGCAGGTCGACGTGCTGCTGCTCAAATGCGCCTTTCTGCCGGCTCACCAGGTTCAGAGTCCCCAGTACGCGATCCTGAGTGACGAGCGGCAGGAAGCAGGCGGACTTCACGCCTTTAGCTACCAGGCGGTCAGTAGCTTTGGACCTGGCGCTGCTTTCAAGATCGTTAAGAATCAGCTGCTGGCGTGAATTCATAACGCGTCCCGCCAGGGCCTCCTGGGCTGGCGAGAGCATCTCCCTTCCCAGTGCAGCCTCGGTTTCGGGCTGTTCCAATGAAAGCAGCCGGAGATCCTTGCTTTCGGGCTCGTAAAGAGCCAGCGATGCGTATTCATGCGGCATGATCCGGTGAAGCGTTGCTGAGATCGCGGCGAAAAGCTCTCGAACATCCAGGTTCGACAGCAGGACCATGCTGATTTCCAGCAGCAGAGCTTCTTCGGCCTTCTTCCGTTCAGTGATGTCGGTGGAGATTCCGGCCACTGCGTAGGGCCGCCCCCAGGGGTCAAACAGGGGGACCTTGATGGAAATGTAGGTGTGAATGCCGCCTGAATGGGTCACAACCTCTTCAAACTCAGTCGGCGCCGCGGACTGCAGGACCTTCTGGTCATTGGCACGCAGGGTGTCTGCCAGTTCTTTCGAGAAGAGGTCGTAATCGGTCTTCCCTTTTACATGGGCCTTTGTGACCTGGTGGAGCTCCTCAAATCGGCGGTTGATGCGGAGGTAGCGGCTTTCGAGGTCCTTGACATAGATGACGGCGGTGGAATTATCCAGAATGCTTTGGAGCTGTTCTTCACTGGTGCGCAGAGCATCCTCTGCCTTCTTGCGCAGGGTGATGTCGCGAACCACAGTCAGCACCATGGTTTCTTCACTGGATTTGATCGGGCTCAGCATGATTTCAACAGGGAATTCGCTTCCATCGCTGCGCTTTGCAAACAGTTCCAGTCCTGCGCCCATGGGGCGCATGTGGGGCCCTTCCTGATAATGGCCGCGGTCCTTTTGGTGTGTCTTACGAAAGCGGTCCGGAACCAGAATCTCGACAGGCTGGCCTTGCAATTCCCTGCGCCTGTACCCGAACATTTTTTCGGTCCGGGCATTCACGCGCATGATCAGGCCCTTCGGGTTCACCACAAGGACGCCGTCAGGCGACGCTTCAAAAAACTGTTCGAAAAGGGCGTGGGTTTCTCCCTGCCCGGCTTCGGGCTGGTTTGGGGCCGTCCGGTCCGTTGGCTGTGGGCCGGGGCTTCTGGGGTCGGAGGTGTTGTTTAAAGCCACCGCTACCTCATGTGTGAGCAGATGAAATTTGTGATCCTTAAAGAATTTCCCGTGTTTTTACTTGTTAATCGCGGGGTGCCCAAAAGGTCTTGACCGAATTGAGCGGAAAAGTGCATTAAAACCAATCTTCCCGTTTATCTATTTCGACGCAGCCGGCAGATGTCTGGTTTCGTTTGTATGGTTGTTCAGCAAAAGGGATTGGTCCTCTTTCCAGTCGGAAACGGCAGAATTTATTATTCAGAAAATAGAGGAAGCATGCTGACTGAGGCAGGTGCCCCGGCCCTTTAAAAGAGTGGAGTGTAATGCTCCCACATGAGGCCGAACCTCCCAAGTGTGGAAGTGCTTGGCTATCTTTTATTTCACAAACCATGCCTGTACCCCATGTCTTGGCAGGACAACTATACCTTTAACATATCATTCTGCCTTGATGGACATCAAGAAAGGGAGGTTTTTCTGGAGACAAAAAGCGAGGCCTGAAGGAGTTTGAATTAAGGAAGCGCTCAGGAGGGTGGGGACGAAAGGGCCGCGTTAAGTCGCTGGCCTTGCGAAGCTCCGTATTGCTGCCGCCGGGCTCCGCTTATAGGTTGTGTCCTATTCGCCTACGCCACCCTCCTTCTGGCTCTATAGTGTTCCAGGCTCACCTCTTCTGCGGTGACCTGCGTCACCAGGACATGTGATAGGCTCGGCCCCCACCAGGCTGCCTGTCGATGGTCCACATCCGGGCGAAGGCAAACATCAGCTTCAGTGCTCCACGCTATCGGATTTGGGAGGGCAAACGCGTTTCAGCCATGTGCTGGCCTGTAGTTTTGCTTTATCAAACCATCTGGTGAGGGATGGGAACCGATTCCGCAATTTCTGGAGCAGCTTGTGCGCCCACACGTATTCCGTGGACAGGATGCTTAACCCGATCAGAAGGAACAGAACCCCCTGCAGGAACGGCAGGAAAAGCCCCGCCACACCCAGGGCAACAAAACTCCATCCGGCAAGAAGAACCAACCAGCGGCTTAATCTTTTTTTCACGATTTTACCGGGAATGCCCGACGCCATTACGCATAGAAGTAGCGAGCAGTTTAGATCATGCCACAGGTATGGCCTGGTTCAACAGAAGCTCACAGCCAGCAATGCCTGCCGCAAAACCAGTCCATATAGTGGAAGGATTCCCACCTTGTTCCGGCTTGTTGAAAATGACCCTGGTTTTTGCCTGGCAGTCGGCGGAGCAAGAGAAATCAGGCGGCCTGCCTGGAGCTGCTGGCGAAACAGTTGTAAAGCCACGCCACGATGGCTCCTCCGATTCCGCCGTCAACCAGCCCATAGCCTGTGCCGACCAGCACATCCAGAAAGTGGCCCGAATTTTGGAAGCCGGGATAGATGGAGCTTGCCCACGCAAGAAAAGCCACTCCATAGGTTGGTGCAGCAAGGTTGATAATCCCCACAAGGAAGATACACGCACCCCACAGGACCCCGATTGCCAGGGCCAGACCCTTTACCGATAGCCGCATCTCCATTCCTCCTCAACCGTAGTGAGTTAATTCCGGACCGGGTGCCCCCTATCATCTCACCATTTTTTGTCCCGTTCCATAGAGGTTTTTGCTCGGGAGTCCTTTGATTTACGCTGCTTCCGACTTCCTCTCTTTGGCGCCTTCTTCGGTTTTTCCCTCGCTTACCGCAACGGGCTTGGCCTTCGACTTCGGCGCAGGCACCTGCACCAGCACCCGGCACGGCGCGTGGTGGGTGACGTGCTGCACCGTGGACCCCAGCAGCGATTCAGCCAGGCCATGATTATGGTGGTACCCGATGACCAGCAGATCGATTTCCTCCTCGGTTGCTTCGCCCACAATCGCTTCGCCGGCGTTGCGCGCCTTCAGCAGCTTCGTCGCGATGTGCATGGAGAAATTGTTGGAGGCAATCTGCCGGGCCAGTGAAAGCACCTGTTGGCCGGGCCGTTCGAACACGGGATCCATCACGTCAATAGGCAAACCCGGCGGCACCTCAATCACGTGTAACGCGATCACGGTGGTTCCCGCCAGACTGGCCATCTGGCAGGCCAGCTTGGTCAGGCTTCCTGCTGTTTCTGAGTCTCGCAACGCAACCATGACTTTCGGCTTTTCCATGGCTTGCTCCTTTCTCCGCTTCAGGCGGTTCGGTAGCGGCGGCTTTATGCCGCCATATAGTCGGGACAAGGGGAATCGCCATCTGGCGAGATAAACTTGCCGCTACACTTCCCTCGCGGGTCTGATCCTCCTTTTTAATTCTCCTGCAATGCGCACACCCAGGCTGTGAGCACGGTCACAGCCGCTGGTAATCACGGTCACGGTGGCCCGGATTGTCTTTTGTTACAGTCATATTCGCTGGGAGGAAAGCCGCGAGGAGCGCAGGTTAGCTTCTGGGCAGGAGAGGCAAGCCAGCCAGCCCCAGCAAGACGGGGACTCGCTCCTCCCAGCGGTTCCACGAAGGAGCTTCAGATGCTCAGAATTGAAAAGATTCTCTGCCCGGTCGATTTTTCTGAGTATTCGCTGAAGGCTTACGAATACGCCCAATCATTAGCACAGCACTACGAAGCAAAATTGCTCTTGCAGCACGTTGTCCAACCGTTGACCTCCACTTATCCCTACGACACTTTTCCGGACGCCATCAACGAGGTTTTCTGGAACCTTGAAAACAGCGCAGGCGAGAGACTTTCTGAGATGATTTCCTCCCACAACGGGAACGGACTTGAAATCCAGCGTTTCGTGCACAAAGGAACGGCGCCGGATTGCATTCTGGCCTTTGCTGAAAGCCAGTCCGCTGATCTGATTGTGATGGGGACCCACGGGCGCCACGGGTTTGACCATTTCGCCATGGGGTCGGTTGCCGAGAAGGTCCTGAGGAAAGCCCGTTGCCCGGTGCTGGTGGTTCGCAAGCCTGCCCACGATTTCGTCAATCCGGCGGACACCACGGACCCGGTCCGCTTGAAGAAAATTCTGTTTTGTACTGACTTTTCCGATTATTCGAGCCGTGCCCTCACCTACGCGCTGTCACTGGCCATGGAGTACAACGCCGAGCTGACCCTGCTCCATGTTCTTGAGGATGTTCCTCCCACCGACGACCTGCAAAAGAGCATCGGCGAGGTTACGAAAAGTCTGGATGAACTGGCGCCCCCGGAAGCCGGAGACTGGTGCAGGTTACAGTCGGCTGTTCGCATCGGCAAACCCTTCCAGCAGATTCTTCAGATTGCACTCGAAAGCGGGACAGACCTTGTGGTCATGGGTGTGCGCGGCCGCAATGCGGTGGACCTCGCCCTGTTCGGTTCCACAACGCACCGCGTCATCCAGTTGGGAACCAGCCCCGTCCTGGCCGTGCACCTCTGAGAAGCAGTTTCTCCCGAGAGGAAGATTCTTTGTATTCGCGGCCACGGCTCGCGGCGGGAAAATTGTGAGCGTAAGCGCGGCAACCTCTTGAATTAACCTGCCAATCGCGTTCAGAATGGAAAGGTCACTATGGCAAATCCAATGAAACCCTTCAAACCCTCTGCGAAGCAAACCATCGAAGGTGCGCACGACATCTACCGCCAGACGCATCATCCACTGGACGTTTTTTTCTCCCCTGAGAGTGTTGCCGTCATTGGCGCCACTGAAGCCGCAGGCAGCGTGGGGCGCACGCTCCTGTGGAACCTGATCAGCAGCCCTTTCGGCGGCACGGTCTATCCCGTCAATCCCAAGCGCAGCCAGGTGCTGGGTGTGAAAGCTTATCCCAACGTCGGGTCGCTGCCGGAGCCGGTAGACCTGGCCGTGATCATCACGCCTGCCCATACGGTGCCCGGCCTTGTAGGCGAGTGCGTTGACGCCGGGGTCAAAGGCGTTGTCGTCATTTCAGCAGGCTTTAAGGAATGCGGCGCCGCCGGCGTCGAGATGGAACAGAACATCCTGGCCCAGCTTCGCCGCGGCAGGACCCGGCTGATTGGTCCCAACTGCCTGGGCGTGATGAGCCCTCTTTCCGGCATGAACGCAACATTTGCCCGCACGGGCGCGCAGCCGGGCAACGTGGCGTTCGTCAGCCAGAGCGGCGCGCTCTGCACGGCCATCCTTGACTGGAGCCTGCACGAGCATGTCGGCTTCAGCGCTTTTGTTTCCGTTGGCTCCATGCTGGATGTGGGCTGGGGCGACCTCATCAACCATCTCGGCGACGATCCCAACACCCACAGCATTATTCTTTACATGGAATCGATTGGCGACCCGCGGGCCTTTCTTTCCGCCGCGCGGGAGGTCGCGCTCTCAAAGCCCATCATCGTCATCAAGGCAGGCCGCACGGAAGCCGCCGCTCGCGCGGCCGCATCGCATACCGGAGCCCTGGCCGGCAGCGATGAAGTTCTGGAGGCAGCGTTTCGGCGTTCCGGCGTGCTGCGCGTTTCCAGCATTGCGGACCTGTTCTCCATGGCGGAAGTTCTCTCCAAGCAACCGCGCCCGAAAGGTCCCCGTCTGGCCATCCTGACCAATGCCGGCGGTCCCGGAGTGCTGGCTACCGACGCGCTCTCCATCCACGGCGGCGAGTTGGCCATGCTTGGTGATTCAACCATCGAATCGCTGAACGGAATCCTTCCGCCGCATTGGAGCCACAACAATCCCGTGGACATTCTGGGAGACGCGGAGCCCGACCGCTACGCGAAGGCTGTTGAAATCGTTGCTCAGGACGCCAACGCCGATGGCTTGCTGGTGATTCTGGCGCCGCAGGCAATGACTGACCCCTCCGAAACGGCTGAAAAGCTGAAGCGCTTTTCAAAGCTGAAGGGCAAGCCGATTCTGGCCAGCTGGATGGGCGGCGCTGAAGTGCTGGCCGGGCAGGAAATCCTGAACCGGTCCAACATTCCGACTTTTCCCTATCCCGACGCCGCGGTCCGCACGTTCCAGTACATGTGGCAGTACAGCTACAACCTGCGCGGCCTTTATGAAACGCCCATGCTGGTT
>Ga0209919_1000294_pt1 | contig 25316 bp, 20 predicted proteins | sample SalPon2A_C_D2_MG_FD_185721 | JGI IMG/M metagenome (GOLD analysis project Ga0209919, IMG submission 185721) | Soil microbial communities from South San Francisco under conditions of wetland restoration - Salt Pond MetaG R2A_C_D2_MG (SPAdes)... | ecosystem: Environmental > Terrestrial > Soil >... | reverse complement strand
AGTTGAATAGAATTGAATTAAATCTGTGGGATATTTTGGACAAAATCTTACAGTGTTTCCACCATCAACTACAGTTTTGCCGAGGCCAAGAGCAACTGAAACAATTCCATCTGTGGGTTTTTGCGGTGCCATCGGGTAAAAATTAAAAGATTTTGCCACACCCGAAAATTCGGGATAAAATTTATGATCATGTTTTGCCCCGATCATCTTTTGAATTATTACTGCCATCTTTTCTTCTTCGAGGCGGTAGTTTGTAACTTTTATGTAATTCTTAGATCCTTGATAAAAGGTGGAAGCGTAAACTCTTTTAATCGTATTAAGAAGATCATTTAATTTAATAAGCGGATTGGGATGATTATTCGGGATCATATATGTTTCATAAACACCAGCGAATGGGTGATACTGCGAATCTTCGAGCAGACTGGATGATCGAACTGCAAGAGGAGAGTGAATAATATCCAGGAATGCAGCAAGCTCGCCAAGTATATCTTCAGGAAATCTTTCTGCTTCTAAAAAGCGGCGGGTAATTTCTTCATCATCATCGCAACTTAAAGCAAATTTTCTGAGGTTGTTTTCTTCAAGGAACTGATCGAAAACATTTGTGCCTAATACTACTGCAGAAGGAACGGATATTTGTACGCCTTTAAATTGATCACGGACATTATAATTATTAATGAGTGTATTTACGAAACCAAGTCCGCGTGCTTTCCCTCCAAGTGATCCTCCGCCGATACGTGCAAAGCTGCTGTTAGGATCGAAAGATTCTTTAAGAAAATCTGCAATTATTCCTCTTTGTCTGAGATTTCTGTAATTATGAAGTGAATTGATTAGATCCTGTCTGAGTTCTTCAACTGTATTGTAATCAGAAACTTTACGAGGCCTTAATTGATGTGCCAGCCAGAATTCTGTTCTTGCTTTCAGCCAGTTTGAAAAATGATTTTTTTCACCGTGATAATTAAGACTATTTTCAGGAACAACTTTTAATTGTTCTTCAAGGCTTTTAAGATCATGGGCACGGCCAACTTCAACACCCTCCGGGGTTCTGAAAATAAAATCACCAAAACTGAAATTCTGAACCATAAATTGACGGAGGTCGTTAAATAAAAGACTGGAATCCTTCAATACGAAAGATGCTCCTATTTCTTTTGCTGTGTCCGAATATTCGGAATTATTTGAAGCAAGCAGGACGGGAATATCAGGATGTTCCTTTTTAATCTCTTTTGCAATTTCTAATCCCGCTATTGTATTTTGTTCGCCATCTTTTGGGAAATCTACATCAGAAATTACGCCAAGCACTAGGTCTTTGTATTTTTGATAATAATCCCAGGCTTCTTCATAGTTTGTACAAAGCAATATTTTGGGTCTGGCCCGCATTCTTAAAAATCTGTGTGTTAGATTTATTCCCTCGGAAATTAGTCTCTGTGATTGGTTTAAAATTTCGGTATAAATTACAGGAAGGAAAGAAGAATAATATTTTACGTTGTCTTCAATAAAAATTATGTTTTGAACACCGACGATCCTGCTATCGTGGTCGATGTTCATTTTGTCTTCGAGATATTTAACTATTGCGATAATGATTCTGAAATCGCCCTGCCAGATAAATATTTTATCGAATGCAGAAATTTCAGGTTTAAGTAACAGATATTTAAACTCTTTATTATCGTGGGCAAGTAGTACTACGGGTATATTCAATCCCGATTCTTTTACCATTGTAGCAAAATTTATCGGGTGCATATCTTCGATGTGAAGTGTTGTAATTATCAGGTCGAATCTTTTTTCTTCTTTGGCAAGTGCAATCGCATCTTTTCCGCTGGAAACTCTTGTAAGTTCGGGGGAGTGACTGAGATTTAGTCCCTGGTATTCATTCCTGATAAGTTCATAGAGTCGTCCGTCTTCCTCAAAAAGGTAGAGATCGTAAAGGCTTGATACAAGTAGTATATCACGGACGCGCAAGCGCATTAAGTTCTGGAAACCCTGGAACCTGGTACCGTAGCCGTGTTCGACCCAGTAATCGTCAAAATTTGTTTTTATGGACTCATCTTGATAGGGCATTTTATCCTGCAGAAAATTATGAATTAAATCCAGCCCGGAGCTATGATCGATATTAATAAACCATAGCCCCCGGCTTTTGTAATTTAATAAATAAATCTAAACAACACCCTGATCCATCATAGCATCAGCAACTTTCAGGAAGCCGCCGATATTAGCACCATTAACATAATTGCCCGGTGTGCCGAATCTGTCAGCCATAGTTACACAAGTTTGATGAATGTCTTTCATTATCATTCTAAGTCTTTCATCAACTTCTTCTCTTGTCCATGGCAGACGCATACTGTTTTGTGTCATTTCCAGTCCTGATACAGCAACACCACCAGCATTTGCAGCTTTTCCCGGGCCGTAAAGAATTTTCTTATCTAGGAATAATTTTACTCCGTCTATTGTTGTAGGCATGTTTGCGCCTTCACTTACAACATAAACACCATTCTTTAACAGGTTCTGTGCATCTTTTCCGTTTATTTCGTTTTGTGTTGCACTCGGGAATGCGCATTGTGCTTTATGATTCCAAAGTGGATTGAAATCATCTTTTGGATTTATTTCTGTATAAACTGCATTTTTATATTTTGCAACATATTCTTTCATCCTTCCGCGGCGAATATTTTTTAATTCCATAACGAAGTGGAGTTTCTCTGTATTGATTCCCTCTTCATCATAGATATATCCATTTGAATCGGAAAGTGTAACAACTTTACCGCCGAGACTAAGGATTTTTTCAACTGTGTATTGAGCAACATTTCCGCTACCTGAAACGAGGCACACTTTTCCCTCAAGCGTCTCATTTCTTGTGCCGAGCATTTCTGCCGCAAAATAAACAGCTCCATATCCTGTAGCCTCCGGTCTGATTAGCGAGCCTCCCCAGTTTAATCCTTTACCGGTTAATACACCCGTAAATTCGTTTCTGAGTTTTTTATACTGTCCGAATAAATATCCGATTTCTCTTCCACCAACTCCTATATCGCCTGCAGGCACATCAGTATTAGGACCAATATGTCTGAAGAGTTCACCCATAAATGCCTGGCAGAAACGCATTATTTTCAGATCACTTTTGCCCTTAGGGTCAAAATCCGATCCACCTTTTCCGCCGCCCATTGGCAAAGTTGTAAGACTGTTTTTAAATACTTGTTCAAATGCGAGGAATTTTAATATTCCAAGATTTACAGATGGGTGAAAACGCAGGCCCCCTTTATAGGGCCCTATTGCACTGTTCATTTCTATTCTGAATCCGCGATTGATGTTTACTTCTCCCTGTTCATCAACCCATGGCACGCGGAAAGTGATCACTCTTTCCGGTTCAATAATGCGTTCCAGAACTTTTGCTGCGCGGTACTCAGGATGCTTTTCGAACACAAGGGATAGAGATTCAGCAACCTCTTCTACTGCCTGATGGAATTCAGGTTCAGCAGGGTTTTTAGCTTTCACTTCGGCTAATAAATCAGAAACGTAGCTCGACATGACTGCCTCCTTGAGTTTATATGTATTGTATGTGGTATGTAATATTAAGCGTGGGTTAGTAGGAATATAATTACGCTTGTCTGCAGTAAAAATTCTCCCCTAAATTTGTAAGATTAAATGCCAGGTTTTAGGATAATCCCTTTATTTTGATGTCCGCTAATTTTTACTGTTAGCGGCTCTTTAAAATACAAATGTTTTACATAAGTTGTTTCATTTGCTGGTTTTTGCTCAAGAAGCCAATCCCAGTTTATAAATCCATTTTGAGTAAAAGTATTAACGGTAAAATAACCGATTCTGAATGAAGTAATATTCTGGAAAAAGTGAGAACCCTGAGACGGAGTTACATTTAAGTCTTTAAAGCCGCCCTCAACAATTGTAATTGCTCCTGAAATTTGATCCCATGTAACGGGAATTCCAAGCCATGGATCTAGTGAGCCCCAGCGCCCCATACCAACTAATATATATTGTCTTTTTTCATTCAGTAGTTTTGAATTAATCTGACTGACTTCCTGAGCGACTACTTTACTCTTTGAACGTTCAAATTTATTAATATCAACAAATACAATATCGTGAATATCGTTAATGACTCCGTTGCCAAGTACCTGCGTGCTCTGGCATATTATTTTATCAAGCGTTTCTTCTTCAATATTAAGTTCTTCGCTTTCCCTGTGAATTACAAGTGGTCTCATTTGCAACATTGCAAATTCTTTGGGTTTATCACGCGGCACATCCAGGTTTACAGCAAATTCAATTTCCACAGGAGTTCCCATTCCCCAGGTTCCTATTTCGAGAAGCATATCAAGAATTTCAGGTAAGGGGAAAATATTGTGTTTCAAAATTGGGGCAAAGGTTACTACACGCATTCCATCTCTTGAGATTCCATCATAAACTGCCTCATTTTCAGGGGAGTAAGTAGAGCCTACAGAATACAAAGTATTGTCTTCTTCTGCTTGATGCAGGTCATATTTTTTAACAAGAACGTCTTCCACATCTTTAATCTTCGGCAGAAGATGGTCTTTTATATCAAGTGCGAAAAAATCCTGCTGAGCATTCTTAATAGTTTCCTTGGTAGAAAAAAATTGTAATAAATGTTTGGGATACTTTGGACAAAATCTGACAGTATTACCTCCTTCAACAACTGTTTTCCCGAGGCCTAAAGCAACCTGTGAAATTCCATCAGTGGCTTTTTGCGGGGGAACGGGATAAAAGTTAAAAGATTTAGCAACGCCGGCAAAATCAGGATAAAATCTTCCGTTTTTTTCTGAACCTATTAGCCGTTGAATTATTACGGCCATTTTTTCTTCTTCAAGCCTGTATGAAGTTGCCTTCATATAATCTTTGGCTTTTTTGTGGAAAGTTGAAGAGTAAACACTTTTAATACACTGAAGTAATTCTTTTAATCTAACATTCTTTTTGGGATTGCTGTTTGGAATCATATAAGTTTCATATACACCTGCGAAAGGCTGGAACTGTGAGTCTTCCAGCAAACTTGAGGACCTTATAGCTAAAGGTCCCTGGGTGATGTCCAGAAAATCTGAAAGCTTATTAGTTATGTCTTGCGGAAAATCCTTAGCTTCAATAAATCTTTGTGTAATTTTAAGGTCATCATCTTCATTAAGAGCAAAGTTTTCCAGATCATTCTTTTCGAGGAAATAATCAAAAACATCAGTTGAAATAACAATTGCAGAGGGGACAAAGATTTCAATGTTCTTGAACTTATTCCGCATATGATAGTTCATAATCAGAGTATTAATAAATCCCAGTCCGCGTGCTTTCCCTCCAAGTGAACCCCATCCAATCCGGGCAAAACTATTGTTAGGATCAAAATTTTCCTTATCAAAGTCTGTAATTACACCTCTTTGCCTTGCGTCTATATACTCCTTTATTGAGCTAATAATAAGAGATTTTAATTCTACGATTGTATCAAATTCGGAAACTTCTCTTGGGCGTAATTTGTGTGCTAGCCAGAATTCTGTTCTTGCTTTCAGCCATTTTGAAAAATGATTCCCTTCACCATGATAAAGTATACTTTTTTCGGGCACTGTTTGAAGGAGTTCGACCATTTCTTTCAAATTTCTTGCTCTTCCTACCTCTGAACCATCCGGCATTAGGAATACAAAATCACCAAAGCCAAAGTTATTCATCATAAAGTCGCGCAGATCGTGCAACAAAGTAGGCGAACCTTTAAGGAGGAATGAAGCACCGGCTTCGTGTGCTTTCGCCAGAAAGTCAGCATTGCTAGATTGAAGCAGTATGGGAATATCTTTGTGGCGGGCTTTTACATCTCTCGCAAATTTTATCCCAGCTTCAGGATCTTTCTCGCCATTGTGCTTAAAATTTATATCCAGAATTAAACCAAGAATATATTCTTCGTACTTATCAAAATAATCCCAGGCTTCTTCATAAGTAGTGCAGAGTAAAATTTTCGGACGTGCGCGCATTCTCAAAAACCGGTGTGTTAAATTTACTCCTTCGGAAATCAGCCTCTGGGATTGTTTAAATATTTCAGTATAAATAAGAGGAAGATAAGAGGAATAAAATTTTACATTATCTTCTACTAGTATAATTGTTTGAACGCCCGCTGTTTTTGTATCATCTTCAACATTCAGCCGGTCTTCCATATATTTTATGATACCAATTAAAAGGTGATAATCACCCTGCCAGATAAATATCCGCTCAAAAATTGAAGTGTCGTAATGTGTAACAAGTTCTTTTCTTTCCCTGTTATCATAGGCAAGCAAAATAATTGGGGTGTTAATTCCTGCTTCACGAACCATCTGTGCAAATCTTATTACGTGTATGTCTTCGATGTGGAGAGTTGTTATTATAAGATCAAAATTATCTTCATTTGTCAGTAGTTCTATCGCTTCTTTGCCGCTGGTTACATGTGTAATTTCCGGGGAGTGGCTGAGATTTAAATTCTGATATTCCTGTCTGATGAGTTCATATAATCGTCCGTCTTCTTCGAATAAATAATTATCGTAAATGCTTGATACCAGCAGGATTTCCCGGATTTTGAAGTGCATTAATCTCTGGAATTTTTTTATCCTGTTTCCGAAGAAATCATCGAGCTCATTCTGGCGGGTCTCATCCATTTTATACGAACTGGAAACTTTATTATTCAAAATATGTTATCCGGCTTTTGAAAAAAACAAAGCGAAATAACCAGTTAAGGAAATTTCGCTTTTCAATTAACAAGATAAAATAAATTTGTCTGAAATAAAATAAATTATACCAGACCCTGGTCCAACATTGCATCTGCAACTTTCAGGAATCCGGCAATATTGGCACCGTTAACATAGTTACCGGGCGTACCGTATTTTTCGGCAGTTGTGATACAAGTGTCATGAATTCTTTTCATTATTTCGTGTAATCTTCTGTCAACTTCTTCCCTTGGCCATGGAAGACGCATACTGTTCTGTGACATTTCAAGTCCGGAAGTAGCTACTCCACCTGCATTTGAAGCCTTGCCCGGTGCGTAAAGAATATTTGATGCGGTGAATACTTTATAGCCCTCAATAGTTGTTGGCATATTTGCTCCTTCGCAAACACAAATACAACCGTTTTTTACGAGTTCTTTTGCATCATTCCCGTCAATTTCATTTTGAGTGGCGCAGGGCATAGCAACATCAACTTTAACGCCCCATGGTTTTTTACCCTCAAAAAACTCGACCTTAAATTTATCAGCGTAATCTTTAACTCTGTCATTAGCGCTTGCACGAAGTTTTAACATATAGTCTATTTTTTCACCTGATATTCCGTCTTTGTCATAAACAAAACCATCAGGACCTGAAATTGTAACAACTTTTCCGCCGAGTTGTGTAATTTTCTGAACAGCTCCCCAAGCAACATTTCCGAAACCGGAAACTGCAAAGGTTTTACCTTCAATATCGTGTCCTTTTGTTTTTAACATTTCATGTGCAAAATAAACTGCTCCGTATCCGGTTGCTTCAGGTCTGATTAGTGAACCGCCCCAATTTAATCCTTTACCGGTAAGTACACCTGTAAATTCATTTCTTAGTCTTTTATACTGACCAAACAGATAACCTATTTCTCTCCCGCCAACACCGATATCGCCGGCAGGAACGTCAGTATTAGGTCCGATGTGTCTGAATAATTCTGTCATAAAACTCTGGCAGAATCTCATTACTTCGTTATCACTTTTTCCTTTGGGATCAAAATCAGATCCACCCTTACCGCCGCCCATTGGCAGAGTAGTTAAACTATTCTTAAATACTTGTTCGAATGCTAAAAATTTTAATATTCCAATAGTCACAGAAGGGTGAAATCTTAATCCGCCTTTGTAAGGCCCGATTGCACTATTCATTTCAATTCTGTAACCACGGTTTATGTGAATTTCTCCCTGATCGTCCATCCATGGAACTCTGAAAATAATTACTCTTTCAGGTTCTACCATTCTTTCTAAAATTTTTGATGATCTATATTCCGGATGTCTTTCCAGAACTAAGTCTAATGATTCAACAACCTCTTCAACTGCCTGGTGGAATTCAGGTTCATTTTGATTCTGCATTTTTACTCTTGCCACCAGATTTTGTGTATACTCGGACATAATAATAACCTCTTAACATTAAATGTTTTTAAGTGATATTCCCCTTAATTATAATTGAGATTTGTGATGCTTTATTCGCGGAAAATATGTTGTGATTATTCATGAAAATTTAGTCGCTGAGATAAATTCAAAAATCTCCGTATTTGCTGCATGAAAATTAGCGATTTTTTAATGAAAAACTAACCGCTTAAGGCGAAATTTTTACATTATTATATCCGGCAATTTCGGGTTTCTGGTAAGTTTTAAGGTTATTTGATAGATTATAATTTAGTTTTGTCAATTTCCGGAATTTTATGGAGGAAATATTATGAATCAGAAAATAATGCAGGAAAAAATAGACCAGGCTGTAGAAATTCTGAATGAAAAAAACATAGATATGTGGATGACTTTTGTAAGAGAAAGCTCAATTATTACTGATCCTGTGCTTGAAATAATTTTGGGAAGAAACAGCACCTGGGAATCTGCTTTTATTATTAATAGAGACGGAGAAACAACTGCTATTGTCGGTTCAATGGAACAGGAGAATTTTGAAAATGTTAGTGGATTCAAAAATGTTATTGGCTACCTGAAATCTGTGAGAGAACCATTGCGGGAATACCTGGGGAAGAAAAATCCCAAAACAATTGCAATCAATTATTCTCAAAGTTCTGTTTTGTCTGATGGACTGACATACGGACTTTATCTAAATCTTATTGGGCATTTAAAAGGAACAGGCTTTGAAAGTAAACTTGTTTCCGCAGATGAAATTATTTCAGCATTGAAAGGAAGAAAATCCTCTACCGAACTTGAAATAATGAAAGAAGCGATAAAAGAAACTCTAATAATCTTTGATGGAGTAACGAATTTTATCAGGCCGGGAGTAAGCGAAAATGAGATATCCGATTTTGTTAAGGCATCAGCCAAAGTAAAAGGTTTCGAACTTGCCTGGGAAGAGGATCATTGCCCTGCAGTTTTTACGGGACCGGACCCACACGGCCCACATTCGGGATCAACTGACAGAAAGGTTGAAAGAGGGCACATGGTAAATATGGATTTCGGAATTAAGTACAAAGATTATTGTTCTGATTTACAGAGAACCTGGTATGTTTTGAAGGACGGGGAAGATAAAGCGCCCACTGAAGTTCAAAAAGGATTTGAAATAATCAGAGATGCAATTCAAAAGGTTGCTGATGCACTTAAGCCGGGCGTTGCTGGTTGCGACATGGATGACATAGCACGCAATTATATAACAGGAAAAGGTTACGAGGAATATGCACACGGTCTTGGTCACCAGGTTGGCAGAAAAGTTCACGACGGTGGCTGCGGATTACTTCCGAGATGGGAAAGGTACGGACAAACTCCCTATATGAAAGTTGAAGAAAACCAGGTTTTTACAATTGAACCCAGACTGCCAGTTAAAGGTTACGGTGTTTCGACATTAGAAGAAATGGTAGTAGTTACAAAAGACGGATGTGAATTTATTTCTGATCCGCAGAAGGAAATAATACTTGTGAAATAAAAAACTTCCCCTGAATCCCTCTCTTAAAGGGAGGGATTTTTTCTCTGCCGGCAAAGTATAACTTTAATTAAAAGATACATTTTCTCGAATAAGCTAACTGTAAAAGCCGGTTATATTCTTCAAATGAAATTTCAACAGCGCCAAACATTTCCAGGTGCGGAGTTATGTATTGAACATCCAGCATAACAAAATTCTTTTCAGTTAAATGTTCTATTAACTTTATTAGTGCAGCTTTTGATGCCTGCGAAACTTTTGAAAACATAGATTCACCAAAAAATGCTCCCGCATAAGAAATTCCGTAAAGCCCGCCTACAAGTTCACCATTCTGCCATGTCTCAACTGTATGGATGTGGCCAAGCTCCTGTAATTTTAAGTATGATGAAATAAGTTTGTCGGATATCCAGGTTTTTTCCCTGTTTGCACAGGCCTTTACTACGGGAAGAAAATTATGATCATAACGAAATTCGAAGTTTTGCTCTTTAATTGATTTTTTCAAAGAGCGCGGGTAGTTATAGTTAGTTAGGGGAATTATCGTACGAATTTCCGGCAGGTACCAGTTAATCTCTCCGGTAATTTCATCAGCCATCGGGAAAGCACCTCTTGAATAAAGGCGAATCATATTTTCAGGCCGCAGCCAATCGCTCAGGTTAGGTTTGTTTTGCATAAAATAAAGTAAAATGGCTTTTAAAATTATAATTGAAGATATAAAAATAGCCCAAATTTTAACAGGCATATTATAGAATACAACTATTTTGATTTATTTTGAGGTCAAATGTCAGTAGATTTAAAGTCGGAGAATTAAACAGTTTGGATTCTTCAACGGGGAAAAAATGGGAAAATTTAACGAATTGCTAAACATATTATCATTTTTACTTCCCATTTTTATATTATTTATGCAAAATAAATTACAGACTTTATCGGGAAATTATGAAAAAACTTGCAGTAGTCGCTCTGGGTGGAAATGCTCTTTTAAGAGGGAGCGAAATTGGTACAATTCAACAACAGGATAAAAACTCACATGACAGTTGTGAGAATCTGGTAAGCTTATTAAAAAATGATTACAACCTTGTAATAACACACGGCAATGGGCCGCAGGTAGGAAATATATTCTTACGCAATGATGCGGGATATAAAATTTATAAAATTCCTAAAATGCCTCTCGATATTTGTGTCGCAGATTCGCAGGGTGGAATTGGTTACATGGTTGAGCGGGAAATGAGAAACGTTCTGACTGAAAATAAGATCAGGAAAAATGTTGTTACAGTTGTTACCCAGGTACTTGTTGAAAAAGATGATCCAGCTTTTCAGAATCCTACAAAACCTGTCGGGGCATTCTTTCTGAAAGAAGAAGCGGAATTGTTGATGAGAAATCACAACTGGATATTTAAAGAAGATGCAGGTAAACGTGGATGGCGCAGAGTTGTTGCTTCACCTTATCCGTTAGACATTCTGAATAAGAGAACAATAAAAAATCTTGTTGCTAAAGGAAACATTGTAATTGCCAGCGGCGGCGGCGGTATCCCGGTTTACAGGGATGAAAATAAATTGTTGCAGGGTATTGAAGCCGTGATCGATAAAGATTCAGCTTCAGCATTGCTGGCTTCTGAGATTGGGGCAGATGCTTTTTATATGCTTACAGATGTCTCCAAAGTATATATTAATTTTAATAAACCGGGACAAAAAGCGCTCGATAAAATTACTGTAGAAGAAGCGGAAAGATACATGGAGGCAGGAGAGTTTGGTGAAGGAAGTATGAAACCTAAAATACAAGCAGCAATAGGATTTTTAAAACGAGGCGGAAAGGAAACTATTATTACGGATTCTGCAAAATTGAATGATCCGGAAAGTGGAACCAGAATTATTATAAACTGAAAAATAAGGGAAAATATATGTCAGTAAACATGAAAGGAAAAAGTTTAATTTCAATTAATGATCTGTCATTGGAAGAAATTTACCAGGTATTTGAGCTTAGTAAAAATCTGAAAGAAAAAGTGATTACAGGCCAGACTCACAGAGTATTGGAAGGTAAAACACTCGGGATGATTTTTGCCAAACCTTCAACAAGAACAAGAATATCATTTGAAGTTGGAATTTATCAACTCGGAGGAATCGGACTTTATTTTAACCAAAACGATCTCCAGCTAAAAAAGAGTGAAAATATTTCAGATACCGCAAAAGTTTTATCGAGATATTTAAGTGGAATTATGATCAGAACTTTCGATCACCAGGATGTAGTTGATCTTGCAAAATATGGAAGTATTCCTATTATAAACGGGCTTACTGATCTGTTGCATCCCTGCCAGGTATTGACCGATCTTTTTACAATTCTGGAAAAGAAAAGAGAACTCCGCGGATTAAAACTTGCTTATGTGGGTGATGGAAATAATATGGCTCACAGTCTCCTGCATGGTTGTTCAAAAGTTGGAATGGATATTTCAATCGCCACTCCGTCGGGCTACAAGCCGGATTCTGAAATCGTGAAAAATTCAGAGGCAAACGCGAAGTATATGGGAAGTAAAATTGAAATACTGGATAATCCCGTTGACGCAGTTAAAAACGCTGATATTATTTATACGGATGTCTGGGCAAGTATGGGACAGGAAAAAGAATCAGATGAAAGGAAAAAGAAGTTTGCTGCTTACCAGGTAAATCCTGCTATGGTAAAAAATGCAAAGGACGATTATTTATTTATGCATTGTCTGCCTGCTCACCGTGGTGATGAAGTGGTAAATGAAGTTGCTGATTCAGCTAACTCTGTAATATTTGATGAAGCTGAAAACAGGCTACACGTTCAGAAAGCAATTATGGCACTGGTTATGTAAAATTACATTAGTGAAGGGATTTATCTTTCGGGTGAATCCCTTCATATAAAAGGGGGCATTATGTTAAAAGGTAATTTAATCTTAACGCTTCTTCTTCTATTCTTCTTTACTGCCGCCGCACAAATTTCCTCCGATGAAGTACAAAATAATTCCGACAAACTCAGATCTGAAAACAATATCGAAATAAGAATCGGACTTATGACTAAGTTCACTTCTGAAAATAATTTCAGCTTTAGAGGTGTTGCAGTAAAAAGCGGCAACAAAGGCCTACTGGGCGCTGTTTCATATACAAGGTGGTTAAATAATGATTTAGCACTAACTGTATTTTCCGGTTTATTAAATGTAAGTGCAGACGTTTTGATTAGTACCGGTTCGGTTAAGACTCAATCAGCTACAATAATACCTTTTTTATTCGGAGTAAAATATGAGCCTTTTGGAGTAAATAATTCAAATAAAGTAACGACATATATTGCCGTGCTTGCCGGGCCTGTTTTCGGCGATGCGACTAATGTAATAATAAACAGCAGTGTAACAACACAAACAATTTCCGAAACGGCTTTCGGTAGCTTTTTAGGAGCGGGAATTGATGTAAGTCTCAGCAAATTATTTATGCTTGGGATCAGGGGAGGTTATTACTTTGTAACAGATTTTAAAGAACGTGTCGGATTCGAAAAAAATTACAGCAGCCCTGAAATTTCCGCTTCTTTTGGTATAGTGTTTTAATAATTTAAATAAGTATTATTAAGAGTTACTTTTTTATGAAAGTAATGATTTATTCTTTTATAATTTTCCTTCTCTTTTGTGGGAATAATTTTTCCGCATCACTTCCGGATTCTTTATCTAATTTACCCGAATTCAGAAATATTTCCTGGGATAGTTCACCCGAAAAAATAAAAGATAATGAGTCTTCATTTTTCCTTCAGAAGTTTACCGGCTTTGGTGTGGAGACGCTTTCTTATAAGGATAAAATTTTCGGAATTAACTCTCGTATAGACTATACTTTCAAAAACAATAAACTAACCGAAGGCGCTTTTATCATAAAGCCCGGTGATTCATTTAAAGATGATCTGTTGCATCTATTAAAATATTTAAGAAATCAATTCGGTAAACCGGAATACAGATCAGGCCCGTTATATAACTCGGATAAAATCTGGATAAAAGAAAATGATTACGGTAGCTATTTTGGCCCTTCGTACTACTGGATTTTTAAAGACGGATTTATCGCTTTGCTTTCACAAAAATTTGAGGATGACATTACGATTTCTGTTTTATTTGCTCACAATTCATCCATAGGAAAATATGCTGAAAATAACGGTGTTGAACTCGACGAATTTGAATTTAGTCCAGCCCGGAACCTTCCATAAGTCCCTTTTTTAATAACAGGTTATATATCTGCAATAAAATACTGAATAATTTCAATTGACTTTATCCCGATGAAATTTATATTATCAGTATAATTATAGACACCTTAAACCTCTTCTTCCAAATTTTCAGGCTTAAGATGTATGGAAATTTATTTAAACCATACAAACAGGGGAAGCCATGAAAACATTTATACTTCTTACAAAGCTTACTCCCGATATTATGAAGCAGCTTAAGAACAGGGGAGAAGTCGGTCGTGACTGGTTATACCAGGTAAAAAAGAAATGTCCGGAAGTGAAATTTCTGGAACATTATGCATTGCTTGGCAAATATGATTTCCTTGATATTTACGAGGCACCGGACGAGGAAACAGCAGCTAAAGTTTCAATGATCAGTCTTTCAAACGGGGCATTCCAGGCCGAAAGCCTTTTGGCGATTCCTTATAAAAGATTTGTTGAACTAACAAAGGAAATTTAATTTCAGTTATTATCTGTGGGGGATAAAATGTTACCGAATAAATTAACTTACTACCTGGACAGCAACCTGGTAAAATATCTGACACTGACTCACTCACCCGCGTACACTTCCCAGGAGATTGCAGCATCAGTTCACATTCCGGGCAAATCACTGGCAAAGACAGTTTTAATTAAAGCTGATGGAAAATTAATAATGGCAGTTCTTCCGGCTTCATATAAAATTAAATTTGCAGCATTAAAAAAAGCACTCGGTGCAAAAGAAGTTCGTCTTGCTTACGAGCAGGAGTTTAAAGATAAATTTCCTGATTGCGAAGTAGGAGCAATGCCTCCGTTTGGAAATCTTTATAACATGGAAGTGTATATATCAAAAAGTCTTGCTGAAGATTATGAAATAGCCTTTAACGCATGCAATCACAATAACCTGATAAAAATGGGTTTTAAGGATTTCCAGAGGCTCGTAGAACCAAAAATATTGGAATTCACTTATCCATCGAAATTGTAAAAAAAAATTAGAAGACAGACGGAAATTGAATTATTCTAAAATACCAGCTAATCATAATGTTGTTTTTTACGCGGTGAATTATGGTTATATTCAACTTTATAAATTATAAAATTTTAAGATCTGTATGTCCGTTAATAATTCAGGTAATCCAAAACCTACCTGGCTGGAAGTGGTATCTAAATATCAAATGCCGAGCAACATTAAAAGTATCTGGCAGCTTATAAACTCTTTTTTGCCGTTTGTAATTCTATGGTACTTCATGTTTCTTTCTCTCAATGTAAGTTACTGGATTACGCTTGCCCTGGCATTTCCGGCGGCCGGATTTATTGCAAGGTTATTTATAATTCAACACGACTGCGGACACGGATCGTTCTTCAATTCTAAAAAAGCAAATGATTACACCGGAATGTTAATAAGCGTGTTTACTCTTACTCCATATCATTACTGGAGAAAAAGCCACGCGATTCATCACGCCAGTGCCGGCAATCTTGAACACCGCGGAATAGGTGATATTTATACGATGACAGTACAGGAATACCTGAAGAAATCAAAATGGGAAAGATTTAAATACCGTTTATACCGCAACCCGCTAATCCTTTTCCTGGTTATTCCAACAGTCCTTTTTGCAGTTATTTACAGGATCCCGGATTTTCGTGAAAAAGCTCTAAAATCGGTTCACAAAAGCGTGTACTGGACAACATTCGCCATAACAGTACTCGTTGCAGTAATTATCTGGCTGATTGGCTTTAAAGAATTTTTAATGGTCCAGGTTCCGATAACTTTTATAAGCTCATCTACCGGAACGTGGCTGTTTTTTATTCAGCACCAGTTTGAAGATACTTACTGGGACAGCAACGACGCCTGGGATTATACACAGGCAGCGATGGAAGGAAGTTCTTTTTATAAATTACCCAAAGTGCTTCAGTGGTTTACGGGCAATATCGGGTTTCATCACATTCATCACCTCAGCCCTAAAATTCCGAATTACATGCTCGAAAAATGCCACAAGGAAAATCCGCTGTTTCAAAAGGCGAAAATTCTTACGCTTCGAACCAGCTTTAAAAGTACCTTTTTAAGTCTGTGGGATGAACAGCAAAAAAAACTTATAAGTTTTCGCCAGCTTAAAAGAAAAAAATTTAAAATGCACGGAATTTAGAAGTACTATTCGTCTATTTTAACTTCAAGATGAATAATGTCGAAACCTTTCTTGGTCTCGTATCCAGCATAGATTATTCCAATAAGGACAGAGATCATTCCAAGCAGGAATAATGTTATAACAATTTCTGTTAATTCTATTTTTGAAGAGGCAACCTGAAGCCCGATAAAAAGGGAGGTAAGCACAAAAAACGCTACCGCAAGGGTGTAAGCAAGTACAGCGTTTCTTACCAGTTTAACCCTGATGAGCAAAGCGGTTAATTGCTGTGAAATACTCTCAAGCCTGATATTTTCTTCATAGCCAAAATTTTTACCACTGTTTTTGATCAGGAATTTTCTTCTTTCCTCGTTCAGTAGTCTTACCCTGTTAACCACGAGTGAATATTTGTTATTCATTCCGAGCAGAAGCAGTCCGCAGGCTGATATCATCAATCCCGGCGCGAGCATTAATTGGATTATCTGTACTATTGAAGAATTATCGTTCATAATAATTTCATTTTTTGTATGTCTAAATTAAGGCTGTTTTGGGGTGAGTTACAAATGATAGTTATCTAAAAACTATATACTCACAATTTTTATTATTCCTAAATAGAGTTCTATTTACGCAAGACTTTAGATGTCATTTCGAAAGAGTCCCGGTTTGAAGGGACGAATGAGAAATCTTAACGATAGAAATAAAAAAAGATTTCTCACCCGTCAGTCGACGGATTCGAAATGACATTCAAAGGGAATAATATTTCTTTATCACTTACTTGAATTATAACAACATTTAGTTCTATTTTGTACCATTGCTTCGAAACAAACAACCTTGAAATCAGCGGGAGTATAAAATGAAATTTTCTACATTAAAATTATTTGTGATAATTTTCGCGGTTTCTGTTTTGCAATTATCAAGTAATAATACAGCATCCGCGCAGATAAAATCCGGAAAATATACTATTGTAATTCACGGCGGCGCTGGCACAATCAGTAAAAATCTTCCGGATTCAGTAAAAAAGGCATACACCGACGCACTTGCCCACGCTTTAAAAATTGGTAAAGACATCCTGGCCAATGGAGGGAAAAGTATAGATGCCGTTGAAGCTGTGATACAGTATTTTGAAACCGATCCGAAATTTAATTCGGGAATAGGCGCGGTCTTTACCGCCGACGGCAAACACGAACTGGATGCCTGTGTTATGCTGGGGCAGGATCTGAGCACCGGCGCTGTTGCCGGGGTAAAACACATAGCCCATCCTATAAAACTGGCAAAACTTGTGATGGAAAAAACACCGCACGTGCTCTTTGCCGGTGATGGGGCGGACCAGCTCGGGAAAAAATTCGGATTAAAATGGGTTGACAATTCGTATTTCGATACTCCCCACAGGAAGGCAGCGTGGGAAAAATGGAAAGCTAAAATGGACAAAGAAAAGCACGGAACCGTGGGCTGTGTTTGTCTTGACCAGTACGGAAATATTGCGGCCGGAACTTCTACCGGCGGACTGACCGGGAAAATGCCCGGAAGAGTCGGCGATTCTCCTATAGTCGGCGCAGGAACATACGCGAACAATTTGACCTGCGGAATATCGGGTACAGGAACCGGGGAACTTTATATAAGGCATAACCTCGCATATAATATTTCCGCTCTTATGCAGTACAAAGGCTACACACTCCAGCAAGCTGAGGATGAAATGATTCATAAGGTATTGAGTCCCGGCGACGGCGGAGTTATCGGGGTTGATAAAGACGGCAACTACGCTTTCTCTTTTAATACGGAGGGAATGTTCAGGGGTGTTGCTACTTCAGCAGGGAAATTTGAAGTTAAAATATGGCAATAATATTACTGAGGAGACAAAATGCGCCCATCAAAAAACGATTACGCTGAATATTATCATAAATATATTCAGGAATTAAAAAACGATAATATTTTAGGAATTCTTGAAGAACAATTAAACAGCAACCTGGAGTTGTTTAATAGTATTTCTGAAGAAAAAGCAAATTACCGTTACGCAGAAGGGAAGTGGAGTATTAAAGAACTACTCGGCCATATGCTTGATACCGAAAGGATATTCGCTTACAGGGCACTCTGTATTGCACGCGGAGAAAAACAGCAACTTCCCGGAATGGATCAGGATGATTATGTAAAGGAAGCGGATTTCGATAAGAGGCAATTCACCGATATGGTTAAAGAATATGAACTTGTAAGAAAATCTAATCTTCAGTTGTTCAGGTCTTTTTCCGAACAAGAATTAAACAGGAGGGGATCGGCGAACAATAATGAGGTTACAGTGCTTGCAATAATGTTTATCATTGCAGGGCACGAGCTTCATCATATTAAAGTTTTGAAGGAGAAATATTTGGGTTAAGGCGCTGATGTCATTTCGAAGGAGTCCCGACAAGTCGGGATGACTGAGAAATCTAAATGATCTTTAAGATTTCGAACCCGCTCAAGCGGGTTCGAAATGACAGGACAAAGTTTTAGACAACTTTATTAATCTCTTCCAGAATTTTTTCCGAAGCGCCTAAATTTTCCTGAACGTATTTGTGTGCAATTTCACCTTTCGATTTCCTGTAATCATCATTCATAAAAAGAGTGCGCATCTGCCTGTAAGCGTTTGTCCGGTTTTTAATCATTATTCCGCCGCCGCGTTTCTGTAATTCCTGCGCTTCCTGTGAGGTCTGAATTTTTGGTCCGAACATAACCGGGATTCCGTAAACGGCGGCTTCAAGCACATTGTGGATACCTTGCTTAAAACTTCCACCCACGAAAGCTGCATCGGCATAGGTGTAAAGCGTAAGTAAAATTCCGATTGAATCGATGATAATCACCCGTTCATTTTTATAATTATTCAAAAATGAAAATCTTATTGTTTCAAGTTCTCCAATAAATTCATTTTCTATTTTTTCGAGGTGAAGCAATGTAGGCTCGTGCGGTGCGATTATTAGTAAAATATCTTTGTCATTTTTAGCAAGTTTTTTAAATGCGGGCAGGATCACATCTTCATCCATTTCGTGAGTGCTGCCGGCTACAAAGACTTTTTTCCCTTTTAAAACTTCATCACGGATCAACATTTTTTCTTTTGCTGTCTGACTTCTCTGGTAAACCCTGTCGAACCGGGTATCGCCTACTGCCTTTAATTGTTCGTCCGTACATCCGAAATTTTTAAATCCTTCCAGGTCATTTTTAGATACTGTGAGTATTTTGTCAAACGCAGTGTACAACTGCATATGAAAATTTTTAATAACGGCAAGGTTTCTCGCGGAATCCAGCCTCATGGTTGCGTCAACGATAAAACAGGGAATATTCTCTTTTTGCAACGCCCAGATATGGTTCGGCCAGATATCGTAGCGCATCATTAAAGCAAGATCCGGTTTCGTCAATTGTATAAATCTTTCAGCATTTATTTTTGAGTCAAATGGTATGTACGAAACAATATCCGCAAAAGGGTATTTCTTTGAATTCTCAAAACCGGAAGGAGAAAAAAAGGTAACGAGAATATTTATGTCTTCATTCTTTTTTAATTCCTGTATGATTGGTTTCGCCTGTTCAAATTCGCCAAGAGAAGAAGAATGAAACCAGATAAGTTTTTTTGTCTTATCGAGTGAAGATGCGCTTAGAATCAGATTTTCGAAAATTCTTTTACGACCATTAATCCCTTTTCGAATTTTCGAATTAAAAAGCCCGGCTATTCTGATTCCTGCATAAAAAACGGGGGTAACTAAAAAATTATAAAATATGGTCCAGATATTTTTCATCAAGAATTAATAAGCTGGTTAATGTTTCTAAAAGCCGTTTGTGGTGTTATTTCTTTCATACAATCGAAATGTAATTTCGGACATTCACTTCGTCCAATATGGGAACAAGGCCTGCAAGATAAAGAATTGTTCTCTAAAATTAAATTTTTGTTGTTATAAGGGGTAAAACCGAATTCTTTAACTGTTGAACCGAAAAAAGTTAAAACCGGTACACCGGCAGCGCAGGCGGTGTGCATCATTCCGGAATCGTTACAGACCACTGCCCTGCATTTTTTCATGTCTGCAACTGTTTGTAAAATATCATCATCATTGCAAAGGTTAATTGTTTTCGGCAAAAGTTTAGAAATTTCGTTACATATTTCCATATCGCTTTTTCCTCCCATAAGCACGACATTAAAATCATTGACCAGCAGCATCTTGCATAAATAGATATAGTAATACTCCGGCCACATTTTTGTAAAATGCCGTGAGCCCGGCGCAAGTGCTATGTAATTTCCGTCTTTCTTTAATTTTGATTTAATGTTCTTAGGCAGGAAAATCTCAAGTCCGTTATCATCAAGTTGAAAATCTTTCAGTGTCTTGGAATAACGTACAGGAATTTGTGGCAGATATTTCATTCTGTTGATCTTAAATTTTACAAGCAAATATTTTTCGATATCGTGTTTTCTAAAACGTAATTTTTTCGCTTTGCTTTTGGCCGAAAGTTTGTGAGATCTTAAGTTATTTTGCAAATCGATTATTAAGTCGTATTTATTTTGAGAAATTGTTACTGCTACTTCCTCATAATTTTCCTTCAACACGTACAATTTTCTTAAGTGCGGGCTGTATTTTAGTGTATCTTCATATTGTTGTCTGAGTAGAAAATCTATATTTACTGAAGGGTACTGTTTTTTGAGTGATCGGATAAACGGGGTTGTAAGCAGAATATCACCCAGTGAGCTGAGCCTTATAATCAGAATATTGTTAACGTCGTTTAAATTTATCAAGATAATTATCTATAAATAGTTTATATTTGTGCTGGTTTAATTTAGTTAATTCAACATTTTACTTCCAGAAAATATATCGATTAAAATGTTAATTTATCACAAAAAGTTACATTAGGGGTTCGTTATGAGCACATTACCGCCGTCATCTGTTAAGAAAACGCCTGAAAATTCTTTAGAGAAAAAAGCTTATGATATTGTTGAAAGTCTGAAAGAATTTTTGCCGATAGCAAATGATCGCAACAGACTCGGATTCAATCTTTACAGGTATTTAAAAGGGGAAGGTGATGAACCTGAAATACTTGTATTGAACGCAAAGATCAAAATTGAAGGCATCTCGGAAAAAGAGCTTGCAAAAAAACTTAAAACTGAGTTGGATAAGATTAAATAATTTTTGTGTAGTCTAAAAATTAAAGGAGAGAATATAGTCTCTCCTTTTTGTTTTAAATTATTTCTATTCTATTTATGTCTCCGCGGCTTTAGGTTCTTCCTCTTGCGCCATAAATTCTTCAACTTTCAAAACATCTTCCTCGCTACCGATGAATATCGGGACTCTCTGGTGAAGTTTTTCTGGTTGTAAATCAAGTATTCTTGTTTTTCCATTAGTGGCTCTTCCACCCGCTTCTTCAACAATAAATGCCATCGGGTTGCATTCATACATCAATCTTAATTTTCCGTTAGGATGTCTTGAGTCTGCTGGATACATAAATATTCCACCATAAAGCAGATTACGGTGAATGTCTGCCACCATTGATCCAATATACCTGGATGAATAAGGACGGGAAGTTTCTTTATCCTCTCCCTGGAGATATTTAATATATCTTTTTAATCCCGGATGCCAGTAGAGGTAATTGCCTTCATTGATGCTGTAAATCTTCGATTTTTTAGGTGTTTGAATATTTTCGTGCGAAAGCAGAAATTCTCCGAAAGAAGGATCAAGGGTGAAACCATGTGCTCCGTGTCCTGCTGTATAAACAAAAATTGTACTCGATCCGTAAATAATGTAACCCGCGGCAACCTGTTCCATTCCTTGCTGGAGGCAATCTTCTAATACTCCCGGTTTGCCATCAGGTGAAACTCTTTTGTATATTGAAAAAATTGTTCCTATGCTAACGTTTGCATCAATGTTTGATGAACCGTCAAGCGGATCAAAAAGAAGAACATACTTTCCAATTTTATACTGCGGCGGGATATGAATAATATCTTCTTCTTCTTCAGATGCCATTACACAAAGATGTCCACCGTGATCCATAGCACGGTACAGCATGTCGTGTGCAAACATATCAAGTTTTTTAACTTTCTCTCCGTGGACATTGTTGTCACCTGTGAATCCGAGGATATCAACCAGTCCGGCTTTATTAACCTCTAGCGAAATAACTTTAGCAGCCAGCGATAAGTCTGACAGAAGTGAAGAAAGTTCCCCTGTAGCTTCGGGATGCATTCTTTCCCCTTCAATAATATGCCTTGCTAATGTCATGAAACGCGAATTTGGCATTATAAGGTCTCCTTATATAGTTTGTTTTAGCTTGCCCGAATAACTTCCTGATCTTTATATTGAAGCTGGTATAATTTATAATAAATTCCCTTCTTAGCAAGTAGTTCCTGGTGATTTCCTGTTTCCCGGATCTCGCCTTTATGCATAACAATTATCTTATCCGCATTCTGAATTGTGGATAAACGGTGTGCAATTACAATAGCCGTTCTTCCAACCAGAAGTTTTTCTATAGCTTTTTGAATTAAAATCTCACTTTCTGTATCAATGCTGGATGTTGCTTCATCAAGAATTAAAATCTGCGGGTTATATGCCAGTGCCCGGGCGAAAGAGATGAGTTGCTTTTGTCCTACGCTAAGTGTTGCGCCCCTTTCCATTACAATTTCGTCATATTTATTTGGAAGGGATTCAATAAATTTATCTGCACCGACAAGCTTCGCCGCTTCTCTTATTTTTTCTTCGGGGATACTTTCATTATCCATACTGATGTTTGATTTTATTGTACCAGAGAATAGGAAAACATCCTGCAATACTATAGAAATAAATTTTCTTAAATCTTTTTTATCCAGTGTGCGAATGTCGTGACCATCTACCAGGATTGAGCCTTTTTCAATATCGTAAAATCTTGTGAGAATATTAATCAGACTGGTCTTGCCTGCCCCGGTGTGGCCAACAATTGCAACTGTTTCACCGGGATTTATTTTAAATGAAATATCTTTTAACACATATTCATCTTCATTATAGGCGAACCAGACTTTTTGGAATTCAATATCACCTTTTAATTTAGATAATGGTTCTGGCTTTTCAGGATTATTGACAAATGTTTTATTATCCAGAAGTTTGAATATCCTTTCACTTGAAGCCATTGCAGTCTGCATAATATTATATTTTTCAGATAGATCTCTTATCGGACGGAAAAACTGGTCGATAAACTGGATGAACGCAATTATTACTCCGACTGTTAGTGTGCTTTTAATTACCTCTCCACCACCGTACCAAACGACTAATCCAATTGCGATTGAACTTAATAATTCGACAGTAGGGAAGAAGACAGCGTAGTAGAATACCGATCTTATGTTGGATTTCTTATAATCGGTATTGATGGATGAAAATTTTTCCTTTTCAGCTTTTTCTTTATGAAAAATCTGAATGATATTCATTCCGGTTATGTGTTCCTGCATGTAGGAATTCAGCCTTGCCAGATGAAGCCGAACGTCACGATAACTTTCACGGACTTTTCTCCGGAATAAAAATGTGGAGTAAAATAACACCGGAAGTACGGACAGTGTAACCAGGGAAAGTTTTACGTCCATTGTGAACATAAATACAAGGATCCAGATTATAATAAATATATCGCTGAATGCCATTACAATTCCTGATGAGAAAAGATCACTCAATGCTTCAACATCGTTTGTAACTCTTGTTACTGTTCTGCCAATAGGTGTTTTATCAAAAAATCTAAGTGCAAGTTTTTGGGTGTGCCTGAAAATCTGTTCCCGGATATCGAAGATTGTTTTTTGGCCAAGATACTGCATATAGTAAGTAAGAAAATACTGCATTGTTGCCTGCAGTAATAAAGAGCCGAAAAGTGCGAGACCGATAAGCATTAGTCCATGGTAATCGGAATGAGCTATGTATTTATCAACTGCAATCTTTGTAAGCACAGGACGGATAGGTCCCAGCGCAGCTACAAAGACGTTTAGCACTATTGCAAAAATGACATACTTCTTGTAAGGTTTAATATAACCCAGCAGACGTCTCATTAATTTTGAGTCGTACGCTTTACCTAAAACTTCATCTTCGCTTTTGTAATCGTTGGCCATTGATAATTCTTTAATTTATCTCATTTGTCATTTCGAATAACCCCGGTTGTAGGGGGATCGAAAAATCTTATAACAATTAATTTAATTCTTCTAATTCTTTTTCCAGTAACTGCTTATAATGCAGATCAGCATATAGACCTTTCAGTGCAACAAGGTCTTCATGTTTACCCTGTTCTTTAATTTTTCCTTCTGCAAGAACTATAATATTATCCGCGTCTTTTACAGTTGAAATTCTGTGACTGATAATAATACTTGTTTTATCTCTCATAAAATTTTTCAGATTTTTCAGGATTTTTTCCTCGGTATTTGTATCTACCGCTGAGAATGAATCATCTAGAATTAAAACCTTTGGATCGATTGCAAGGGACCTTGCCAGACTCGCTCTTTGCTTTTGTCCACCGGAAAGAGTAATTCCTCTTTCGCCCATTATTGTCTCGAACCCCTTCGGGAAATCATTAATATCATCTGTGAAATTTGCGATAGCCGATACAGTTTCCACTCGTTCTTTGTTGATGTCTCTCAGCCCATAGGAAATATTATTCATAATTGTATCTGAAAATAAAAATGCTTCCTGCTGAACCAGGCCTATTTTTGTTCTTAAAATTTTTAAAGGCACATTCTTAACATTTACACCATCAATTAAAACTTCTCCTTCTGTTATGTCGTAAAGACGAGGGATCAAATTAATAAATGTGGTCTTTCCTGAACCTGTATATCCCATTACTGCGGTTGTCGAACCAATTGGAATTTTCAGATTAACATTTTTAAAGATATAAGGGAGATTGTCACTGTACCTGAAAGAAACATTTTTGAACTCTATTTCACCTTGAATGTCTTTTAAATTAAAATCGGTTTCTTCTGTGTCTCTAATCTCATATGGTTCGGCAAATATTTTATTCAATCTCTTCATACTTGCTTCGCCCTGCTGAATAATATTTATTACCCAGCCAAAAGCGATCATAGGCCAGGTGAGCATGCCGAGGTAAGCTATAAATGCTACAACATCCCCGAGACTAATCTCATTGTTTATTACTTTTATACCACCGACCCACACAATTATTATCACCGAAAGGCCTGTTATTAAAAGAAGCAGGGGAAACAATAAAGCCTGAATTTTTATCATATCCATATTTCTTTCGAGAAAATCCCGGCTTAGCTTTTTAAATCCCTTTATTTCATTTTCTTCTCTTACATAAGATTTTATTACCCTGATGCCGGAATAATTTTCCTGTGCTTTTGTAGTAAGTTCAGAAAACTTTTCCTGTATCAGAGTAAATTTTTCGTGTATAAGCTTTCCGACTTTATAAACAAGAATTGACAATAAAGGTAGAGGGATAAGAGTAAACAATGTCAAAGAAATATTGAGAGATAACATTATTGTTATAACA
>Ga0209919_1000293_pt1 | contig 25326 bp, 16 predicted proteins | sample SalPon2A_C_D2_MG_FD_185721 | JGI IMG/M metagenome (GOLD analysis project Ga0209919, IMG submission 185721) | Soil microbial communities from South San Francisco under conditions of wetland restoration - Salt Pond MetaG R2A_C_D2_MG (SPAdes)... | ecosystem: Environmental > Terrestrial > Soil >... | reverse complement strand
GCCAGGGCACTTCCCAGCGTGGGCAGGCCCATCTGCCTGGATCAGGTGGCGATCGATTTCCCCGAGCTGCACCTGATCGGCATCCACATCGGGGTGCCCTGGACGGATGAGATGATCGCCATGGCCGAGCGGCTCGCCCGTGAGGGCAAGCCGCACTACATCGAGATCCAGGGCGCTCAGTACGAGGGCGCCACGGTGTGGTTTAACACGCTGGTCCACAGCGCCGGCGGCGCGATTCTCACCTCCGATGCCCGCGAGCCGGCGCTTGGTCCGCCCGCTCGCAGGGCGCTCGAAACCATGAAGCGCCTGGCGACCTCACCGGCCGCGGATCCATCGCTGTCCAACCAGATGGAGAATGAAACCCGCTTGTCCATGGAGGCGGGCCGCGCGGCGTTCGAGCTCAACTGGCCGTTCGTCTGGCCATCGATGCAGCAGGACCGTCCCACGGTCGATGGCGTCGCGCTCTGGAAGGTGTTCCGGTGGGCGCCGTACCCGGCCATGGACCCGAACCGCCCGGCGCACGTGACGACCGGCGGGCTGAACCTGGCCGTCAGTCGCTACACACGCCACGCGGCGCTCGCCTTCGACGCCGCCCGGTGCATGCGAAACCACCACAGCCAGCACATCGCCGCCGTCCGCGGCGGCTACTCACCCACACTCGAAGACTTCTACCTGCACCCGGACTCGGTCTTCGCCGCGAAGTTCCCGTTCTACCGTGAAGTGTACGCCCAGTTGCAAGCTGCTACCAACCGGCCGAAAACGCCTGCTTACCAGAGCATGTCCATCGTCATTTCCCACGCCGTCTCCCCACCCGCCGCGATCGACCCGCGCGCCACGCTCGAGCAATTGCGCACGGGGATCCGCGACGCGCTCGCCTCGCGGGGGTTGGTGCCCTGACACGCGCCGCGCGCGACCAGCGCCGACTGGGTTGGCTGCTGTGCGCCCCCGCGGTCATCGTCATGCTCGCGGTCACGGCGTACCCCATCGGCTATGCCGTCTACCTTTCGCTGCGCCGCTCGGATCTCCGCTTTCCCAACGCCGCGCACTTCATCGGCTTCGCCAACTACACGACCGTGCTCAGCTCGCCCTACTGGTGGCACGCCCTCGGCGTGACGCTGCTCATCACCGTCGTCTCGGTTGGGCTCGAGCTCGGACTCGGCATGGCCCTCGCCCTGGTCATGCACCGCACCATCTGGGGTCGTGGGGCCGTGCGCACCGCGATCTTGATTCCGTACGCCCTCGTGACGGTGGTGGCAGCCTTCAGCTGGGCCTACGCCTGGACGCCCGGCATCGGCTATCTCGCCGCCCTGCTGCCCGGCGGCCGTGCGCCGCTGACCCAGACCTGGCCCGCGATCGGCCTCATCATCCTCGCCGAGGTCTGGAAGACGACGCCGTTCATGGCCCTCCTCCTGCTCGCCGGTCTCGTTCTCGTCCCCGAGTCACTGCTGAGCGCCGCCGGTATCGACGGCGCCTCGGCCTGGCAGCGGTTCCGGCGCGTGACGCTGCCGCTCATGACCCCGGCCATCGTCGTCGCGCTCCTGTTCCGCAGCCTCGACGCGTTTCGCATCTTCGACAACATCTACATCATGACGGGCGGCAGCCACGGCACCGGCTCGGTCTCGATCCTCGGCTACGACAACCTCTTCACCGCCCTGAACCTGGGCGTGGGCTCGGCCATCTCGGTGCTCGTCTTCGTGGTGGCCGCCCTCATCGCGTTCGTCTTCATTCGCTTCCTCGGCGCGGCGGCGCCCGGGAGTACGGGGGAGCGCGACGCGTGAGAGCCGCCCGGCGCACCGTCGGCTGGAGCGCGGCCAACGTGCTCGTCCTCCTCTGGACGCTGTTCCCCGTCTGGTGGATCCTCGCCCTGTCGTTCAAGTCGCCGGCCGAGATCGGCACCGATGGCGGCCGCCTCTGGCCACGCCACTGGACGCTCGGGAATTACGCCGGGATCTTCCGGACGTCGGAGTTCCTCCATGCACTCCTCAACTCCATCGGCATTGCGCTGATCGCCACGGCCATCGCCGTCTCCCTCGCCACCATGGCGGCCTACGCGATCACCCGCCTGCGGTTCCCTGGCAAGCGGTGGTTCATCGGGCTCTCGCTGCTGGTCGCCATGTTCCCCCAGATCTCGCTGGTCAGCCCGCTCTTCGACATCGAGCGGGGCATCGGCATCTTCAACACCTGGGTCGGACTGATCGTCCCCTACATGACGTTTTCGCTGCCGCTGGGGATCTACATCCTGTCGGCATTCTTCCGCGAGATGCCGTGGGAGCTCGAGAAGGCCGCGCAGATGGATGGCGCCACGCCCTTCCAGGCGTTCATCCGCGTGATCGCGCCGCTGGCGATGCCCGCCATCGTGACCACCGCGATCCTCGTGTTCATCTTCTGCTGGAACGACTTCCTCTTCGCCATCTCACTGACGTCGACGCAGCGCGCGCGCACGGTGCCCGCCGCGATCGCCTTCTTTACCGGCAGCTCACAATTTCAGCAGCCTATCGGCTCCATCGCGGCTGCCGCCGTGGTCATCACGATCCCGGTGGTGCTCTTCGTCCTCCTGTTCCAGCGCCGCATCATCTCCGGGCTGACGGCCGGCGCGGTCAAGGGATAGGCGAGGCCGACACTGCAGAAGGAGAACGCATGGCGGAAATCGTCCTCGACGGCGTGACGAAGCGCTACCCGGACGGCACGGTTGCCGTCCATGAGCTCGACCTCGAGATCGCCGACGGCGAGTTCGTGATCCTCGTCGGCCCGTCCGGCTGCGGTAAGACCACCACCTTGAACATGATCGCCGGGCTCGAAGACATCACGCAGGGCGTGGTCAGGATCGGCGGGGCCGTGGTCAATGACATGGGGCCGAAGGACCGCGACATCGCCATGGTCTTTCAGGACTACGCGCTCTACCCGCATATGACCGTCCGCGAGAACCTCGCCTTTCCGCTGAAGATGGCCCGCACGCCCGCCGACGTCTTGCGTCGCAAGGTTGCCGATGTCGCCGACACCCTGGGGCTGGCCGGCATGCTCGACCGCAAACCGGCGCAGCTGTCCGGCGGCCAGCGCCAGCGCGTGGCGATGGGCCGCGCCATCGTTCGCGATCCCAGGGCGTTCCTGATGGACGAGCCGTTGTCGAACCTGGACGCCAGGCTCCGCCTCGAGATGCGCACGCAGCTCTCACGGCTCCAGAAACGGCTCGACACCACGACCGTCTACGTCACGCACGACCAGACGGAAGCCATGACCCTCGGCGACCGTGTCGCCCTGCTGCGTGCCGGCTATGTCCAGCAGGTCGGCACGCCCCGCGAGCTCTATGATCGGCCGGCCAACCTCTTCGTCGCCGGTTTCATCGGCGCGCCGGCCATGAACCTGCTGCCTGCGACCGTCGAGGACGACCGGCTGCGCACTCCTCTGGGCCCTGTCCCGCTCATCGCCGCGCACCGCCGTGCGCTCGCGGCACACGATGCCGGCCGCGAGGTCGTCGTCGGGTTGCGTCCCGAAGCGCTCGAGCATGCCGGAGCCGGCAACGACACGGGCGTCACCGTCACCGCCGCCGTCGATATCATCGAGTCGACGGGCGCGGACATGTACGCCTATCTGTTCCTCGAAGATGGTGAGCCGGCCGCTTCGGCGTTCATGGAACTGACGGCGACGGACGACGCCGGGTCGGGTGGCTCGCCTGACGGCAGGCAACTGGTCGCGCGCCTCGACCCGGACACGCCCGCCCGCGAGGGCGAGCCCATCGAGCTACGCTTCGATCCGCGGAAGCTCCACCTGTTCGATCCTCGCACCGGCATCCGTATCCCCATGCCGTGAGGCGCCGCCATGCACATCCCGCAGGTTGTCGTGTAGATGACGCGCGACGCCGGCCGGCCGCCAGGTTCGTGGCATTTGTCGGGCCGAAGCGCGTCGGCGGGGAGCGCGACGTCCAGGAGGTGACCGCCGAGATCGAGCCGCGCGTGGCCTTTCCCTGGATGACGTTCGGCGGACAGGTGCCCGGTCCGATGATCCGCGTCCGGCGGGGTGACAGGGTCCGCCTCACCCTGACCAACCCGATGGGCAGCCACAACGCCCACAACATTGACATGCACGCGGTTCCCCCGGGGAGCTGCGGCGTCTTCGAGCTCGAGACGCCGGTGCCCGAGACGATCAAGCTCGTGGACCACGCGGTGACGCGGGTCGTTTGGAAGGGGATGTTGGGGATGATCCACGTGGCGGGCGCGGCGCGCCCGGAGCTCTTCAATCCGAAGCCGTCGCCGGGTTCGTGAGGGGTGTTGCCGCGCTTCCGTGATTCCCGTCGGTCGCGGTCACCCGCCGTGTGATCTCGTCCAGCGCCCGGGCGACCAGCTCCAGCTCGCGGGTGGCCGCCTCGAGATCCGCGAGGCCGCTCGCCGCCGCCTGCGCCTGCGTCGCCACCGCTTCCGCGTCGGTGCGGTTGCGCCCCGACAGCGCGGCGATGTTCTCCATGCGCGTCCGAAGCTCGGTCGAGCGCTCATCCTGCCCCGCGGCGGAGTCCGCGATACGCCGGGCGCGCGCCGTCGCTTCCACGGTGGCCTCCTCGATGGCTCGTAACGCCTCGAAGGCCGCCGCCGAAAGCTCCTCCACCCCCTGCGCCGCGTCCTGGCCCCGTTCCATCTGCCCGATCACTTCGCGCAGCTGTTTCTGCATGGACGCGGTGAGGCGGGAGGCTTCCCGCGTGGCCCCGGTGCTCTGATCGGCGAGGCGTTTCACCTCGGCGGCGACGACCGCGAAGCCGTGGCCGTGCGCGCCCGCGCGGGCGGCTTCGATCGCGGCGTTCAACGCGATCAGATTGGTTTGGCTCGCGAATTCGTTGATCGAGGTCAGAAATCCGGTGATCTGATGTGCGACCTGCGCGAGGGCGCCTACCCGTGAGCCGGCTTCGCCCACGACGCTCTTGAGCTGGACGAGCCGTTGCACGGCCTCGCCGATGCGATCGCGCTGTGCGCTCGCCACCCCGCTCGCGGTGTCCGTTGCCGAGGTCGCCGCCGCGGCATCCTCCCGCACCTCCGCGGCCGCGGCGCTCAGGCGTCCCGTGGCCTCGAGGCCGCCCGCGACGATCCGGTCCTGCTGGGCCGCGCTCTGGCGGATGCCTTCGGTCGACGCCGCCACGGCGCCGGCTACCGGGCGCAGCGCTTCGGCCGCACGGGCCAGCGTCTCGATCTCGCGACCGATGCTCGCCACCGTTTCGAGGAGCGGACGCCGCAGGTCCGCGATGTGCATCGCGGTCGCGAGCTGGGTCGCGAAGGACCCAATGATGGTGAGTTGCTTCCCGCGATAGTGATGGCGCTTGTGGTAGTCGACCTCGAGCGTGCCGAGTACGACGTCCCCGAACACGAGGGGCGCGATCACCAGACTCCGCGCGGGACCCGTGTGGGCTGCCAGACGGGGATCGGTGGCACAGTCATCCACGGCCACCATGCGGCCGTTCATGGCCTCCGCGCGCAGCGTGGCGAGCGCGTCGGACGGGTCGGCACGATTCGGCCAACCGAAGCGGCCCCGATATGTGAGGGCGGGGGCGCCGTCCACGAGACGATAGATGCGGTAATCCCCCCAGTCCAGCAGCCGATGCGCCAGGCGTTCGATCTGATTGAACGCCGTCTCGAGATCCACGCCGCTCGAGATCACGGCCTGGAGTTGATGGATCTTGCTCTGCTCCTCGGCGGTGATGGCCTCGTAGAGCACGCGGCGCACCATGAGGCCGGCGGCGCCCAGGAAGGCACCCACGAAGAGCCACGCCAGCGTCGGCAGCGCGGCGACCGTCACCGTGATCGTGGCCGCCGCAATGACCGTGAGCGCGTACGCGATGGACTCGTAGCGCAGGATGAGGACGCGCTCGTCGGGCTCGAGCTTCTCGCGGATCAGGAGGGTGAAATACAACATCGCGCGCGCGAGCACGAAGTAGCCGACGACGAAGGCCGCGGTGGCGGGGAGGAGGTCGATCGTGATGCGACCGGGGAGTTGCCCGCTCAATCGGAGCGCGATCCGATAGATGCCGTAGGCCGCGGTGAACGCGATCGTCTCACGCCCGACGTTCACGAGTGCGCTACCAATGGTCTTACGGTGCCAGAGCCAATCGCAGACGAATACCCCGGCCGCCAGCGCCGCGGCCGTGGGCGCGAGCCCCACGAGGAGGCCGCCGGTCAGCGCGACGAGCGACGTCTGCGTGAGGGCGGAGTACTTGCCCAGGGGGATGTAGAATCCCCGGAGCAGGACCGTGGCGACGCCGAGGCCGAGGGTGACGAGCGGCAGCTCAGTCCAGGCCGGGTTGGTGATGAGGAGGGTCGCGACCAGCGCGACACCCGCGTAGATCAGGACCTGCCCGTAGACGCGGGTGAGGCTACGCCTTTGCATCACTCACCCTCGCCGATCGGTCGGGCGTGCGGAAGCGGATTGGAAGGGGGGCGGTCGTCCAGGGCACGCGTCAAAATCCCGCTTCCGGCGGTGCCGGGCAAGGGGCGGGGGCCCGGGCGCCCCGTCAGTGCGCGCGTCGACGGATGAAGGCCGCCCAGTCCGGCAGTCGCTTGAAGTAGGTCACCGTCGTGTCGGCGGTGACGTACAGGAGCCACACCGCGGGCGCGGCGGGGTGGCCCGCCGTGTCCGCCAGGATGAGGCTCACGTGCGCGGCGGTGTCGGGGGCGAGGTCCATCGCCGCCTCGACACAGGTGGGCGCGGCGAGGCCATCACCCCCTTCCCCGCAATCGTTGACCTCCCAGCGGATGGCGCTCGACGGCACGCCGGCCGTCTGGGCCAACCACTGCGCGAACGGGACGGCGGGAAGCGTGGAGTCCAGCATCACCACCATCGTGCGTTGCGCGCGCGCGATGCGATCCGGCTGCTGGGCCGCGGACGGTACGCCGGTCACGAGCAGCGCGGCGAGGACGCCGAGAGCGGCGCGGACGGGTGTCATGCGGGCATCCTTGGCATCTGCGAGTATTCCTCGTCGCAGCGCGCTTGGCAATGGCCTGCGGACGGCCCCGCGTCCGGTCGGCTCAGTCGCGGGCCGTTCCGGCATCTGCGCTGTCGAGAAAGGCCCGGAGCACCGCGACGTAGCGCGCCGGCTGGTCGATCATCGGGAGATGGGCGCTGTGCTCGAGGACCACCAGCTCGGCGTGCGGCATCAGGCTCTGGTAATACGCAGCCGTAGACGGCGTGCTGCGATCATATCGGCCGACGGCGATGAGCGTCGGCACGGTGATCTCGCCGAGGCGGTCCGTGCGGTCATAGGTCGCGGTGTCGTGGCGGACGTCGAGCACCAAGTCCATGCCGATCCGGTCGCGCGCGTACGCCTGGACAGCGCTGTCCAAGACCGGAGGCCAAGGATCGGTGATCGACTGGAAGTGATGCATGAACACCATCTGTGCGGCCTGGTACTCCCGAGAGTTCATGGTGTGGTCGCGCTCGTGTTCGACGAGGGCACGCCGGATCGAATCGGGCAAGGTCGCCCGCAGGCTGTCCCGATCGCGCAGGAAGCGCGTGCTGTTGAGCACGGGACCGGCCAGGATCAGGCTCTTCACCCCCTTGGGCTTGGTGAGCATGTAGTCCACGGCGATCATCGTCCCGAAGGAATGGCCGTAGAGATCGACGTCCGTGAGGCCGAGCGAATCGCGGAGCTCGCCGAGACGCTGCACGTACTGGGCGAGACGCCAGAGGGTGGTGTCCGTCGGATGGTCGGAGCGGCCCGCACCGAGCTGGTCATAGAAGATCACCGGGCGCTCGTCGCCGAGTGCCGCGAGTGATCGAAGGTAGTAGCTCGGGACGCCGGGACCGCCATGGATCAGCAGGAGCGGCGTGCCCGGGCCCGTTCCGACGATGCGGTACCAGATTCGTCCGCCCGTGACATGGACATACCCTTCGCGCGGGGTGAGGTCGGGGCCGCGGGCCGCGCATCCCATGAGCAGGGCCAGCGCGGCGGCGGGAGCAACCGCAAGGAGGGTTCGCCGAGTCACGATTCCTCCGAACGTGGGGTGTGCGACGCGGATTGCGTGGCGTCCAGCATCGCCTGGAACCGCGGATCGGTGCGCATGGGATCCCAGACGGGGTGGGAGAAGGTGATCCAGAATGAACCGGGCGGCAGCCGCTCCAACATGCCGAACGCATGATCGCGGTCACCGGTGGCCGCGAAGGCGGCGGCAGCGCAGCGGGTAATCAGGGGATCCGAGGCTATATCCGGATGGTAGTGTGCCACGAACGCCGCCAGCGCCCGGCGGGCCTGCGCCGTGTCGCCCGCTCGTGCGGTGACGACGATCTGCAGTGCCGCGCCGTACGCGGCGGCGGCGGTATCCGTAGCGGGACGTTGCGCGAGCATCGATTCCATGGTGTCGACGTCGGCCCGGGCGGCGGACACGTTCCCCTGGCCGAGGTGCGCCGCGAGGCGCAGCGACCGAATGGATGGGTCACGGCGTCCGAGCGTGATCGAGCTGTCCGCGTACCGGAGCGCGAGGTTCCAGTGATGTGCCTGGACGTGGAGCACGGCGAGGAGCCACGCCGAGACCGCGCGATCCGGGGCGAGCGTCAACGAGTGGCGAAGCGACGAGTCCGGCGCCGTCCGGTGATGCTCGAAGGCATCGACGAGCTCAGCGCGGCCGTTCTGATACCAGATCTCGGCGTTGCGTGGCTCGAGGCGTATCGCCCGCCGGAGTGCACGCAGCGCTTCGGTCGTACAATTCGGCTCATGCGGCGGGCAGACGAGGCCGCCGGCGCCGCCGAGCAGCACCGGATCGAGGCTGAACCCGTGATCGCCGATCTCCCCGCCGGGCGTCGGAATCAACAGGAATCCGCGGGCGAGCCACCCGTCCGCACTCGAACTGTCGAGCGCGATCGCGCGGTTTGCGGCCGCGAGACCGAGTGCGAGGACGCTGTCCTTCGTGAGTCCTGGATGCGGCCAGGGCCAATTCGCCCAGATCCCGTAGTCCAGCCCCATCCGGCCGTACGCCGCGGCGAAGTTGGGGTCGAGCTTGAGCGCGGCCTGGTACTCATCCAGCGCGTGGCGGCCGTCGGATACCGAGGTCCGCCGCGCGAGGTAGAAGTTGCCCTTGAGGTAGTGGTCGTAGGCCTGTCGGTTGTTCGTCGGCCGCGTGACGAGCGCCGTGCTGTCGGCGGGCGCGAGACGTCCGACGATCTCCCCCGCGACCGCCTGCGCGATCTGGTCCTCGATCGCGAGCACGTCACCGCCGCCGAGATCGTACGTGTCGCCCCACAGGTGCCGGTCCCCCGCGACGGCGTCGAGCGAGACGTGCACACGGAGGCGTCCGCCCGTGCGATCGATGCGCCCGGTCACGAGATCCGACACACCGAGCGTTCGACCGATCTCGGTGATGCCCGTCGCGGAGCCGCGGAAGCGCCTGACCGCGTCGCCCGATTTGACGATGAGCTGTCGCACCTGCCCGAGACGATTGATGATTTCCTCGGTGATCCCGTCCGCGAGATACGCGTTGCTCGAATCTCCCGACTGATTCTCGAGGTACAGCACCGCGAGCTGTCGCGAGCCCGGTGCGCCGAGCGGTCCGCTCAGGAGCTTCCATCCGGCGAAGGCGACGAGTGCGGCTCCGACCGCGAGGCCGATCCCCATGCGGATGCGGCGTTGGAACGGCGCCGGGGCGGCGCGGGGCCCGGGTGGGGCCGGGGCCTCGAGCGCACGGACGAAGTCGTGTGCGGTGGCGTGCCGGTCCGCCGGCACCTTGGCGAGTGCCGTCTCGACGGCGAGTGCGACGCTCTCGGGTGTGGTTGGGCGAAGCGTGCGGAGTGGCGGCACCGGATCTATGGTGTGCCGCGCGAGGACGGCCTGTGCGCTTGGACCGGTGAACGGGGGTTGCCCGCCCAGCATTTCGTAGAGGACGCAGGCGAGCGAGTAGAGATCGGTGCGCCCGTCGAGTCGCCCCTCGCCCGACGCCTGCTCGGGACTCATGTACGCGGGCGTACCGATCGCGATGCCGGTCTCGGTCAGATGCTCGCCGCCCGCGACGTCGATCGCGCGTGCGATCCCGAAATCGCTGACGACCGCATGACCCGCCTGGAAGAGGATGTTCTCGGGTTTGATGTCTCGGTGAATGACGCCGAGGCTGTGCGCATAGCCCAAGGCATCGGCCACTTCGCGCGCGATCTGGATGGCATCGGCGAGCGGGAGCTGACGCTCGCGTTCGAGGCGGTCGCGCAGCGACTCGCCTTCCACGAAGGGCATGGCGTAGAACAGAAATCCGCCGGCGTTGCCGGAATCGTACAGGGCCAGCACGTGCGGGTGGGAGAGACGTGCCGCGATCTCGATTTCGCGCACGAAGCGCTCGGCACCGAGCGATTCGGCGAGTTCCGGACGCAGCACCTTGAGCGCGACCCGGCGGCCGTGTTTGGCGTCGGCGGCGAGAAAGACCACCGCCATGCCGCCGCGTCCCAGCTCGCGCTCGATGTCATAGCGTTCGGCGAGCGACGTCCGAAGATGCCCCAGGAGATCGGGCATGGGGCCCAAGATGGGGCCCGGGGCGTCTTCGCGCGAGTTGCGACGGTCGCCGCCCCGGGGCATCCTTACCGTGGAGGAGTTATGGCCCGAGGTTTCCGTCCCCTGCTTGTCGGCGCGCTGCTGGCGGGATGTCCCGCCGTCGCATGGGCGCAGCAGCCGGCACCGCGCCCGCCCATCATCGTCGTGCCCCGGGATTCGCTACGCCTTCCGGCGCTCCGGGATTCCGCACTCCGACGATTGGCCACGGCGTTCGGGGCACGCGGGCTCCCCGCGTGCCCGATGCCGGTTGGCCCCGCGCCGATCACGGCGCCGGAGGGGGTGGCGCCCCACGCCGGCCGCGTCCCGTACATGCCCACGGTGCCGCCGGGCTGCCGGAACCCCTTGTTCCGAAAGGTGCCGATTCGGTTGGACTCGGTGCGCGTCGTGCCGGACACGACGCACTGAGCATCGCGGAGCTACCGCGTGGCCTTGATGGTCGTCGCCGCCTGCATTGGTGCGGCCGGCCCCCCGAGACTCGCGAGCTCTTCGTAGCTCTTGTACTTCTCGTCGACGCCGGCCTGTGCCTGCCGCAGCAACGCCTCGGCCTCCGACGGGCGCGTCGTGATCAGCGCGCGATACCGGAGCTCGTTATAGACGAAGTCCTTGAGCGGGATGGTCGGCCGCGGCGAGTCGAGTCGGAACGGGCTTTCCCCCACGCCACGCATCGCGGGGTTGTAGCGGAAGAGCGGCCAGTATCCGCTCGCGGTGGCAAGCGCCTGTTGTTTCATGCCGTAGCGCAGATCGAAGCCGTGGGCGATGCAGTGGCTGTAGGCCAGAATCAGCGACGTGCCCTCGTACGCCTCGGCTTCCCGGAGCGCTTCGAGCGACTGCTGTGGGTCGGCGCCCATCGCAATCTGCGCGACATAGACGTCTCCGTACGCGATGGCCTGGAGGGCGAGATCCTTCCGCGCGACCCGCTTGCCCGCGGCCGCGAACTTGGCGATCGCGCCGAGCGGCGTGGCCTTGGACGCCTGCCCACCGGTGTTGGAGTAGACCTCGGTGTCGAGCACCAGGATGTTGACGTTGCGGCCGCTCGCCAGGACGTGATCGAGCCCGCCGTAGCCGATGTCGTACGCCCAGCCGTCGCCACCCACGATCCAGATGCTTCGCCGGACCAGGTGATCCACGACCGAGAGCAGGTCGCGCGCGATCGCGTCGTCCGCGGCACGCGCGAGCAGCTTGGTCTTGAGCTCCGCGACCCGGATCCGCTGGGCACGGATCTCCGATTCCTTGATCTGCGGCGCGGTGAGGATTTCGTGCACGAACGCCTCACCCAGGGTCGGCGCGAGCGCTTGGAGCCGGGCCACGGCGAGGTCGAGGTGCTTGTCGGCGGCAAGCCGGAACCCGAGGCCGAATTCCGCGGCGTCCTCGAAGAGGGAGTTGGACCACGCCGGGCCGCGCCCCTCGCCGTTCTTGTTCCACGGCGTCACGGGCAGGTTGCCGCCGTAGATCGATGAACAGCCGGTGGCGTTCGCCACCATCATGCGATCGCCGAAGAGCTGGGAGAGCAGGCGCACGTACGGCGTTTCGCCGCATCCCGCGCAGGCTCCCGAGAAGTCAAAGAGCGGTTCCAGGAACTGCACACCGCGCACGTTGGCGAAGTCGATGCGCGCGCGCTCGTTCACCGGGAGCGTCTCGAAGAACGCGATGTTCTCGCGTTCCGGCGCGACCAGCGGCGCCTTGGGCTCGAGGTTGATGGCCTTGATACCCTCCTCGGTGGTGCTCAGGGCGGGGCACGCTTCGATGCACTGGCCGCAGCCGGTGCAGTCCTCGACGTAGAACTGGAGGCTGAACCGCACGTCGGGGTAGCCGCGGGCGTTGACCTCGGCCGACTTGAACGTGGCGGGCGCGGCGTCGAGACGCGCCTCGTCGTAGTACTTGGCGCGGATCACGCTGTGCGGGCAGACGAAGCCGCACTGCCCGCACTGAATGCACAGCTCGGGACGCCACACGGGGACCGCATCGGCGATGCCGCGCTTCTCGTAGGCCGCGGTTCCGGAGGGGAACGTTCCGTCGGCGGGCATGAGACTGACGGGGATCTCGTCTCCGCGTCCCTCGAGCATCAGCGCGGTCACGTCGCGCACGAAGTCCGGCGCATTCGCGGGCACGACCGGCGTGCGCTCGAACGTGCTCGTGGCCTCGCGCGGGACCGGGACCTCGTGGAGCTCGGCGAGGGCAGCGTCTACCGCCCGGAAGTTCCGCTCCACCACCTGCTCGCCCTTCGCGCCATAGGTCTTCTGGATGGAGCGCTTGATCTGCGCGATCGCCGCGTCGCGCGGCAACACCCCGGAGATCGCGAAGAAGCAGGTCTGGAGCACCGTGTTGGTCCGTCCCTTGAGCCCGGCCCGCTCCGCGACGTCGCTCGCGTCGATCACGTAGAACCGAAGGTGCTTGTCGATGATCCGTTGCTGAACCGAACGGGGGAGATGTTCCCAGACGTCCGCGGGACCGTAGGGGCTGTTGAGGAGGAACGTGGCGCCGGGCGCCGCGAGGCCGAGCACGTCGTGGCGCTCCACGAAGTTGAACTGGTGGCACCCGACGAAATTTGCGGAGTTGATGAGATAGGGGGCGCGGATGGGCCGAGGCCCGAAGCGCAGGTGCGAGACCGTCTGCGCACCGGACTTGTGGGAATCGTACACGAAGTAGCCCTGGGCATAAAGCCCCGCGTCTTCGGCGATGATCTTCGTGGTGTTCTTGTTTGCGCCGACGGTGCCGTCGGCGCCGAGGCCGTAGAAGACCGCGCGGGTCACGTCGTCGGGCTCGATGGAGTACGCGGGATCGAAGGTGAGGCTCGTGTGGGAGACGTCGTCGACGATGCCCACCGTGAACCCGTGCTTCGGTTCCGGGACGCCGAGCTCGTCGAAGACGGCCTTGGCCATCGCCGGACTGAAATCTTTGGAGGACAATCCGTACCGCCCGCCGATCACGACGGGCATGGCGGAGCGCCGACCGCGCGCCGCCGCCTGGGCGAGGGCCTCGACCACGTCGAGATAGAGCGGTTCGCCGGAGGCGCCGGGTTCCTTCGTGCGCTCGAGCACCGCGACGGCACGGCAGCTTGCGGGAAGTGCCGCGAGCAGCTGCTCCGCCGAGAAGGGCCGGAAGAGCCGCACCTGCATGACGCCGACCTTCTCGCCCTCCCGCGCGAGCGCCGCCGCCGTTTCGCGCGCCGTCTCCGCCCCCGAGCCCATGGTCACGATCACGCGCTCGGCGTCGGGCGGACCGGCGTACTCGAAGAGGCGATAGCGACGGCCGGTGAGCGCCGCGAACTCGTCCATCGCCGCTTGGACGATTCCGGGCACCGCGGCGTAGTACGGATTCACCGTTTCGCGGGCCTGGAAGAAGGTGTCGGGGTTGTGCGCCGTCCCGCGGATGAACGGGTGCTCCGGGTTGAGGGCGCGCGCGCGATGCGCACGCACCAAGTCGTCGTTCACCATCGCACGGATCTGATCGTCGCTCAGCAACGTGAGCGTGTTGACCTCGTGCGACGTCCGGAACCCGTCGAAGAAATGCAGGAAGGGGATGCGCGAGCGGAGCGTCGCGACCTGCGCGATCAGCGCCATGTCGTGCGCTTCCTGCACGGATCCCGACGCGAGAAGGGCGAAACCCGTGCCGCGGGTCGCCATCACGTCGGAGTGCTCCGCGAAGATCGACAGCGCCTGCGTGGCCACGGAGCGCGCCGCGACGTGGAAGACGGTCGCCGTGAGCTCTCCCGCGATCTTGTACATGTTGGGGATCATCAGGAGCAGGCCCTGCGACGCCGTGAACGTCGTGGTGAGCGCACCGGCCTGAAGTGCGCCGTGCACCGCGCCGGCGGCGCCCCCCTCGCTCTGCATCTCCTGCACCACGGGGATGTTCCCCCAGATGTTGGGGATGCCGGCCGATGCCCACTCGTCCGCGAGCTCCGCCATGGAGGAGGAGGGCGTGATGGGATAGATCGCGCACACTTCATTGATCCGGTAGGCGGTGTGCGCGACGGCGGTGTTCCCGTCCAGGATTGCTGCGTGCTTGGTCATGCCAGTGCCCCTTCCGGCTCCGGCATCATTTCGATGGCGTGACAGGGACATTGCTCGAAGCAGGTGGCGCAGCCCGTACACTGGTCGTAGTCGAACCGATAGCGCAGGCCGGGGCCCAGCTTGATGACGGCGCCCTGGGGGCAGGCCGCGAAGCAGTTGTCGCACTCGTAGCACGTGCCGCACGAGAGACAGCGCCGTGCCTCGTAGCGCGCGGCGCGTTCGCTGATGCCGGCGATGACCTCGTCGAACCCGCGCAGGCGTTCCTCGAGCGCCAGCATCTGCTGGGGGCTCGGATCCGCGTCGCTGTAGACGGGCAGGTGGAGCATCGCGAACGTGGCCACGGGCGGCGGTGTGGGGCGCTCCACGCGCTCGCCACGGAGCCAGGCGTCGATCGACCGTGCGGCCTGCTTGCCGTGCCCGATCGAGACGGTGACGGACTGCTCGCCCGGCACCATGTCGCCACCCGCGAAGATGCCCGGACGGCCGGTCATCATCCCGGCATCGACGGTGACGGCCCCGTCCGGGGCGACGTCGACGCCGGGAACGCGGCGCAGGAATGCGCTGTCCGTTTCCTGCCCCAGCGCGAGCACGACGGCATCCGCCTCGAGGGTCTCGAACTCGCCGGTCGGGTGTGGCCGCCCGTGCTCGTCGAGCTCCATCATCTCGACCGTGAGCTCGGGGCCGACGATCTCCTTGATCGTCGTGAGCCACTTGATCTTCACGCCTTCCTCGAGCGCCTCATCGGCTTCGAAGGCATGCGCGGGCATGTGGTCACGGTCGCGGCGATAGACGATGAGCGTCTCGGCGGCGCCAAGGCGCTTGACGGTGCGGGCCGTGTCCATGGCGGTGTTGCCCCCGCCGTAGACCACGACGCGCCGGCCGAGGCGCGGCGCCTCACCCGCCTCGACGTCCCGGAGCAGGGAAACGGCATCGAGCACCCGGCCCGCGTCGCGCGCCGGAATGTTCACGTGCTTCCCGACGCCGGCGCCGATGGCCACGAACACGGCGTCGAATCCGCCCGCTGCTTGTTCGGCGATCAGGTCCTCGACCTTGTGGTCGGTGACGATCGTGACGCCCATCGCCTCGATGCGTTCGATCTCGCGCATCAAGTCGGCGCGGGGCAGGCGATAGGCGGGGATACCGAAGTGCATCATCCCGCCGGCGAGCGGCCCCGCGTCGTGGATCTCGACCGTGTGGCCGCGCTTCGCGAGGTGATATGCGGCCGAGAGGCCGCTCGGTCCGGCTCCCACGACAAGCACCCGCTTACCGGTCGGCGCGGCGTCCAGCGTGAACCGCCAGCCCTCCCGATTCGCGAGATCGCCGAGGAATCGTTCGACGGCATGGATGCTCACGGCGGCGTCGAGCTCGGCGCGATTGCAGGCGTCCTCGCAGGGATGGTAGCAGACGCGTCCATGGACGGCGGGCATCGGGTTGTCGCGGGTCAGGAGCTCCCACGCCTCGCGATAGCGACCGGCCTGCGCGAGGTCGAGCCACCCCTGCACGTTCTCTCCGGCGGGGCAGGCATTGTTGCACGGTGGGAGGAGATCCATGTACACCGGACGTCGGACGCGCACCGGACCCGTCCCCTTGTCATAGGTCAGGTCCACCACCGGTGTCATGTCGCTGGGCTTCACTGGCATGTGCCGTCACTCCGTCGAATCGGTCCGTACGAAGCACGACGCGAAGGCGCCATACCTCGAGGAGGTCAGCACGCAGCTGCCGCGGAGGGGTGAAACGAGAGGAGGGACGACGTCCGCATCGCGGACCCCCGTTGCCGCGTGACCGTCGGAAGGCTTTTCGGCCTATGGAGTTAGCTAGCCGCGCCGCGGTAAAGGCAGTGTGAAGAAATCCCGAGGCGTCCTTAAGAAACGCCCCGGGCGCTCCTGGTCTATTTCGCCAGCCAGTAGGAGAACTTCACGAGGAAGGTGTCGTTGGCGCGCTGGTCGAAGAGGTGCTGGAAGTCGCCGGCGAAGCTCCGGGTGCCGGCGAGGTCCGCCGAGGCCTGCCGGCCTTCGCTCCAAACCAGAAACAGCGTGGATCCCGGGCGGTATTCCCAGCGGAACACGATGTTGGAGCGGAACTGCTGGACGTTGAAGCCCCCGGGATCGGCGGTGACGGCGGGATCGCCATATGGACGGTACCGGGCATCGTACGCCGCCGCGCGGGGGTCGTTCAGCTCCCGGACGTCGGAGTAGGTCCCCTTCGAGATGAACGGGGACGCGTAGACCTGGAGGGAGGCGTTCGGCGTGAACGTGTAGTCGAGGCGCCAGGTGAGGCTCAGCGTCTGTTGATCGAGATGCGCAAACGTGTAATGCGCCGCGCCGATCGAGTCGGCGAAGGTCCCGAAATACTGCAGGTCGTTGTGATTGCTGGTGTAGCCCACGCTCAGCGACGTGGAGAATCGACTCGACATCTTGAGATCGAGCTCGGGGGAGAGGCTGATCGTGTGCGATCGGCCCTGATCGCCCCGCATGTAGTTCATCGACAGAGATGGGACGAGCGCGTGCCGGCTGTCACCCTCGAGACCGAGCCAGGGCGCGATGTAGGCATCCTGGCGGATCGCCGGGCCGCCCCGCGCGCAGCGATCGCAGTATGTGGCGCCGAGTTGGCCCACGGTTCCGCCCACGTGCAGCCACCACCGGTTGGTGAACTGGACGTGGACGTTGGTGTTGAGCGCCCGCTCGGTCGGCAGGCCGGCGGCGGTCCAGTACTCCCAGTTGTTGAAATTCCAGCGCAGCTGCTGGAAGACGCGGTTGGGTGTGCGAAAGGCGAGCCCCGCCCAGGTGGTCCATTCCTGCTGGTCCGCCTGCTGGAGGAATCCAATGTCGTTCACGTCGAATCCGGGCGTACGTCGCTGGTAGGCGGTTTCGAAACTCAGGCGCTTGCCAGAGACTTTGGCGAAGCGGAGCTCGAGGTTCGAGCCGGAGAGCGAGGTGCGGGTCGAATCGAACACCAGTGGCCCGTCGGGACGCTGGTAGAGGTGGACCGTCGAGCGCTGGGTGCGGGCGATCGCGGGGGGGGAACCGGCCACCCGACTCACGTCGAACGATCCCGAAACCTCGAACCGACCCGCGAAGCGCCGACGGGCATCGATGCCTCCGGTGTACGCCGATCGATGGAGGTAGGGCGCCGAGCTCGGGTCGAGCGCGCGGTTCACGCCGGTCACCATGAAGCCTACGCTCCCGTTGCCGGCCGCGTAGTCCTGATTCCCACGCACCACGGCGTAGTTCGTGGTTGGCTCGAGGGTCGATCCCCCCGGCCCGCCGACATAGTCGGTCACGGCGTCGAGGAGGCCGATGGAGAGCCCACCGGGCAGGCGTCCGGTGATCTTCCCCGCGCCGATGATCGGCGTGGACGTCGCGGACGAGGCGTTGCCATACACGTCGTCGAGTTGGGGCGCTCGACCGATGCGCCGCGAATAGAACAGACCCTCACCGGTATTGCAGTCGACGACGGCCACGCAGTTGACCGGAAAGCTGAACAGGCCTTTGCCTTCGACGAAGAAGGGACGCCGCTCGCGGAAGAAGGTTTCGAACGCCCCGAGGTTCAGCACGGACGGATCCGCCTCGACCTGACCGAAGTCGGGGTTTACGGTCGCGTTGAACAGGAGATTCGACGCCAGGCGGTACTTGAGATCGGCCCCCATGCTGAGCTGTTGCCGGCGCGCATAGTTGGATGATGCCGGGCCCTGGACGTTCTTCGTCACGACGTACGGCGTGAGCTCCGCGTCCCGCGGGTTGCCCAATCCGCGAAGCCCCGTGAGCTCGCCGAATTGTGAGACGAATCCCGACTTGGATTGACGATAGAGCGGCCACGTTACCGTCTCGGTGTACCGCTCGATCACGCGCCAGAGGAGTATGCCGAAGGTCCGGTCTCCGCTCGGCGAGTATCTGAGCTGGGAGAGCGGGATGCGATATTCGGCGGTCCAACCCAGCGAGTCCACGCGCGTGGCGACGTCCCAGACGGCGTCCCATGCGAAGTCCTCGTTCCCATCATTGTAGATCGCCGCATCCGCTTTGACGCCTGCCGGATTGACCCAGAATTCATACCCGCTCCGCCGATCATGGTAGGAATCGAGCAGCAGGACCATTTGATCCGACGAGGTGACGTCGTCGCGCCGGGAGAGGAGGGCGACGATGCTGTCGGGATGCGGATCGAACGCGCGCACGAAGACGTAGAGATTGTGCGCGTCGTACAGGACCCGCGCCTCGGTCTTGAGCTTCGGCGCGGCGCCTTCACTGGGGCGCGCCTCGCGGAAGGCGGTGATGGGAGTCGCCGAGCGCCATGCGGGATCGGTGTCGAGGCCGTCGATCACCGGGGGCGTGGCGGCACGCGTGGCCCCGACGGAGGTCGCGCCCGCCGGGACCGGCGGCACCGCACGCGGTGACGATTGGACTTGCAGCGCCAGGAGGATGCCGAGCAGTGGAGTCACGTGGTGGCCTTCGTGTCGAGGCGATCCGGTCCCGCGCCGTGATCGCGGAGGTGGCGGACGGTCTTGAATGCTGAAAATTCAGCACTCTGCTGAATATTCAGCATATCGCTGATCCCGTCAAGGCTTTAGGAGGGGGTGGTCGGCGGTCTCGGCCGATCCATCGCCTCATCCGTACCTGCTTGGACGACGTGACGCCGAGGATGGTTGCGTGCGGGGGGGTGTTTCGATTCGAGACGGTGGCGCAACTGCCGAGTAAAGGCGTCTCCGCTCAATGGTCGGTCGGATGTCGCGTTAGGCGAGCGACAGGATCTCCGGTGCGTGTTCCTCGGCCGCGAGGAAGCGCAGGAGGTCGGCCGCCGCGATCGCCGTGGTCATCGTATTGTCGAGTGGATGGAAGTTGAGTGGCTCGTGTGCGAGGAGGCTGCGCTCGAGCACCACCTGCGCGGCTCTCCCCGCGTCGTTGATCACGGCAAAGGGGCTCACCGCGCCTCGGACGACGCCCAGGTACTTCATCAGGCGTTCGTCGCTCGCGAAGGAGAGCCGGCCCCGGGCGCCGATCCGCTCGGCAAGCCGCTTGAGGTCCACATCCAGGTCGGCGGGGCCGCTGAAGAGCGTCATCCGTCCCTTCTTGTCGCGGAGAAAAAGGTTCTTCGACCGGCCGCCCGGGATGTCGCCTCGCACGTCGCGCGCCTCCTCGACGGTGAAAACCGGCGGGTGGTGATGCGTCGTATGCTCGATGCCGAGCGCGTCGAGGCGGGCGAACAGCGCCTCCGGCGTGGCCGGCGCGGTGCCGTCGGCGAGGAGGCCGTGGTGTGGCAGCGGGGACGTCATGCTCTTCAAGATGACGGGCGTCGCGCACGATGCCAGGGCGGGTCGGTGGACCGCGCCTGAACCCGCGGCTAGGTTCCGAGACGTGGCCGACACGCCCTATCCCGCCATCGGCGACTACGCCATCATCGGAGACTGTCGCTCCGCCGCGCTCGTTTCGACGCACGGCGGCATCGAGTGGCTCTGTCTCCCGCGCTTCGATTCGCCCTCCTTGTTCGCGGCGATCCTCGACCGGTCGCGGGGCGGGCATTTCACGGTCCGGCCGGTCGGCCCATACCACAGTGAGCGCCACTATCTTGCGCGCACCAACGTCCTCGAAACCACGTTCCGCACCGAACGGGGCGAGCTCCGGTTGCTCGACCTCATGCCGGTGGATTCCGAGGCCGACAAGCGTCAGGAGTTGTGGCCCGAGCACGAGATTCTGCGGCGTATCGAGTGCGTGGCGGGGGAGGTCGAGGTCGAGGTCGTCTGCGATCCCCGACTCGAGTACGGGGCCAAGACACCGCGACTCCGGCGCGCCGGGCGCTTCGTCTTCTGTCATGAGCATGGATCGGTGGCCCTGCACGTGCGCAGTGAGATTCCGCTCGCCGCATCGGACACGGCGCCGGGGCTGCACGGTCGTGCCGTCCTGCGCGCGGGCGATCGCCGCTACGTCTCGCTGGTGTACACGCGCGACGAGCCCGCCGTGCTGCCGGTCTTTGGATCGACGGCGGAACGGAAGATCGAGCGCACGGTAACGTGGTGGCGGGGATGGGCCGGGCGATGCCGCTACGAGGGGCCGTACGCGGATTACGTGATTCGCAGCGCGCTCGCGCTCAAGCTGCTGACCTACGCGCCATCGGGCGCGGTGGTGGCGGCGCCCACCACGTCATTGCCGGAGGCGGTCGGGGGGGGGCGCAACTGGGACTACCGGTACTGCTGGTTGCGGGACGCCTCGCTGACTTTCCAGGCGTTGGTGGACCTCGGCTACGCCGACGAGGCGTATGCGTTCCTGGTGTGGATGCTCGATTCCACGCGTCTCACCTGGCCGCGGCTGCAGATCCTGTACGACGTCCACGGCGAGGCCCGTGTCCCCGAACGCGAGCTGGCGTACCTGGACGGCTATCGCGGCTCCCGACCGGTCCGCGTCGGGAACGCCGCGGAGAACCAGTTGCAGCTCGATGTGTACGGCGAGGTCGTGGACGCGGTGTTCGAGTACGTTCGGCGCGAAGGGACGCTGCGCCCGATCACCGGCCGCACGTTGCGCGGTCTCGGCGAGACCGTCTGCGAGCTTTGGCGCGACCCCGACGAAGGCATCTGGGAGGTACGCTCGGGCCGGCGGCACCACACGTACTCCAAGGTGATGTGCTGGGTGGCGCTCGACCGGCTCGTCAAGCTGCATGAGGCGGGGCATCTTCCCGCCATTCCGGTGGAGCGGTTCCGGCGCGAGCGCGATGCCATTCGCACCGAGGTCGAGGCACGGGGATTCAGCGAGGCGGTGCAGAGTTACGTGAGCGTCTTCGACGGGCGGGACGTGGACGCCAGTCTCCTTCTCCTGGCGCGGTACGGATTCGCGGATCCGCGCTCGCCGCGTATGCTCGCCACGTGCGAGCGCATTCGCCAGCGGCTCGGGACGCATGGGCTGCTCTTTCGGTATCATGACGACGACGGCCTGGCGGGCGGCGAAGGCGCCTTCGGAATCTGCAGTTTCTGGTGGGCGGACGTGCTCTGCCGGCAGGGGAAGACGGACGCGGCGAGGCGGACGTTCGAACATCTGTGCGCGCACGCGAACGACGTCGGATTGTTCGCCGAGGAGATCGACCCCGAGTCGGGCCAGCCGCTCGGCAACTTCCCGCAGGCATTCACGCACGTCGGACTCATCGACGCGGCGCTGGCGCTCGCCGCATCGGCGGGTGCCCCGGTGGGAACGGTGTCCCGCGACCCGCACACATCCGTGGAGGCACGCCAATGAACGCACCGAGCATCGTGCTGTGGGGCTTCGTGGCCACGCTGTTGCTGTCGGCGATCACGTCGGCGAGTCAGGGACTCGGCATGTCGCGGATGAGCATTCCGTTCATGCTGGGGACGGTGTTCACGCCCGATCGGAATCGGGCGGGGGTCTACGGGTTCCTGGCGCACTTCGCGATCGGCTGGTGTATTGCCTTCGGGTACGCGCTGATCTTCGAGAGCTGGGGACGGGCGAACTGGCTGCTGGGCGGGGTGCTCGGCCTCGTCCACGGTCTCCTCTTCCTCCTGGTGGTCATGCCGCTTCTCCCGGGGCTCCACCCGCGCATGGCGAGTGCGCAGCACGGCCCCGAGCCGACGCGCAATCTCGAGCCGCCGGGGTTCCTGGCGCTCAACTACGGACGCCGCACGCCGATCATCGCGCTCCTGGCGCACATGGTGTACGGCATCGTGATCGGCGCCTTCTACCACCTGGCGGTCCACTGACCGCAGGCGTCGATTTCTACGGGGACGCATTCACATACGGCAGGATATGGAAGGAGTCACGATGAAGCTCGGACTCATCGGCCTCGGCAAGATGGGGGGCAATATGGTCAAGCGCCTGCGGCGTGATGGCCACGACGTGGTGGGCTACGATCTGAATGCCGACAACGTGCAGGCGGCGGTGCAGGCCGGCGCCGAGGGAGCGGACTCCCTCGAGGCGCTGGTGGGGAAGCTCGAGGCGCCGCGCGTCGTGTGGGTGATGGTGCCGCACGGTGGGCCGACCGATAAGACGATCGAGGCGCTCGTGCCCCTGCTCGCCAAGGGTGACGTGCTGATCGACGGCGGCAATTCCCGCTACGTCGATTCGATCGCAACCGGGAAGCGGCTGGCCGCCAAGGGTATTCGTTTTCTCGATGCCGGCGTGAGCGGTGGCGTGTGGGGACTGGAAATCGGCTACTGCATGATGATCGGCGGGCCGCAGGATGCCTTCGATCTGGTCGAGCCCATCTTCAAGACACTCGCGCCGGAGGACGGCTATCTGCGCGTGGGCGAGAGCGGCGCGGGACACTTCGTGAAGATGATCCACAACGCGATCGAGTACGCGATGCTCCAGGCCCTGGGCGAGGGGTTCGAGTGCCTCGAGCGCTCGGAGTTCTCCCTCGATCTCAAGGCGATCGCCGATCTGTGGCAGCACGGGGCCGTCGTCCGGTCGTGGCTGCTCGAGCTGCTCGGGCGCGCCTTCGACACCGAGGGGAACGATCTCGCGAAGATCGCTCCGTACGTGGACGATTCCGGGATGGGTCGCTGGACGGTCGAGTACGCCGTGGATCACGCGATTCCGGCGACCAGCCTCACGCAGGCGCTCTACGAGCGGTTCGCCTCCCGGCTCGACGAACGATTCTCCGCGAAAGTGATCGCGGCCTTGCGCAACGAGTTCGGCGGGCACGCCGTGAAGGCCGAGTGACCGGTATGACCCGAAACACGATTGAAACGCGCACGGTGGGGCTGTCGAACCGGACGGCGGCCGAGCCCTGTATCCTCGTGATCTTCGGCGCCTCGGGCGACCTCACGCATCGCGAGCTCATTCCGGCGCTCTACGAGCTGGCGCATCAGGAGCTGCTCCCGGCGCCCTTCGCGATGGTGGGGTTCGCGCGCAGCGGGTGGAGCGACGACGATTTCCGTGAGCGCATGCGTGATGCGGTGCAGCGCGAATGCACGTTCGACGAGAAGACCTGGCGGGCGTTTTCCCGGCAGCTGTTCTTCGTGCCGGGCGACTTCAACGCACCGGCCGACGGGGACTATGCCGCTCTCCAAGAGCGCATTGCATCGGTGCGTGCCGATATCGGCGCACCCGACAACGTCATGTTCCATCTCGCCACGCCGCCCACGTTCTTCCCGACGATCGTGGACAAGCTCGAGGCGTCGGGGCTCACGAAGGGCGAGGGATGGCGGCGCCTCGTGATCGAGAAGCCGTTCGGCGAGGATGAACGCACGGCCCGCGCGCTCGATCAGACGCTGCGGTCGGTCTTTGCGGAAGAGCAGATCTACCGGATCGATCACTTCCTGGGGAAGGAGACCGTCCAGAACATGCTCGTGTTCCGGTTCGCGAACCCGAGCTTCGAGCCGATCTGGAATCGGAACTTCATCGATCACGTGCAGATCACCGTCGCGGAGGACATCGGGATCGGCACGCGCGCGGGGTTCTACGAAAAGACGGGCGTCGTGCGCGACATGATGCAGAACCATCTGCTGAGCCTGCTGTGTATGACGGCGATCGAGCCCCCGCTCCGGTTCAACGGTCCGGCGCTCCGCGACGAGACGGTCAAGGTGCTCGAGGCGGTCGAGCCGCTCGGGCCGGACCGGGCGGTGCGCGGCCAGTACGCCGCGGGGACCGTGGGCGACGCCCCGGCACGGGGCTACCGGGAGGAGGATCGGGTCGCGTCGGATTCGGTCACACCCACGTTCGTCGCCGCGAAACTCACCATCGACAACTGGCGCTGGGCGGGCGTGCCGTTCTACCTACGCACGGGGAAGCGGATGCCGCGGAAGCTCACCGAAGTGGCGATCCACTTCAAGGCGACGCCGCATCTCATGTTTCCTCAGGAGCATCGGGACGGCCACAGCAACATGCTCACCTTCCGGCTCCAACCCGAGGAGGGCATCGTCCAGACGTTCGCGGCGAAGCAGCCGGGGCCGACGCTCCGGATCGAGAACGTGCGCTCGAGTTTCCTCTACGCGTCGGCGTTCGGGGTCACCGAACCGCCACGCGCCTACGCCTGGCTGTTGCTCGACGTGATGGAGGGCGATCAGACGCTTTTCGCGCGCGCGGACTGGATCGACCGTGCGTGGCAGATCGTCGATCCGTTGATCGCGACGTGGGAAGCCGACGCCCCGGCCGACTTTCCCAACTACACGGCCGGCTCGTGGGGTCCCGCGGCGGCGGACGCGCTGTTGCAGAAGGACGGGCGCGAGTGGACGGTGATTTGACGACGGCCGACCGCGTGACGGTGGTGGACCGGACCGACTTCGCGATGCTGGGCGCGGACCGGATCGCCCGGCTGCTCGCGAATGCCGCCGCGGCCCGAGGGACGGCGACGCTGGCGCTCGTGGGCGGCACCACGCCACGCCCGGTGTACCAGGCGCTCGCGGCGCGGGACGACGTACCGTGGCAGCAGGTGCACGTCTACTTCGGCGACGAACGCGCGGTTCCGCCCGACGATCCGGAGAGCAATTTCGAGATGGCGCGGGAGACCCTGCTCGCCCGCGTTCCGGTTCCGGAGACCCAGATCCACCGCATGCACGCAGAGGCGGCCGACGTCGAGGCCGCCGCGCGAGCGTATGAGGACCTCCTGCCCGCGCGGCTCGATCTCGTGTTGCTCGGGATCGGTGAGGACGGCCACACCGCATCGCTCTTTCCGGGCAGTTCGGCCGTCACCGAACAGACGCGCCGGGTGCTCTTCGTCACCGGTCCGAAGCCGCCGCCGCGACGGCTCACCATCACGCCGCCGGTGATCGCCGCGGCACGAGCGACGCTCGTGCTGGCCGCCGGCGCGGCCAAGGCGGAGGCGGTGGCCCGTGCCCTCGAAGGGGCCGACGACGTCATCGGATGCCCGGCGCAGCTCGCG
>Ga0209919_1000291_pt1 | contig 25446 bp, 18 predicted proteins | sample SalPon2A_C_D2_MG_FD_185721 | JGI IMG/M metagenome (GOLD analysis project Ga0209919, IMG submission 185721) | Soil microbial communities from South San Francisco under conditions of wetland restoration - Salt Pond MetaG R2A_C_D2_MG (SPAdes)... | ecosystem: Environmental > Terrestrial > Soil >... | reverse complement strand
CAACAAGCTCTCCAATTTTTGCAAAAGGATCTGATTCCAGTCGAATAGATCAAAAAATGTGAACCCACACGGTGATGTGTTGGTCTTCACTAATTGAGACAAATATTTCATTATTTCCTGAATTTGTTAATTTTTGAAACCTATCAATAATCTGCTCTTTGGTGGAAGGGTAACCGAGTTCTTAGTACAACCCGCTAGTTCTATTATGTTTTTAAACTCTGCAAGCTTTATTCTTTGTTTTTGCATATGCTCCAAGTCCTGTGAATAGTTTGGAATTCATCTATCAGTTGCTTTAGAATAATTTTATATTTGTAATATATAATTTATTTTCACATAAATTATGATAATTAACTAGTTCCCTAGTTCGTTTTTCCCAATTCTTTCAAAAGGATTATTAAAAGTTGTTATATAGTAATATTTTGAAAAATAATGTCGCTTAGTTTTTTAAAATCTATATATAAATCCGGAATAAACTATTTTTACATAAATCTAGTTGACCGGCTTGTAGCTTTCTTTTCCTTTCTTCTGCTTGCAAGGGCATTTGATTCTCAACTGTATGGGAAGATTGTAACTGTCTTCGCTGTAAGCACAATCTTGATGACTATATTTGATTTTGGTCTGCCAGTTTACGCTCAAAGGGAATCATCTAAATCTGAAAACCTTTCTGATACGATTACTGAATTAGGCGCCATTAAAATCCCTTTTATAATAGCCTATGTACTGATTGTTCCAGTAGTGTTTTTTGTGTTCTTTAAAGATGTTCACTGGGGATTAGTAGTTATAATATCAGGAATAGTAATAACTCAAAGCACGGCAAATCTATTTGCCCACATTTATTTCGGGAAAGACAATAGCCGGCTGGTCCTTATATCGAATATAATTTCAAAAACAATATTGTTAGCACTAATATTAGTATCGTACTTTTATTTCAGAAATATCTATTTCTTCCTATGCGGATATTTATTTGCCTATCTTTTTCTTGTTGTAACTTATCTTGCAAAGATTAAATATTATAATGTACATGTTCGAAACTATATTTTTATCTTTAAAAAAATGAAGTCGACTTTGATCTTGATAGTCCCTTTGGGAATCTCCAGTATATTTAATTTAATTTACGATAAGGCAGATATAGTAATATTATCGGCATATCTGGACTATGAAAAAGTAGCTCAGTATAGTGTTGCATATACGGTTTACAAGCTGTCATCAATAGTTTTTAGTATATTACTATTTCCGGCACTAAATAAGTTTAGCGGGCTTACTGATGATTTTCAAGAAAGTTTTAGGTTATTACTAAAGTATCTCGTAATAATTATTTCTGTTTCTATCATTCTAATAATATTGTTGGTCTTGGCAGCACCCTATTTAATACCGATCTTTTTCGGCGCATCTTATCTTGAAGCCTCAGGATTAATAAAACCACTTAGCTTTGCTACTATTTTATGGGCATTGAATGCTTTGGCGGGTGTTTTTTTGAATGGCCTGGGAAAATTCAAAAAAGTAATGATTGCAACTTTAGGGGGAATGATTCTTAATATTGTTTGCAATGTTATCCTTATTCCCATCCTTGGCGTAATGGGAGCTGTGTATTCAACAATTATTACGGAAGGTATCATTTTGCTGATTGAAGGGGTTATAATAATCAGTTATTACAGAACCGCTAAAATCAGAAATTTTTAAGCGATTATTGAAAGAAAATAATTATGGTTAATATCAAATACATTTTAATGGAATTTTGTAATGTCTTTAATTAAGCTTTTCGACGGAATACAACTAAAAATAATATAGGGTAATCAATTCTCGAATGAGTAAAAAAACTATTTTCATAATTGGAAGGTATTACGAAACTGAACAATTACAGGGAGGTGAAAAGTTTACCAAAAGACTTTTTGAAAAGTTACCCCAAAATGATGCAGTAAGCTACTTTATTGATTTTTATAGAGGATATAAATTAAAAGACATCATTCTTAAAATATTTGGTGAAAAGGAATTGGAGAGACGTGGAAATATCGTCTTTTTGAGATTAGGGGTTTTCAAAATCGTTAAATATTTAATCCATTATAAACCAGGCTCAATATTCATTTCTAATTTGGAAGGCTACGGAATATTTTTTATGCCCTTCAGATCCATTTTAAATATTAAAATATTTTATATGATACACAGCATCTATAAATATGAAGTAATTCATGATCGAAAAAATCAGGATAAAATATCTGAAAAGATGAAATTAGGCTTAGCAGAAAAGTTATTCATAAATAATAGCTATTGTTTGTTTTATCTTTCATCAGAAACTCTCTATTTAATTAAGGATTATTATAAAATCTCTAAACAAAAATTATGCCTAGTCACTCATGGAATAGATGAATGTTTCTTTTATGACAAACGTAGTATTACATCTCAAAATATACCATTGAACCTAGTTTATTCGGGTGGCTTTGGACGGGAATTAAAAGGGTTTGAATTTCTAATTAATAGCCTAAAATTAACCGATTTCGCCGCAAATCTAAATATTTGCGGTAATATCAAGTACAAAGAAGAATTTAATCAGGCATTGTCAGGTCTCCCTGAAAATATTAAGATTAACGTCCACGGATATTTAACTTCGAAAGAATTATCCGATTTATATAAAAAATGTGATATATATTTGTTACCCAGCAAATTTGAAACTTTAAGTATTGCTACCCTTGAAGCAATGGCATCGTCCTTACTGCCAATCGTAACATCCAATACTGGGGTAACGAAATATATCCAAAATAAAAAAAACGGGATTATTATTGATTACGGTAAACCAGGCAATTTAATTTATGAGCTAAAGGAATTTAATAATGACCGGGAAAAGCTTCTCGATTTATCACTTGCTGCTTTTGATTCTGTGAAGGAGATAACCTGGCAAAAAGTAGCGGCAAATTATTTCCAATATTTAAGCATAGACAAATAATTGCTGTACATTTAAATAAATAAACATTAATGAAATTATCGGTATTGTTAACTACGTATAATTGTGAAAATTATCTATATGCTGCTATCAGTAGCATTTTAAACCAAACCTATTCTGAGTTTGAATTCATAATAGTGGATGATGGCTCTGATGATAATACTGAAAAGGTAGTAACAAATATTGCTGATGAAAGAATCAAATATTATAAAATTAAACATGCCGGAAGAAGTAAAGCATTAAATTATGGATTAACAAAATGTAATTCCGAGTGGGTAGCACTGATGGATTGCGATGATATTGCTCACCCGATGCGGTTTGAGATCCAATTAAATACAATAAAAGATAATCCTGAATTAGATGTTGTCTCAAGCTGGTACGGTATCTTTAACGATAATTACCTGCTTTATATTAATAAAACGCCTGCTGACGATTCCTCGATAAAAAAATCATTAATGTTACATTCCGTTATTTCAAACCCAGGTGTAATTTATCGAAAATCTCTAATAATGGATTTCGGTGGATATGAACAAGGATATGATGATTATGGAATTGAAGATTATGATTTGTGGTTAAGATTACTGGATAAAGCAAGGTTCTGCAACATTCAAAAAACACTCATTTTTCTGAGGAAAAGACCTAATTCTGCATCAAGAAAAAACATAAATAGTACTCTGAAAAAAATTTATGAGTTGCAGGAGCCTTATATAAAAAATTATGTCAATAACAATTCGTTGAATGAAAAATACAGATTGCTTGGCTGGAGGGAATATTTTTACGGCCGGAAGACCCGGGCTCTGGGATACTGGATGAAACTTAAGTTACAATTATTTGTGGAATTAAGAATATTCTTTGGGATTATAACATTACTTCTTCCGGGGAAATCTTTTTCCCAATTTAAGCAATCACGTTTAAAATTTAGATTGGAATATCTGCTGACCCATTTTACAAATGCAAACAAGGAGAATAGAAAAATATTTAACGGAATCATACAGAATTAAAACATAAGAAGTCATTAACCATCAATATATAATCTCTCATAGCCTTCCAGCATAGCCTTCATAGAATATTCTGTTTTTACTTTCTGATAGCCTTTCTCTTTGATTAATTCTATTTCCCTCTTATTATTCAAAATCCAGGTTATCTTTTCAAGTATACATTTGGGTGAATTATTTTCTAAAATCAGTCCGGTTTCATTATCGACAACAACATCAGTAATTGCACCGGAATTTGTGGAAATCACAATCTTTTTTTTAATCAATGCTTCGAGTATTGAAATTGGCAGTCCTTCATTTAATGAGGTTGGCAATATTAATGCATCAATTTTATCATAAACTGTATCTATGTTGATCAAGGGTTCCAGTAATTGAATCTTATTTTCCGGAATGTGATTAACAATATTATAAATATCATTTTTCTCAGGTCCATCCCCGCATATAATTAACTCAACATTATTTTGATTGATTTTCTTTATGGCTTCAACTAACTGATTTATACCTTTTTCTTTAATAAGTCTTCCTATAAAGCCCAGAACAAATTTACCATTTTCTTTATTATGAGGTCTATTTATCTCAACTCCGTAATTAACCCGGCGTATTTTATCTTTACTAAGAAAAGTTGTTTTGAATAAATTATTTTGTATTGAAGGCGATATGGCCACTGCTAAATCTGCAAAAAGTAATTTTTGGTAAATATCATCAAAGAAATTATTTGCTGTATAAATGATTTTTGCAGTACCTGTATTTATAGTTTTTAGTATTGGAAGAAATATTCGGTGTTGTGAGTGAATAATATCAAAATTTCCATGACTTATTATTTTACTTATTTCAGACCTTATTTTAAGCAAATTCCCTGAATTCGCTCTTTCTGATTTTATATGTTCAATATTAATTTTTTCTAATTGCTTTACAAATATTCCTCCTGATGAATAAACCACTATTTTTTTTACTTTGGCCGAAAAATACTTGCACAAATTTAATGTAAATTTTTCAGCACCACCAACATCCATAGTTTTAATCAGGTATAATATATTAATCTGATTAAGTTCGTTTTTCATCTTAGAAATTTTATACGAAAAGATTGTTTAATAAAAAATGGAATATCACTAATGATATACCTCTTAAATAGGCGTCCCGGCTCATAAAATAGTCGCCATAACCATTCCAGGCCAAACTTTTGTAGGAATGCTGGACTCCTTGTCTTTGTCCCGCTATAAAAATCAAAAACTGCACCTACCCCAATATTAATTTTTGCCCCAATTTGATCCTTATATTTTGAAAGCCAGATTTCCTGTCTGGGTGAACCTAATGCCAGAAATAGAATGTCAGGTTTTGCATTTTGCACTTCATTGACTAGTTTGATATTTTTTTCAGGATCAGATTCAAATATATAATCAGGAGATATTGTACAGCAAATTTTTAAAGCTGGAAACTCTTTAGAAATTTTTATCCTGATTTTATTAAGTACATTAATTGTAGATCCCACAAATGCAACGTTTAATCCCAGTGAGTTTGCGTTGGACAAGATCATTAAAAAAAGGTCGTTCCCGGTGATCCTTTCTACTTTTACACCATACTTTAATTTTAGAAGAGCTGTAATACCTGAGCCATCAGGGAAATTATATTTACAATTTTCACATATTTGGGAAAATTCCGAATCATTTTCTGTATTTTTATAAAAATCTATATTAAAAGTTATAAACAGTTCTGATATTGTGCTTTTTGTAAGTATGTAATTTATTATTGAATCTACTTTAATAGATTTAGAATTTATGATACTAAATTTCCCTAGATTTAATCTATCAATTTGCTGTCTGATGATATTTACCTTTTACTATAAATGTAATATCTTGTACACTGTAAATCTTGCACAATATAATGTTTTTGTTTGCATATAATGACAAAAAATACCATTCATATAATTCTAATATCCCTTCTGGGCATATCAGAAATATTTTCTCAGATAAAGATTGAAAATTACAAGCATAATTCCAACCAGATTAAAGCCAACATTATTATTAATTCATTGGAATACAAAAAGACTAAAAATAGTTCAGGCAATTTTAATATAGAATTTTCAGATTTTGAGGATGTCTCAAATCCAGGGACTTATGCTTTGCCATCAAGAGAAGTTTTTATAGCGCTACCTTCATTTTCAAAAATATCTCTTAAAGTTACACCCCTTTTTGAAAATAAAATTCAAGGTATACCACGAATAAATCGACAGGTAAAACTTAAAAATGACTCTTCACTAACTTATCAATCAGTTCCTTTAAATTTTTCTAAAATTAATTCAATGCCACCGTTTTTTGAAATTAAAGGATATTTATGGATTAGGAACTATTATTGCGTTGATATAAAGATTAATCAATACAGGTACAATAATACAGATATTATAAGTGAACTGAAAAAAGCCGGAATTGAAATTACCATTGCAACGCCACAGAATTCAAAAATGTTTCCCGGAACAACAAAAGGAAATATTTTTGATGAACAACTTCCAAGAATAATTTTGAATTACCCCGATGCTGTTCAACTGGATAAAAGATATTATGACACCTTGAAAATTTCTACTGAATATTCCTGGATTAATTTCAATAACACCTATCTAAAAATTGGCGTTTCTGCTGATGGAATATACCGTATAAACAAAAGTGATCTTGATAACCTGGGGGTCCCAACTGGTCAAATTGATCCAAGGACAATTAAGTTATTAACCAGTGGACAGGAACAGTCGGTTTATATATACGGTGAAAATGATGGGAGTTTTGATTCAGGTGATTATATTGAATTTTACGGTAAGAGGAATTGGGGCGATAATTACAGGCAAACCAGTGCGCAGAATGAATCATATAAGGAATATCTTAACAGGTACACAGATACTACTACCTATTGGTTAACCTGGAATGATGCCTTAGGTAAAAGGATTGATACATTAACAAGTAGTAGTTCTGCAACTGACACATTACAGTACTATAATGAGGTTGTTCATTATGAACAAAATCGTTACCTGGATTATTCAATTCCAAATATTGTGGATAGACAAGACCCTAACTGGATGCAAAATGAAACCTGGGTTTGGGGACAGCAAGGGGTAGGAACCGCAAACAGAGCTTTTACAGTACATGATGTTTATCCGAATGTAACTGCTCACGCATTTTATAAAGTGCAGGATTTTGCAAGTAACGGTTTTTCCAATGCGCACAAAATTGGACTAAGTATCAATAATGATGTAACCGTCTATGATTCAGCATCATTTAATAAATACGAACAGCGTGTTGTGAAAGCTGATTTCTCATCAAATTTGCTAAATGAAGGTAGCAATACATTAAAGACTATTAGTTTTCCAACAAATGCTACTTTAAATTCTATAGAGTATGACTGGTATGAAGTTGAATTTCCCAGATTTATCAAAGCTGAAAATGATTCATTGAATTTCAGATTTAATGACCTTTCTGTTCCTGCTTATAAGACAATTAAGATTTCTAATGTTATAGCAAATGACATCGTAATTTACAAAATTACCGGCACGCCAAAAAAAATTACAAATTACACAAGATCGGGTAGCAGCATATATTTTAATGACACTGTAAGTGCAGGGGATCAATATTATCTTATATCAGCAGCTAAAATTCATTCCCCAAAATATTTTTATGTAAAAAAAATTACTAATCTTACAAATTCTTCAAATCAGGCCGATTATATTTTAATTACTGCACCGGAATTTTTAACGAAGGCCCAAGAGTATACAAATTTCATTCAAAGTAATTACAACGTTTCAACAAAAATTATCAATGTAAATGATATTTATGATCAGTTCAATTATGGATTTTTTGCTCCCGAACCGATAAGGGACTTTTTGGAAGCTGCAAACCTTTACTGGCAGTCACCAAAGCCGTCTTATTTATTTATTGTTGGTGATGCAAATTATGATTACTATGGTAATAAGGCAGTTTATTTTGGCAGCCCGCCTGTTAAAAATTATGTCCCTTCGTTCGGAGATCCAGTTTCAGATAACTGGTATTCAATCTGGGATACAACCAGCCTTGTTCCTCAAATGTATGTGGGTAGAATCCCTGTTAACTCAGTTTCAGAATTTGATTTTTATTTGAATAAACATAAAAAATATTTGTCTGATCCTTATGATAATTTTAATAAGACTTATCTTCTTATATCGAGTGGAGATATCAATAATGCATCTGAACTTCAATTGTTGAAAAGCACAAATGATTATATAGCAAAGTATATAATCAAACCTCCTCCAACGGGAGGCTTGGTTAATCACTTATACAAAACTAATAATCCTGTTTCTAACTTCGGACCTTATTCTGAACAACAGGTAAGCCAGATTATTGGTGATGGTGGTCTGTTTATCTCATACATCGGGCACAGTGGTACACAAATTTGGGATAACGGTATTAACAGAATTGACCAATTGGTTAATAACAGCGGCAAGGGTTCATTAATAAGCGACTGGGGATGTTCTACGGGAAAATTTGCAGAACCAGATATAAAAGCATTTTCAGAATTATTTATTACTAATCCGGATGGACAGGCTATAGGCTATACGGGGAATAGTTCCCTGGGATTTACCTCAACAGCTACTACGTTCCCACAATTATTTTATTCTAATATACTTCAAAATCAAGTTACCGGCATTGGACAGGCGCACGAATTAGCAAAGACTCAGATGTTACAGAATTACGGGAATACCGGTTCATACAGAATATTTGATTATTGTAATGTATTATTAGGAGATCCTATTATTAACTTAAAAATTCCACCGAAACCTGATTTAAGCATAAGTGCAAATAATTATAATATATCTGGCAATAATATCGATGATTCAAATGATTCTGTTCAGGTAAATATCAGCTATTTTAACCTAGGAAGGGTTGACACTACAAATTTTACTATTAGAGTAAAAGATGTTCTTGATAATAACGAAATTTTGAACCGTACCTATATTAAGTCCCTTCCTTCCTATAAAGATAGTATTATTCTATACATCCCTGTTAAAAATTTAGCAGGCGATCATAAAATCCAGATAATTCTTGATGAGAACAACAAAATTGATGAATTGTCAAAAAGCAATAATACATTGTCTTTTGATATGGTTGTACAAAGCTCATCGGTAAGACCGTTGGCTAACTCAATTGTCAATTTAAAATCCAATGGTACTTTCGTATTCCTTAATCCTGTCAAATTGAGTACGGCAGATTCAATATTGGTTGAGTATGCAGACAACTCTGCATTTTTAAATTCAACAATAATAGGGAAAAAACTTGATACTTTAGCAACAACATTTCAATTAACAAACCTAATAGCAAACAAAAGATATTGGGTGAGGGCAAAATTAAATATTAACATTCAAAATTTTAATGGCGGGTTTTCATTTATCTATGACTCCACTGCTTTTAATGATTTTTCTCTCTCAGATTCGCTCTCCTTTTCTAATATAGAACTAAATAACATTAATAATTACATAAACTATTTGCGCTTATTAAAATCTGATAAAGAATTAAAACTTTCTACAGCTGGATTCTACGATGGAGGTTATTCAATAGTATCTGTAAATGGTACAGACTATGTTGCAGCTTCAAACATAGGGGGACATCATATTTTGATATTTGATGAAAAAACGCTAAACTTTGATTATGAAATACTTTTAAATTATTGGAACGACCCAACAAATTATGTTAATGATTATATAGCTGCAATTGATTCAATCCCCGCTAATAAAATTATCGCAATTGCCGGTGGTGATGAGCCGGCAGGTGGACTCACAACTGCCTTAAAAAATAAATTAAAATCTCTTGGAAGTATATATATTGATAGCTTAAAGTTCCGTAGTTCATGGGGGATAATTACAAAGAAAAATTTTACGCCCGGACATGTATTGGAGGATTATAAAAACCCTTATGGAGGTTCTGTAGTATTAGATACGGTTATTACAGTGCAAAATTCAAGCGGGACAGCAATCTCCAAAGAAATAGGACCTTCTACGAAATGGGGCAATGTAAATCTGTTAAGTCAAATTCCTTTAAATTCTTCTATACAATTCAGTCCAATTGGAATTCGAACAAACGGTACGCAGGATACTCTTTCATCAGTTAATATTAATAGTAATATCATCGATATTTCGAAGATTGATGCAATAAAATACCCTTACTTGAAACTAATATTTTATTTTTCTTCTACAGATTCCACTTCACTTCCTGCAATAAATTCTGTCGATGTTAAATATACGGGTGTTCCTGAAATAGGAACTAATTTTCAACTAGTCTCTATTGATAAGGATACAGTGACAGAAGGACAAAATGTAAATATAAATTTTGCTGTTATGAATGTTGGGTACGCACCAGCAGATAGCTTTCAAGTTTCTGTAGATGTAATAAACTCTGACAACAGCAGAAAAAATATTTTTCAAAACCTTGTTAATACTATAAATCCTTCGGGAAGGAAAAATTTTAATTTCAGTTATAATACAGGAAATTCTCCGGGATTAAAATCATTTTTAATCAGTATTGATTCAGAGAATAAAATACGGGAACTATATAAAGATAATAATTATTATACAGTTTCGTTTTTTGTTAAAGCTGATACAAACAAACCTTCGTTAAAAGTAACATTTGATGGTCGCGAAATTGTTAATGACGATTATATCTCTTCTCATCCCAAAATTCATATTGAATTAAATGATCCCTCATTTATTCCAATCATTGATACTAGCTCTATCTCAATAAAATTGAATAATATAAATGTCAATTACTTAAATAATTCGGCAGTTTTGAATTATAAATTCAATTCCGGGAATCCCAAGATGACAGTTGACTATTCACCGATACTTAGCGATGGGAATTACTTATTAGAGATATCAGGGGAAAACAATCTCGGAGTTCAAGCAACTGCTCTTAATAAATCATTCTCTGTTTCAAGTACTCCTCAGATTTTAAATTTGTATAATTATCCAAATCCTTTTAGCAGTGAAACCTATTTCACTTTTAAGCTTACTCAAATTCCTGATGAACTTAGGATAAGAATTTTTACAGTTGCAGGCAGGCTTATAAAAGAGTTTACCCGGCATTCTTCTGATCTTAATTACGATTTTAACAGGGTATTTTGGGATGGAAGAGATCAGGATGGGGACCTCGTCGGCAATGGCGTTTACCTTTATAAAGTAGTTATGACTTCAGATGGAAAAACACAAAGCCTGACACAAAAGCTTGCAGTCGTCAGGTAGAAATAAAAAGCCCGACATAACTTCCGGGAATTTCCTGCGAATTTATTATATATTTGCCTGAATAATTTAACTCCAAAAATAATTATCGGAAAAAATGAAAAAACAGATTGTTTTATTTGTCCTCGTGATTTTTGTATTTCCTGGATTCGCACAGTTTAATAGCAGCAGAAATTATGGTTATCCAATGGAGGGGCAGGGTAGATTTCAAGGAGGACTTGGAATGAACTGGATTGATGGAAAGTTAAATTATACACTTCATATAGCACCCGAATTTTCTTTTAATAATTGGGGGCTCGGGCTCGACCTTCAGCTTACTTTTGATCAGGAAGGAAAATTACGAAAAGAAAATTATAATGAGTTTACTGATTACCTTAGTATTATCAGGTATGTGAGATATGGGTTGAAGAATGATCCGGTTTATGTAAAAGTTGGAGCGCTTGATTATTATACACTAGGGCACGGAAGTATTATAGACTACTATAACAACAGTCCGACTTTAGACGCGAGAAAAATTGGAATGGTCGCTGATATTGATTTTGGTAAGTTCGGATTTGAATCAATGTACAGCAATTTTCTTCAATCAGGGGTGATTGGCATAAGAGGTTATTTCAGGCCCTTCCAGTTTACACCACAAGCTGACATTCCAATTATTGGTGGACTAGAAATCGGAGCGACTTATGCGAGCGATTTTAATGGTAAGGCGGGAATTATAAACGGATTTTACGATAAAACAAAAAATAGTTTTGTAACTACACAGGATAATGGGAGTATTAGCATAATTGGTTTTGATATTGGCCTTCCTCTATTGAATGCCGGTATGCTTGATGTAACACTTTATTCTGATTATTCAAAAATTATTAATTTCGGAAGCGGTTTTGCAACCGGACTTAAGTTTGATATTAATGCGCTTGGCGCGGTGCGCGGAGTAGTCAAACTTGAAAGAAGATTTAATAATGATCATTACCTGCCTGCATATTTTGACGCACTTTATGAAATTGAAAGATTCAGTGTCGATACTGCAAACGGGACATTCTCAAGTAAAGCAGCTAAGTTGGCTTCACTAGTTGACCCAGGAAATGGATATTATGGTGAACTTGGATTAAGTGTTGTTGGACTACTGGATATTACAGGTACATATGAAAGGCTGGACGATGATCCGAACAGTGGGAAACTTCATATCGGAACAGAAATAAATCCGGAAGACGGGTCTTTCCTGCTCAGGGCGGGATATGATAAAATAAATATCCGCGGTGAAGGGGATATGTTTAAACTGGATGATCGTTCATATTTATTTACAGAAATTGGCTACAAACCCACTTCGTACTTACTGGTTTCGATTGTTTATAACTGGACTTTCGCTCCAGTGAGAGATTTGAATGATAAAATTATTGATTATAAATCGCAGAAAAGAGTAGAGCCGAGAGTTTCACTTATATTCCCGTTGTAATTATAGCAGCTAAGTAATTGGTGAGCGGATCATTGGAAAGTGATCCGCTTTTTTTATAGACTGGTTTTCAGGAAATTCCTTAATTCGTCCACTGTGTGAAACACATAATCGCTTTTCAGTTCGATGACTTTCTCTTTTGAATAACTATCCCATAAAACAGAAGCAATTTTTACTTCAGCTCCACGTGCGGCTTTTATATCGGAAGGAGAGTCACCTATCATCAAAATCCTTTGAGGTGTTAAATTAAATTTCCCCACAAATTTTAATATCCCCTCCGGTGAAGGTTTGTGTTCCTTAACATCATCCCCGGTAATAATTAAATCGAAGAAGTCATAAATCTTTAGCTTCTTCAAAGTTATTTTAGCGGCCTCCTTCCCTTTACCAGTAAAAATAGCTAGCGGAATATTCTTAGACTTAATAAAATCTAAAATTTCATATATCCCTGGGTAAAGGTCCGCCATTTCGTGATTATCAGCATAAAAATCATAATAATCTTTTCGGGCGGCAGGATAATTTTCTCCGGTACACTCTTCCAGAATCACATCTTCCGGAGGACCGAAAAGGGAAATGATTTCATTATTGGTAAGAGTCTTGTTAAGATATTTGTTCATTATATGGTTGAAAGACGCAAAAATCAACTCATTAGTTGAAGTCATAGTCCCGTCGATATCGAAAATTATCCCATCAAATTTTGTCATTATATTTTAGCTACTTTAATTCAAAACAGATTATTTTTCCATCAATATTTGATACGACAAAAATATTGTCTTTAACGTGTTGAACTAAATTTAACCTGGCGTTGCCTGCAAAAAACAGGGGCTCCCATTTAAAGTCCTTATCGATCAAATAGACTTTCCCTTTCTCAGTCCCGAAAATAAAATTTCCTTTCCATTCCAATAGCTTATAAGGATTCAAATCAAATCCGTAGCCCATTCTTAATTCCTTATACCTTCTTCCGTTTTTTGTATATGCAAAATAAATTTTATCTGAAATACTTTTAATTACCAGGTATTTACCATCTGAAGAAATATTAATTGACTCCCAGGCGTTGTAATCTCTTTCCCACTTGGTTACACCCAGAAGCATGTCGATCTTATATATGTTTTTATCGGGAGTAGCGATATAAATATACTGGCCATCGGTAACAGGTTGGCAAACAGTCGGAGCGGTATAAAAATCATTTCCGTTTGTCCACTTCCAGTAGAGAGCACCTGTACGGGCGTCAACGGAATAAAGAAATCCATCCTGTGATCCGAAGAATATTCTGTGATTGATAACCAAAGGTTTAGTTCGTATTAATCCGTGAGCTGAATCATTTTCCCAGATAAGTTCAAAGGAATAAATATCATAACAGTAAAGCTTGCCATCGGCTGTGGCAACTATAATGCCTGTTGTAGGGCTACCGTTATACGATAGATCAGTTGTAACAAGCTGCGAGGTAAGCGGCTCACCAATTCCTATTGTCTGGATAACCTTACCGTTATTTATATCCAGCGATATCAGATCTCCCTGGAGGGTTGCAACAATTAAAAATTTATCTACACTAACAGGCGTACTTACGATTTTTTCTTTACTATCATAACTCCATATCTTTTTACCGGTTGTATCAAAGCACGAAACTATTCCGTTTGCAGTTGTTGCAATAATTTTTTTATCTGTAGTATATAGACTTGTCAGTGATGTGATATTTAAATCTTTTTGCCACAAAATATGTGATTTGAGATCCGGAATATTTTCATCCACAATTCCTGAAAAATCAAAAAATTGTTTTGGAGTGCTTCTATTAAGTTCAGATTTATTTTTTGAAACACTTTCCCAGAATTCAAATTTTCCATTGCTTACAGTATAAATTGAAATTGAGTCAGTTTTATTTTCAACAATATTATAATTCCATTTCCCTTTATTTAAAGCGGTAAGCCCGGCAATAGTTGTAACCCCGTTAGTTTTAGAGATTGTCTTCGGCTTTTGATTAGCGGAAAATAAAAATGGAGTAACATAGGAGCTTAGCAAATTTGCAGCTTTATACCAGTTATCCAGTTTTTCATTGAAGGGGAAATTGGAAAAAAGAAAAATATCATTACTAATATTGCTTCTATTTAATTCATCTGCCAGCCATTTTATTTCTTCTGGTGAAAAATGTCCACCCTCGCCATGCCATAACACTGAACTGTTTAATCCTATAAACCTTGTACTATCAAGCGTAAAGAAAAAATGACCATCATTAAACAAAGAATTAAATCTTTTACCGGCGCTTTCACTCCAACGCAGATCATTTTCGCCTGGAATTATATAATAGGGTACTGTCAGTTTGTTCAGTATTATTTTTACAGAGTCAAGTGTGCTGTTATTTCCCCGGGCAGTTAAATTTCCAGTGACAATTACAAATTTTATGTCATTTCGTATGTCAATATCGTTCACAATACTTGTAAGTAAAGCATCCGCTCCGGCAGTCCCGATTGTTGGAGAAACTATCCAGGCATACTTATAATTTTGAGCGGAAGCCGCAGAAAATATAAAGATTGAAAACAGAAGGTATAATAGTATTCTTTTCATAATCCAATAAAATTATTCCAATCAAAGTTAATCAATATAACCGATTTATTAAATTCATAATGTTATATTTGTATTCCAATTGTAATAATAATCGATAAAATTTCTAATGGTACCAGCAATTCATCTCAAAAAAAACGAAGAAAGACGAATAAAATCGGGGCATTTGTGGATTTTTAGCAATGAAATTCAAAAAATAGAAGAGGTCCCTGAGAATGGTGATTTGGTAGAAATTTATGATTCAAAGAATGAATTACTGGGCTGCGGATTTTATAATAATAATTCTCTTATTGCGGCAAGGATATTAGCTAAATATAAAATTGATGACCTGGATGAACTATTAAAGAAAAGATTAGCCGATGCTTATCAATTAAGAAAAACTCTCTATCCGGAAAAGGATTCATTTCGTTTTGTTTTTAGCGAAAGTGATTATTTGCCCGGACTTATTATTGATAAATATAATGACACTTTTGTACTGCAGGTATATTCTATCGGGATGCAAAAGCATATTGATAGAATTGTGAAAATCTTAAAAAATGAATATTCTGCCGAAAACATTTTCACTAAAAACGAAAGTTATTTCAGAAAGTTGGAAGGTCTTACTGAAGAAGATGAAATATTTTTGGGGAAAGTGGTACCGGAAATTATATCTGATGGTTCGATTAAATATAAAATAGATTTTGATAAAGGACATAAAACGGGATTTTATTTTGACCAGAGTGATAATAGATTTTTTATAGAAAAAATTTGCAAAGGCAAAAATGTCGCTGATCTTTTTTGTAATTCAGGAGGATTTGGATTGCACGCTGCAAAAGCAGGCGCATCATTTGTAACTTTTGCAGATAGCTCTGCGTCTGAAATAGAAAATGTAAAAACAAATATTGAATTGAATGAATTAAAATGCCCGGTGAATTTTGAGGTTCAAGATATTTTTGATTTTCTAGGCCAGTGTATTTCAGAAAACAAAAAATTTGATGTTGTAATGCTGGATCCTCCGGCATTTGCAAAGAATAAAAAGAGTCTCCCGCAGGCTAAAAAAGGTTATGAAAAACTAAACAGACTGGCTCTTAAAACTGTTAACGAAGGAGGTTTTCTTGTAACGTCATCATGTTCACACCATCTAAAAAAAGAAGAATTTTTACATACAATAAACAATGCCGCAACACGCGCCGGAAAAAGGATACAACTTATTACATTTTTGGGCGCTTCAAAAGATCATCCTCAAATATCCTCAATGCCTGAGACTGAATACCTGAAATTTCTTGCTTTAAGGGTACTTTCTCCCTAAACACTTCATTTATTGGTCATTTTCTCAACAGAATGAACCGTTTGGTCTATTGTGCATAAAAGATCATAAGCTTAAAATATTATTGAGAAATAACGAAAATATAAAATCTTGATTACAAATTAATATTTTCAATCAAATAAATAAGTCGGGGGAGTTATGATTAAATACTTGGTTTCATTTTTAATTTGTGCTGCTCTTATAATAGGTGGTTGCAGCAAGAGTGATACTAATCCTGTAACTGGTGGGAGTACAGATAATAGTGATATACCAGCAGATCCTAGTGGTGCGACGGTTCCAGTAACTACAGTTAACAATATTCAACCTACAGCTACTTTCCAGGTAACTTCGGGAAATACTTCAAGGATTAAATTAAACCTGACAGGTTTGGTTAATCCTACAACAAATAATCCGATTACACTAACTGCTCAATCAAATTTCTGGCTCTCAGAAGATGGCAAAGTTAAAGGCCTTAAACTAACGAAGGTTAGTACTTCAAATGTTCTGAAAGCTGATTTAGTATTTACAGTGGATGTATCCGGAAGTATGGGAGAAGAGGCCGATGCAATTGCTAATTCAATTATTGCTTTTTCTCAGGCTTTGGCAGCCAGTGGTCTTGATGTGCAGTTTGGTGTAGTTGGTTATTATGGTGATGTAGAAGGAGCAATTAACCTGACTTCAGCTACAAATATTCAAACCTTTCTGAATCGTTCTACCGGAACTTATAGGTCTGTTGGATTCAGCGGAGCAGATAGCGCTGCTTTGCAGACTGTAGCAAGCACTTATGCTGCAGGTCATAGTTCGGTTTCAGAAGATGGCGTTGTTGGTATTTTATTTGCAAATTCTAATTTCTCCTGGCGAACAGGGGCGCAAAGGATTTTCATCAATTTTACTGACGAACCTACACAACCATATAATATGTCGGCATGGTCAACAGCTACTTTAGGATCCACAATTGGCGGACAGTCTACCGTACATACTGTTTGGAGTGGAACAGCTGATACAGCTAACGCTGCAAGTTGGTCAAATCTGGTTTATGAGCGTCCGTGGGAAATGTCTCAGCTAACCGGTGGAACTGTAGTATTAGTTAATGCAAATGCATCTAATTTAACTTTATCAACACTTCCTGTTGCTGGCGCTCTTTCAAACAGTTACCTTGTTGAATTTTTAACATCGGATCCGAATGTCACTCATACTGTAATAATTACAGTTAAGGAGAGCAGTGCTGATGGTAAGAAAACATATTCAGTAAAATATCAGTGACGTCTTTAATTTAGATCTTTCTTAAGGGGGCTCATTTTCATTTTAACAGGGGAGTGAAAATGGGCCCTCTTTTTTTTGTATATTCTCACCAATTATAGGCATACCTAAAATTATTGTTAAATTTTATTAAGTTTCGGAAACTTTTTCTGATTTTATATTGTCTAAGTTACCTGCCAGAAGGCAGTTCTCATTACTTTTCTTAGGTAATTAAATTTTAAAACCATAGACGAGGTTCAAACGTGGATATTACTGCATTAAATGAAAAAATTAAACAGGAAAGTGCTTTTATAGACTTGCTGATGCAGGAAATTGGCAAGGTGATTGTCGGCCAAAAAGCCATGGTAGAAAGGTTGATTGTTGGCCTTCTTGGTAATGGCCATATTCTGCTGGAAGGTGTTCCCGGCCTTGCAAAAACTCTGGCCATTAAATCACTTGCTTCTGCTATGAAAGCAAAATACCAGCGAATTCAATTTACACCCGACCTTCTTCCTGCGGATCTGGTTGGAACAATGATCTACAACCAGAAGGACGGAAAATTTTTAATTAAAAAAGGCCCGGTGTTTGCAAATTTTATTTTAGCAGATGAAATAAACCGTGCTCCAGCAAAAGTGCAGAGTGCTTTACTTGAGGCAATGCAGGAAAGACAGGTTACAATAGGAGAAGAAACTTTTTACCTGGAAGAACCATTCCTGGTACTGGCAACGCAAAACCCTATTGAGCAGGAAGGAACATATCCGCTTCCTGAAGCCCAGGTTGACAGGTTTATGTTAAAAGTTAAAATTACCTACCCGACCAAGACTGAAGAATTAAGTATAATGAGACAGAACGTGAGTGATTCTGCCTTAAAAATCAATCCTGTTATATCAACGGAAGATATTCTAAACGCAAGGAAATTAATTCAGGAAGTTTATATTGATGAAAAAATTGAGAAGTATATCCTTGATATAGTATTTGCAACACGTAATCCAAAAGAATACGGACTTGATAATCTTACAAATCTTATAAGTTACGGAGCATCGCCCAGAGCAACTATAAACCTGGCACTCGGAGCAAAAGCTATGGCCTTTATAAAAAGAAGAGGCTATGTAATTCCGGAAGATGTAAGAGGTATTTGTCTGGATGTATTACGGCACAGAATCGCTGTTACTTATGAAGCAGAAGCAGAAGAAATTACTACCGAATATGTTATCCAGGAAATTTTAAATAAGATTGAAGTCCCGTAAAAAATGGAAGATGGAATATTGAGTATGGAAAAGTTGAAATTGAAAAGTAAGGTCATCCAGAAGCCGACTTTAATAGGTGAGGAATCCGGTAAGTTTTCTTATCCCAAAACTGAACTCCGGTTTGTTGAATAGATTGAATTAAAAATAAATTAATGGACACAAAAGAACTTCTAAAACAGGTACGTCAGATAGAAATAAAAACCAAAGGTTTGGTAAACCAGGTTTTCTCTGGTGAATACCATTCGGTTTTTAAAGGCAGGGGAATGGAATTCGCGGAAGTTCGTGAATATCAGTTCGGTGACGATATTAGAAACATCGACTGGAATGTAACAGCCCGGTTTGGTCACCCCTTTATTAAAGTTTTTGAGGAAGAAAGAGAACTTACAGTAATTTTAATGGTAGATATCAGCGGCTCTCTGATTTTTGGTACGATAGATAAAACAAAACAGCAGATTGCTGCCGAACTAAGTGCCATTCTTGCGTTTTCAGCAATGAAAAATAACGATAAAGTAGGATTGCTTTTATTTACCGATAAGATAGAAAAATTTGTTCCGCCGAGAAAAGGAAAGAAACATGTTCTCAGGATTATTCGGGAAGTACTTTCATTTGAACCGGAAGGGAAGACAACCAATATCCGGGAAGCCTTAGAACATCTAAATCACGCAATTAAAAAGAGAAGCATAGTTTTTCTTCTTTCAGATTTTATGGACTCGGGTTATGAAAAAATTTTAAGAGTTGTTGGTAAGAAGCACGATTTTATTGGAATTGTGATGAACGACAAGCGTGAAAATGAGGTTCCACAAATGGGGCTGGTGAAATTTACGGATGCGGAAACGGGTGAAGAAAGGTGGATTGACACAAATGATTCAAAAATCAGGAAACACATTACAGATGTAAGTCAAAAAATTGCACGTGCAAGAAAGTCGTTGTTTATTTCAAGCAGACTGGATAGCATTGAAATTCAGACAGGACAAAATTATGTAAAACCATTAGTACAATTTTTCAGATTACGCGGCAGAAGATGGTAAAAAAGTTTTTAGTAATATTCTTGGTATTTATACCCGGATTTAGTTTTGCGCAGAACATCTCAGCACAAGCTTCCGTTGATACAACTTCTTATCTGGTAGGGGATTTCATCCATTACAGGCTTGAAGTTTCTTATGATAGAAATATAAAAATTATTCCACCTGCAATTCAGGACAGCCTTAAAGATGTTGACATTCTGAAAGCAGGAAATATGGTTTACAGCGAGCAAACAGGTAAGAAAACCGCTACGCTGAATTTTCTTTTATCAAAATACGATTCAGCTGATGTTACTATTCCGGCAATCCGTGTATTTTATAGAACCGGTAAAGACACTTTATCTGATAAAGGAATTGATACTTCCGATGTAAGTCTAAAATCTGTTCTTTCAAACCCGGTCAATTTTCAGGTCAGGCTGATAAAGGTTGATTTGAAAAAAGACATTAAAGATGTAAAAGATCCAGAGAAAATTCCTTTTGATTTGACAGAGATTATTCTTTGGGTTTTAGCAGGACTGATTCTGCTGGCTTTAGGATTTTATTTTTATAGAAGATACAGAAAAAAGAAATCAGGAAAACCTGTTCTTAGAAAGGAAGTTATTATTCCTCCACATATAAAGGCCCTAAAGGCTTTAAAATCTCTTGAAGAAGAAAAATTGTGGCAGAGTGGTGAAGTCAAGCAGTATCATTCAGAAATTACTGAGATTATCAGAATTTACTTTGCTGCCCGTTTTGGTTTACAAGCCCTTGAATTAACTACATCTGAAACACTTGAGCACTTAAAAGGAAGAAAGGATGCTGATGTTATAATTGGGACAACCGAAAACTTCTTAACGAATGCTGATCTGGTTAAGTTTGCGAAATTTTCACCACTAAGTTCAGTTAATGAAGAAATGATGAGACAGGCAGTAGAAATAGTAGAAAAAACAAAACCCGAAAAAAAGACAAAAGAAAAAACAGGAGAAGCAAATGTTTAAAGATATTTCTTTTGCTTATCCTGTATTTCTTTATTTGCTGGTATTAGTTCCGCTTCTTCCGGTATGGTATTGGTTGAAAGGAAAAAAGAAACAACCTTCTATAACATATTCTTCATTAAATGTTTTTAAAGGTATTCCCGCAACGTGGAAAGAAAAATTCCGTCATACGCCGGTTATTTTAAGAACACTTGCATTAATTTGCCTGATCATTGCTCTTGCACGTCCACAGACGTTCAGTTCCGGTCAAAATATTTATACGGAGGGAATTGATATTGCAATGGTACTTGATATTTCCAGCAGTATGCTGGCTGAAGATTTGAAGCCGAACAGAATTGACGCAGCTAAAAATGTAATTGATAATTTTGTAAAAGACAGAACTTCAGACAGAATCGGACTTGTAATTTTTTCACGCCAGGCATTTACACAGTGTCCTTTGACAGTGGATTACAGAGTCTTAACAAATTTATTATCTCAAGTTAAAACAGGAATGGTAGAAGATGGAACGGCTATCGGTAATGCAATAGCTGACGGTGTAAACAGGCTAAAAGACAGTCACGCAAAAAGCCGGATAATTATTCTTCTTACTGACGGAGTAAACAATGCAGGCGAAATTGATCCATTGACTGCAGCACAAATAGCAAAAACTTTTGGAATCAGAATTTATACCGTTGGTGTTGGAACCAGGGGTGAAGCTCCCTATCCTGTAAAAACTCCATTTGGTATCCGTTACCAGATGGTCCCGGCTGATATTGATGAAGGAATGCTTCAGAAAATATCTGATATGACGGGTGGTGCGTATTTCAGGGCCACTGATACAAAAACGTTGCAGGATATATACAATAAAATTGACAAACTAGAAAAATCGAAAGTTGAGATAACTTCTTATCGACAGGCCACAGAATTATTTTATAACTGGCTGGGTGCCGGATTAATTTTAATTCTCCTTGAATTTAGTTTGTCAAAAACTGTTTTTAGAAAAATACCATGATGAAGAACTATTTTATAAAAGGTAATCGCTAATTTTATGTTCAGATTTGCACATCCGGAATATTTGCACGCGCTCTATTTAATTCCAGTACTGGTTTTAATTTACTGGTATCTTGGAACCAAAAGGAAAAAAGCGCTGGAAAATTTTGCTGACAAAAAATTGCACCATGTTATAATTTCTTCATTTAGCAGTTTTAAGGACAAAATTAAATTCGGGTTGTTAGCTTTTGCAATTTTATTATTAATTGTGGCTGCAGCAAATCCTCAGATTGGAACGAGAATTCAACAGGTTAAACAGTCTGGAATTGATGTTTATATTTGTCTTGATGTTTCTCTAAGTATGGAGGCGCAGGATATTAAGCCCAGCAGACTGGAGAAAGCCAAATATGAAATTGGGAACCTTATTAATAAACTTAGAGGCGACAGGATAGGATTGATAGTCTTTGCGGGAGATGCCTTTGTACAGTTTCCATTAACCACAGATTATTCGGCTGCAAATTTATTTTTGAATGCTGTGGATGTTTCATCAGTACCACAGCCGGGCACAGCTATTGGAAGTGCATTAAATCTTGCAACAAGATCATTTGACACAAAAAAGAACACAGAAAAGGTAATAGTTGTAATTACAGATGGTGAAGATCACGAAGGCGATATTAATAAAGCTGTAAGTAACGCAACTGACAAAGGAATAAAAATTTATACTATTGGTCTTGGTTCAACTGATGGTGTCCCAATTCCTGTATATAATAATAGTGGACAGCAGGTTGGTTTTAAGAAGGATAAACAGGGAAACACTGTACTTACCAAACTGGATATTCCCACTTTACAGAAAATTGCCTCAGCCGGGGGCGGGAAATTTTTCCACGGACAGAATAATCAGGATGAACTGGACCTGATTTATAAGGATTTATCATCATTACAAAAAACTGAGTATGGGGTAAAGAAAGTAACTGATTACGAAGACAGATTTTACTATTTTTTGGCTCCGGCCATTTTTCTTCTGTTGATTGAGTTTTTTATTACGGAACGAAAATCGCCTTTATTCAGTAAACTAAATAAGAAATTAGGCCTGGAAGAAGAATCAAAAAAATGAAAAGAAAAATATTTATAAATATTATTTTTGTGGCTTTACTTGTGCCTGCATTTACTTTTGCACAGAGTACGCGTAAATATGTCAATAAAGGAGTTGACCAATACAAAGCTGGGAAAATGTCAGATGCTGAAGTAAATTTTAAGAAAGGGATTGAAAAAGCTCCGAAAAATTATACTGCCCACTTTAATCTGGGTGATGCCTATTACAAGCAAAAGAAATATGATGATGCAATTAAATCCTATCAGCAGGCTCTAGCTGAAAGTAAAACCAATGTAGAAAAGGCTAATGTATATCACAATATTGGGAATGCACTTTTGAAGGACAAAAAAATTGACAAGAGTATAGATGCATATAAGCAGGCATTAAAGCTTAACCCTGATGATCCTTCAACAAAATATAATTTATCGTACGCACTTAAACAAAAAAACGATAAGAAAAATAAGAATAACAAAAATCAGGATAAGAACAAGAACGATAAAGACAAAAAGAACGACAAGGACAAGCAGAATAAGAACAATAAAGATAATAACAAAAACGACAAACAGGATAAGAAGAAAAACCAGGATCAAAACAAAGATCAGCAGAATAAAAATAAGCAGGATCAGAAAAATAGCAAAAAACAGCCGCAGCCTCAGAAAAACCAGATATCAAAAGCTGACGCTCAAAGGATATTGAATGCTCTAAAGAATAATGAAAAAGCATTGCAGAAGAAACTCAGGAAAAGGACAGGAAAGGTTGTTAAGACAGACAAAGATTGGTAGAATAAAATTAAGGTGTAGGTTTTAGAATTTATAACATATGAGTGAATTTAGCCGTAAAATATTATTAGTGTTATTTGTCCTGTTACTTGCGAAAATTTCCTTTTCGCAAACTTTTACAGCATCAACAGATAATAGAACTGTTGGACTCACAGATAACTTTCAGGTTACGTTTTCTTTCTTAGGAAAGGATATCAATGGCGTGAAAAACTTTAATGCGCCTTCATTTAACAATTTTTTGGTGCTTTCTGGTCCAAATCAGTCTTCAAGTATGCAAATTATTAACGGGGCTGTTTCCGGATCACTTTCTTTTTCCTATATCCTTCAGCCTAAAAGTTTGGGCAATTTTACAATTGGAACTGCCTCAGTAGATTATAAAGGCTCTTCAATTAAATCTTCTCCGCTTGAGATTAAAGTAGTAAAAGGAAGTACAAAACCCAAAAGCCAGGGCAATAAAACTATCTCAACCAAAGAAATTGCTGACAATTTGTTTATCAAGGCTATTGTTGACAGAAGAAATGTTTATGTTGGCGAACAGGTTACAGTAACTTATAAACTGTACACACGACTTAATATTGCTGCGCAAATGTCAATTTCAAAACTTCCGCAGTACCAGGGATTTTGGTCAGAAGAAATTCAGACACCAAATAATATAGCCTTTACTACAGAAGTTTATAACGGTAAGCAGTACAGGGTTGGGATTCTAAAAAAAGCCGCCTTGTTTCCTTCGCAGACGGGTGAATTGAAAGTAACTCCATTCGAACTAAACGTACCAGTTCAAATAAGAAAGCAAAAATCAGGTAATAATTTCTTTGACGATTTTTTTAACGATCCTTTCGGGAATTCACAGAGATATGATTATGATGCAAAATCAAATTCTGTAAAAGTTGATGTAAAACCACTTCCGGGAAATGATGTCCCTAAATCATATAATGGAGCGGTTGGAGATTTTAAATTTAGCGCAAGTGTTGATAAAGAAAACGTGAAGACCAATGAATCGCTTACTTTAAAATTAGGTGTGTCGGGAACAGGGAATATAAGTTTGCTTAATTTGCCTGAAATAAATCTTCCAAACGGATTTGAAAAATATGAACCCAAAACAAATTCACAAATTAATCGAACCGGAAATATTTCAGGGACAAAAACAGCGGAGTATTTAATTGTTCCAAGGACTCCTGGCAAAAAGGTAATCCCGCCGATTGAGTTTACTTATTTTGATATAAATAAAAAGAAATACATCACTGAAACCTCAAAGGCATTTACAATAAACGTAACTCCGGGTGAAGATTATGCATCGGGATCCGGTGAATCAGGTTTCTCTAAAGAGAATGTGAAACTTCTCGGGCAGGATATTCATTATATAAAAACTTCATTTGATGATATCAGCAAGAGTTCTGACTTACTGTTATTCAGTAAAGGATTCTGGTTTGTTGCCGGATTGCCTTTAATTTTGCTAATTGTATTGGTTTACTGGAAAAAGCGTGAAGATAAACTTGCAGGCAATATACAATTACTGCGGTTTCAAAAAGCTGAAAAAATTGCTAAAAACAGGTTAAAAACAGCAAAAAAACTGATGGAAGCAAATAACTATAACGAGTTCTATTCAGAGATATCTCAGGCTTTGTTTGGTTATTTGGAAGATAAATTTCACATACCTAAATCCGA
>Ga0209919_1000290_pt1 | contig 25510 bp, 23 predicted proteins | sample SalPon2A_C_D2_MG_FD_185721 | JGI IMG/M metagenome (GOLD analysis project Ga0209919, IMG submission 185721) | Soil microbial communities from South San Francisco under conditions of wetland restoration - Salt Pond MetaG R2A_C_D2_MG (SPAdes)... | ecosystem: Environmental > Terrestrial > Soil >... | reverse complement strand
CGCCTGCCTAGCGCCGTGGACAGAGTCATGCGAACTGCACCGAGAGCCGGCCATCGGCCCAGTGCCGGGCGGCCACCGCGCGCCAGTCGGCCGCGGAGGCATCGAGCACCTCCTGGGGTGCCAGGTAGTGCATGTCCTGCAGGAAGCGCTCCAGTTCGGCTTCCGTCTCGTCGGCCGCGCGCTCGAACCATGCCGCCACGGCCTCCTGCTCCACAGGTTCCAGCGGGCGCTGCCCGAAGCGCACCAGGATGCGGTTCATGCGCTCGAAGATGCCCGCGTTACTGAGATAGGCATCGGCGAAGCGGCCCTCCACGATGCGCGCCAGGAAAGTCTCGAAGGCACCCCGCTCCGCCTCCGGGTGGGCCGCCACGAACCGGGACAGCAGCGGCACGGCGCCCTCAACGTCGCGGTAGAACGCATCGGCCAGACCGGGGTCGCGGCGCAGCAGCAGGTGATCGAGAAACAGCTCGCACAGCACGTGCGCGGGCAGGAAGCGCTTCAGGCCGGGCCTGCGCGAGGCCTCCAGCAGCACCGCCTGAATCGCATCCGCCGAGCGCCGGAACACCGGCGCGCGGTGGAAGCGGGCGTCCACGCGATGATGGAAGTCCACCCCGGCCAGCAGCGCCTCCATCCCGGGCACCTGTGCCGCGCGGTCGCTCCAGGCGCGGACGAGGGCCAGCGGGCGCACCTTGCGGCGGTAGAGCGCGGCCAGATCCGGCAGCACCGCCCCGGCGCGCACCTCCGGCGAAGGCACGGCAGCGCAAGTGTAATGGCCAATCAAATTCATGGACCGTCCTGTGCGCGTGTAAGCCCCGGCGGTTGCCGAGGGATCGAACTGGGGGGCGGCCGAGAGATGCGGGTCAGCGCAGCCGGGCGCACGCGGAGCGCGTGCCGCTCATTGTACCGGAGTGACCGGGGGATGCCAAGTTAAGGGGCCCACCCATTGGCCCGCCCCCCGGGCGGATGCTAGACTCGGCTGCGAACACCACCCGCGGCCCCTGGCCGCGCCAACCCCGCTCCGGCCCTGCCCGTGCGCATCGAATCGTTCATCGGCGTGCGCTTTCTGCGCTCGCCCCGCCAGACCCGCTCCATCTCCGTGGTGACGTGGATTTCGGCCGTGGGCGTGATGCTGGGCGTGACGGCGCTGATCATCACCATCTCAGTGATGAACGGGTTTCGCGAGAACCTGTTCCTGGCCGTCACCGGCACGATGGCCCATGCGCGTGTGCTGCCGCCCGAGGGCGATCTGGACAGCCCGCACCTGGCCAGCCTGACCGAGCGGCTGAAAGAACTCCCGCAGGTGGTGGCCACGGCGCCCTACCTATCGCGCCAAGCCTTCCTGCGGGCCGAGGGCGAGTACCGCGCCATCATCCTGCGCGGGATCGACCCGGCGGTGGAGGGCCGTGTGAGCGAGTTGCCACGCTTTGTGCTGGTCGGGGGCAGCGAGGGTGAGCTGGTGCGGGCCAAGCCGGGCCAAGCCCTGGCCGGGCTGGCCTATCCGCCCCCCGCAGGGCAGCGCGCGGGCATCCTGCTGGGCCGCCCCCTGGCCGCCAGCCTGCACCTGCACATCGGCGACGAACTGGACGTAATCTCCACCGCCCAGCGCATCACCCCCATCGGCCCCGTGCCGCTCATCAAGCGCTTCCGGCTGGCCGGGGTGTTCGAGACAGGCCTGGGCGGGGTGGACGAGGTGACCGCCTTTGTGGACCTCTCCCTGGCGCAGAAGCTCTACCGGGCGGGCGACCGCGTGAGCGGGGTCAGCGTGCGCGTGCGCGACCCGCAGTCCATCGACGGCGACGCCCTGCGCGCGGCGCTGCCGGGCTACCAGGTGCGCACCTGGGCGGAGGAGAACCGCAACATCTTCCAGGTGATGCGGCTGGAGAAGCTGGGTGTGTTCCTGATCCTCACACTGATCATCGTGGTGGCCTTCTTCAACATCATCGGCTCGTTGATCATGCAGGTGCTGGAGAAGCGCAAGGCCATCGCCGTGCTGAAGTCCCTGGGCGCCTCCAACCGCATGGTGCGGCGCGTGTTCTTCATGCAGGGCGTCTGGATCGGGATCGTGGGCACGCTGGCCGGCCTGGGGCTGGGACTGCTGGGCTGCTGGGCCCTGGCCACGTTTAACCTGGTGCCCCTGCCCGAGGGCGTGTTCCCCCTGGCCCGGCGCCTGCCCGTGCTGATCGAGCCCACGGACCTGCTGCTGATCACCGGCAGCTCGTTCCTGATCTGCCTGCTGGTAACGCTCTATCCGGCCAGCGCCGCCGCCCGCACCAAGCCCGTGGAAAACCTGCGCAATGAGTGAGTCGGGCCGGCGTGCCCTGAGCGTCCGCCGAACGGACGTGCTACCCCTCATCCGTGGGCGCGTGACAACCAACGGCACGTGTGACACGGTTCCCTCGTAGCGCCATTCCGGTCTGGGGGCCTGTTCCCTCGGGCTGTTGATCCTCGATGCCGCTGAGGTTGGGCTGTGACGGCCACGCCATTGACCACTGACGAACGCATGCGGGCGGGACGGGTTCCGGCACGCGCATGCGTTTGCCCGATGGCAGCCACCGTGCGCTCCCAGCAGTGCCTGAAGCAACAAGCCAAGAAGGGGGGCCTCCCCCTTATCTCCTCCGCGCTGTAACCCAAAACCCCCATTCGTATTCCCTTCCGGGACGCGGCCGACGCCGCGGCCTCCGAGCCGTGCGTCACTGCGTGCCCGGGCACGCCGCGCTGCCTGCGGCGGATACTTGTGCTGCGCGACTCGCGCAGGAGGAGAGACTGTCATGCATACGAACTCGAATACCGAACCTTTCCGGATCGCCGGGCTGGGCACGGCCCTGGTGACCCCCTTCGCTGCCGACGGCAGCCTGGACCGGGCCGCCCTCAGGCGCCTCATCCAGTTCCAGATCGCGGGCGGTGTGGACTTCCTCGTGCCCCTGGGCTCCACGGGCGAGGCGTCCACACTCGACGATGCGGAGCAGTTGCAGGTGGTCGAGACGACGCTCGACGAGGCCGGCGACCGGGTCCCGATCGTCGTGGGTTGCAGCCACAACGACACGCGTGCCCTCATCCAGCGCGCCGGCCAGTTCAGTGCGCTAGGCGCGCGGCATGTGCTGTCCGCCAGCCCGTACTACAACAAGCCCACCCAGGAGGGCATCTACCGGCACTATCGGGCGCTTCGGGAAGCGACAGGTCTGAACGTGGTGGCCTACACGATCCCCGGGCGCACGGGCGGCAACATCCTCCCGGATACGATGGTGCGGCTCGTGGACAACGGAATCGTCTGCGGCATCAAGGAGGCTTCCGGCAGCATCCTGCAGATTCAGCAGACCTGCCGGCTGGTCGGCGGCCGCTGCGCGGTGTTCTCCGGCGACGACGCCATGACCCTGCCCGTGATGGCGGTGGGCGGGGCCGGCGTGATTGCCACAGCGTCCAACGCTGTGCCCGGCGCCATGCGGCGGTGGGTGGACGAGCTGCGCGAGGGACGGTTCGATCTGGCCCGGGAGCGGCTCCCCGCGCTGCTGCCGCTGTTCGATGCCTGCGCGGCGGAGCCCAACCCCATCCCCATCAAGGCGGCCTTGCACCTGATAGGGCTCGGGGAGCCGGTCTACCGTTTGCCGCTCGTCCCACCCGCCTCCGCGACGGTCGACGCGTTGCGGCAGGCGCTGCAGCCGTTCCTGGAGTGAGTGGGGGCACCACGCCCGTAAAGACCCTGCGAAATGAGTGGCCGCGCCGCCAGCGTGGCGCGGCCACCGGGGCAGCGTCACTCGCCGCCGTGGAGGATGACCTTCGTCAACACGTGCTCGCGGTGCGGCTCCACGCCCTGCATGCGCCGCGCATCCGCAACCGCCTGTAGCGCGGCGCTGGGCGTGGCGGCGGACTTCCGCCCGACGGCGAGCCGCTGCAAGGCCCGGCGCATTGCGTCCAGGGCGGCCCACGGGTCGCTCCGACCGTGCGCTGGGCGGACAGCGGATGGACCGTCGGATCCGATCAAGGTGCTCCTGGCCTGCTCCTGCCGAAATGGGCGGCGCCGACCGCGCCTCCCCCCTTCGTGCTGCGAGGCGTGGCCGACGCCGCTGGCATGCAGTACAGCCGACCGATGGGCCCGGCGCGGCCCGCAACCTCTGGCGCGGGCAGCGGGCAGCGGGCACGCGGCGGTGCAGGCTGCGCCGGGATCGCTCTCTCCCCGGATACCAGACTGCCACCGCGCCACTTACGGATGGCTTACAGCGCAGTTACGGCTGAGCTACGAGCGCGGGATACTGAGGTAGGGCGAGAGGGGGCAGGCTGCCCCGCACTCATGCCAAGGCCAACTACGGATGGTCCAGCGGCCGCAGCGCCTCCTGGACGCAATCCGGGCACAGGCCGTGGCTGAACTGGGCCCCGGCGCCGGTGGCGACGTAGGCCTCGACCGGATGCCACTGGCCCGCATCGTCGCGGATCTTCTTGCACGATGCGCAGATCGGAATGACGCCCTCCAGCATGGCAATGCGGGTGTGGGCGGCGTGGAGCTGCATGATGTAGTAGCGCAGCATCCCGATGACGATCATCGCGGCGACGCCCATCAGCGGGCCGGCGGCACTCCCCACGAGCGGGATCCCGCGCGAAGCGAGCAGTGCGTGGATGCCGGTGGCCGTGACCAGGAAGACCCCCATGCCGATCGCACCGCCCCAGACCAGCGCGGCATAGATCGGCACGAAGAAGCCGAACAGCCGCCAGGCGATGATGCCCTCCACGCCGAGGAACACGCCCAGCAGCCAGTACGCCGCATAGGCGATGGCGAATACGGCGAGCTTGGTGCGGGGCCGCCACGCCGCGATCGCGATGATGCTGCGCTCCGGCGTGGCGATGATCGTCATGATTGGCAGGCGTGACATACCTGGAGCGTTTCCTCAGGCCGGACGGGGCGGGCGACGGCGCCGGGCAGCAAGGCCCCGCGCCGCAATGGGTGACGTCGGCGCCGCTGCGCTAGATCAGGCTGGCGAAGAAGTCGTTGCCCTTGTCGTCCACCACGATGAAGGCGGGGAAGTTCTCCACCGTGATCTCCCACACGGCCTCCATGCCCAACTCCGCGAAGTCGAGCTGCTTGACGGCCTTGATGTTGTCGTGCGCCAGCACGGCCGCCGGGCCGCCGATGGAGCCCAGGTAGAACCCGCCGTGCTTCTTGCACGCGTCCGTGACGGCCCTGGAACGGTTGCCCTTGGCCAGCATGACCATGGAGGCCCCCCGCGCCTGGAACTCATCCACGTAGGGATCCATGCGGGCCGCCGTGGTGGGGCCGAAGCTGCCGGAGGCCATGCCCTTGGGCGTCTTGGCCGGGCCGGCGTAGTACACGGGGTGGTTCTTGAAGTACTCGGGCAGCGCCTGACCCTTCTCCAGCATCTCCTTGAAGCGCGCATGGGCGATGTCCCGCGCCACGATCATCTTGCCGGACAGCATCACCCGGGTCTTGATGGGGTACTTGGAGAGGTCGGCCAGGATCTCCTGCATGGGGCGATCCAGGTTGATGTTCACGCTCTCGCCCGGCTTCACGGCGTCGGGCGCCGGCAGGAAGCGCGCTGGATCGCGGTCGAGCTGCTCGAGGAACACGCCCTCGGCCGTGATCTTGCCCAGGATGTTGCGGTCCGCGCTGCAGCTCACGCCCAGGGCCACGGGCAGGCTGGCCCCGTGGCGCGGCAGGCGGATCACCCGCACGTCGTGGGCGAAGTACTTGCCGCCAAACTGCGCTCCGATGCCCAGCTTGCGGGAGATCTCCAGCACCATCTGCTCCGCCTCCGGGTCGCGGAAGGCGTGGCCGCTGCGGCTGCCGGCAGTGGGCAGGGCATCCAGGTAGCCCGCCGAGGCCAGCTTGAGCGTCTTCATGGTGGTCTCGGCCGAGGTGCCCCCGATCACCAGCGCCAAGTGATAGGGCGGGCAGGCCGCCGTACCCAGCGTGGTCAGCTTCTGGCCGATCCACTTGGGCAGCGTGGTGGGGTTCAGGATCGCCTTGGTCTCCTGGAACAGGTACATCTTGTTGGCCGAGCCCCCGCCCTTGGCCAGGAACAGGAACTTGTACTGGTCGCCCTGGGACGCATGGATGTCGATCTGCGCCGGCAGGTTGCTGCCCGTGTTCACCTCCTCGTACAGACTCAGCGGGGCGTTCTGCGAGTAGCGCAGGTTCTCGTTGGTGTACGTGCGGAAGATGCCCTCGCTCAGGGCCTCCCCATCGTCGAAGTCCGTCCACACGCGCTGGCCCTTGGTGGCGTACACCTTCGCCGTGCCCGTGTCCTGGCAGCTCGGGAGCATGCGGTCTGCGGAGATCACCGCGTTCTTGAGCAGTGTCAGGGCCACGTAGCGGTCGTTGTCCGAGGCTTCCGGGTCGTCCAGGATGTTGCGCAGCGACTGCAGGTGGCGCGTGCGGAACAGGTAGTTCACGTCGCTGAGAGCCGCCCGGGACAGCTCCACCAGCGCCTCGCGCTGCACCTTGAGGATGGTCTGCCCTTCGAACGTGGCCGTGGAGACGCCGTCCCCAGTGAGCTTGCGATACTCCGTGGTGTCCTTGCCCAGCGGAAACATGGGGGAATAGTCAAAGTCGGTCATGGCGTGTCGTCCTGCACGGGTGGGGGGGTGCGTGTCCTGCAATCGGGCGGGGCGGCCGCCGATCGCGCGGCGGCGGCGCTCCTGCCCCGATTGTGCCCAATCCGCACGCAAAACGCCACGGGCCGCGGGCCCATCCGCGCTGCCCGCGGACCGATTGGCTTCGTTTCGCAATGTTCATGGCATTCCCGCAAATCCGCCATCATGGCTGTCCTGCGGCCCCTCCCATCGTACCGCGCGGGGTGCCCGGGCGCAGCGGACGAATGGGGTCATATCGGGAACGAGGCGGACGGAGGGGCTGGTGTCATTCCGAGCGCAGCGAGGAATCTCGCTGTTCCCGGCGCGGCGAGATTTCTCCGCGCGGACGGCGCCTACGCCTCGCCCAGGGCCATGGCACGGGGGTCCACCCAGCGGTCGAAGTCCTCCGGCGTCACGTGACCCAGTGCCTGGGCCGCCTCGCGCAGGGAGGTGCCGTGGGCGTGGGCGTGGTGGGCGATCTCCGCCGCCTTGTCGTAGCCGATGTGCGGCGCCAGGGCCGTGACCAGCGCCAGGGAGGCGCGCACGTGCTCGGCCAAGCGCTCGGTGTTGGGCCGCAGGCCCTCGGCGCAATGCTGGCGGAAACTGCGGCAGGCATCGCGCAGCAGGTCCGCTGCGGCCAACACGTTGTGGATCAGTACCGGCTTGTACACGTTGAGCTGGAAGTTGCCCTGGCTGGCCGCGAAGGCCACGGTCGCGTCGTGCCCGTACACCTGCACGGCCACCTGCGTCATGGCCTCGCTCTGGGTAGGGTTCACCTTGCCCGGCATGATGGAGCTGCCCGGCTCGTTGGCCGGCAGCTCCAGCTCGCCCAGACCGCTGCGCGGGCCGCTGGCCAGCCAGCGCACGTCGTTGGCGATCTTCATCAGCGCGCCGGCCAGCGTGCGCAGGGCCGCCGAGGCCGCGGCCAGGGCCTCATGGGCAGCCAGGCCCTCGAAGCGGTCCGGCGCTTCGCGGAAGGCCTGCCCGGTCAACGCGCTCAGCACCGCCACCGTGCGCGGGCCAAACTCGCGTGGGGCGTTGAGCCCGGTGCCCACCGCCGTGCCGCCGATGGGCAGCTCGCGCAGGCCCGCCAGCGCCGCCTCCACGCCCGAGGCCCCGCGCCGGAGCTGCGCAGCCCAAGCGCCGATCTCCTGCCCCAGGGTCATGGGCACGGCATCCTGCAGGTGCGTGCGGCCGATCTTGACCATCGTGGCGAACTCGGCGGCCTTGCCCGCCAGGGTGGCCTCCAGCGCCCGCACGGCGGGCAGCAGGCCCTCGGTCAGCACCTCCACGGCGGCCAGGTGCATGGCCGTGGGAAAGGTGTCGTTGGTGGATTGCGAGCGGTTGACGTGATCGTTGGGATGGATGGCCCGCGAGCCGATCTCGCCGCCGGCCAGCTCCGTGGCGCGATTAGCCAGCACCTCGTTCACGTTCATGTTGAACTGCGTGCCGCTGCCGGAGATGAAGATGCCCAGCGGAAACTGGTCGGCCCAGCGCCCGGCGATCACCTCCTCCGCGGCCTGCTCGATAGCCCGGGCGATGTCTGGCTCCAGCGCCCCCAGCGCGGTATTCACACGTGCCGCGGCCAGCTTGATGCGCGCCTGCGCCCGCACCACGGCCGGGTGGAAGCGCAGCGGGTTGGCCGGCCCCACGCCGATGGCGAAGTGCGCCAGCGCGCGCTGGGTCTGCGCGCCCCAGTATGCCCCGGCGGGCACCTCCACGGGGCCCATCGAGTCGCGCTCCATTCGCGCCGGAGGATGCGGTGGCTTGGGTTCGGTAGCGGCGCTCATTGGTCCAGGATCGCACGCGTCGCGGGGCTGGGGCAAAGCGGGGGGTGTCTACTCCAGCCGGTCGTAGCTGCCGAGGATGGTGATCTTGCGGTCGCCGCGCTGCAGCTCGGACAGGGCGTGGGCCGTGTGGGCGTTGTTGTTGAAGTCGATGAAGAACACGTAGGTCCAGGGGCGCACCTTGGCGGGCCGGCTCTCCAGGCGGCACAGGTTCAGGTCGTGCCGCTTGAACACGCTGAGCAGGTCGTAGAGCAGCCCCGGGCGGTCCTCTTCCGGCTCGATGAGCACGGACGTCTTGAAGCGCGAGAAGTCGTAGTCCACCGGCCCCGGCGCGGCGCGGGCCACCATGAAGCGCGTGGTGTTCTGCGCATAGTTCTGGATGTCCTGGGCCGCCAGCACGTCCGGGTGCTCCGCGCCGAACTCCGCGGGCACGATGGCCGCGCAGGGCGGGCCGCCGCGCGCGGCCAGGAACTGCCGCCCGGATTCGGTGTTGGAGGTGGTGAAGCTCACCTGCGCCAGGGGCAGGTGCTCGGCCAGGAAGAAGCCGCACTGATCATAGGCCACGGGCTGGGACAGCAGCGTGGTGACCTCGCCCAGCGGCGCGTTGGCCAGCAGGGAGAAGGCCACGCGCAGGTTCAGTTCCCACTCAAGTGTGACCTTGCTCTTCACCAGGGCATCCTGGGCGAAGAGCACCGTGCCCGTGTCCGAGTTCTCGATGGGGAAGACGCCCAGCGCCTCGGGGTCGGCCTCCGTGCGGGCCAGCACCTCGGGGATGGTGCGGGTGTACTCCACGACCGGGGCGGGAGCCCCACCAGTGCCCAGGTGCGCGCGCAGCCGCTGCGCGGCCTTGTCGCTGAACGTGCCGGCGGGGCCGAGCGTGTACAGGCGGGCGGGCGGTGGCTGCATCCGGGCGGAAGCCGCGAGCGCGGCGCTCAGGCGCTGGCCTGCGTGGCGGAGCCGTCCGCATCGCCTGCCGCGGATTCCAGCGACTCCAGGAAGAACGCCTTGGTGGCCTGCCGATTGCGCCGCTGCTGCAGCAGCAGGATCGTATCGCCTTCGTGCAGGGCGTCATCGCCCCGCGGCACGAAGATCGCCTCGCCCCGCATAACCGCGCCCACCAGCATGCCGGCGGGCAACTCCAGCTCCGCCAGGCGCGCACCGCAGCAGCGCATCCCGGTGCGCACCTGCAGCTCCAGCAGCTCGATATCGCTGTTGGCGAAGGCGAAGAAGGACTCCAGATTCTCGCCGCGCACGAAGCGCAGAATCTTGCGGGCGGTCAGCAGGCGCGGACTGAAGGCCACGTCGATCGCGCCACGCTGGGCGATGATCTGGATGTACTCGGGCTGCTTGACCAGGGCCAGCGTGCGCGCGGCGCCATATTCCTTGGCCAGCAGACACGACACCACGTTCACCTGGTCCGTGTCCGTCACGCTGATGAAGTAGTCGGCGTGCTCGATGCCCTCGGCCTTCAGCGCGGCCGAGTCGCTGCCGTCCGCATGCAGCACCAGCGAATGGTCGAGCTGCTGCGAGAGCCAGTGGCAACGCTCCTCGTGGATCTCCAGGATGCGTACGTCCACCTGCTGCTGTTCCAGCCGGCGGGCCAGGGCGTAGCCGATGTGGCCGCCGCCGTTGATGAACACCCGCCGCGCCGGACGCGCCGGCAGGCGCAGGAAGCTGAACAGGTGCCGCAGCCGGTGCCGCTCGCAGAAGAAGTACACCTGGTCGCCGGCGCGGATCACGGTATCGCGGCTGGGCATGCTGGAGATGCCGTCGCGCTGGATGATGGCGATCAGGGTGTGCGGAATCTGGGCGTTCTGGCCGAAGCTCATCACGGACTGGTTGTCCAGCGGGCTGCCCTCGGCGATGGGAATGCGCACCAGCGCCACGTGATCGCCCAGGAACAGGTGGAAGTCCGTCAACTGCGGGTATTCCGCCAAGTGCGCCAAGTGCTCCGATGCGACCTCATACGGGTTGATGATGAGGTCGATCCCCATGTGGTGCTTTTCGGTGAACGAGCTTTCGCGGCCCAGCTCGATCGTCTTCACCCGCGCGATCTTCTTGGCGGCACCCATCTGCCCGGCCAGCAGGCAGGAGATGATGTTCGTCTCGTCGTAGTTGGTGATCGCCAGAAACAGGTCCGCCGTGGCGGCGCCCGCTTCCCGCAGCAGGCCGCTGTCCGTCGCGTTGCCCAGCATGGTGGTGATGTTGAACTCGGCCTTGAGCTGCTCCAGCACGGCCGGGTCGGTATCGATGGCCACGAGGTCCACGTTCTCGCGGTACAGCGACCCGATCACGTGGTACCCGACCTCGCCCGCCCCGATGATGAGCACTTTCACCGCACGCCTCCTTCACCTGACGCCACGCCGCGCTGCGCCCGCCTCAGGCGGCGCGCCGTCTGCCATGGGTGCATCTCTCAGCCTAGCCGAATCGGGGTGCCCCAGCAAGGACGCCCCGCACCACGGAAGGCGCGGCGGTGCGGCTTTGCAAGCGCCGGCCGGTGCTCTACACTGAGAGCGGCCGGTGGCTCGGTAGGAGCCCCGCACGCACCCGATCAACGATCGCCCCTTCCGAGGAGCCTTGCCGCATGACGACCCCCCGCATGGATCTCGGCGCGGTCACCGTGTACTTCGGGGAGAAGAACGGCAAGTACCCGGACGGCAACCAGGTCGTGGTCACGGGCGGGGACACCAAGGTGCTCTTCGATACGCCCATGCTGGCCAACCGGCTGGGGCCCGTGCTGGACGGCACCGACCTCGTGATCCTGGGGCACGTGCACGAGGATCACACGGCCGGCCTGCACCGCCTGCCTCAGGCCACAGTCTACGCGCCGGAGCAGGACCTCTACGCCGTGCAGAGCATGGAGGGCATGCTGCGCCACTACGGCTACTCGCCGGAGACCAACGAGCGCATGCGCGCCAAGATCACGCGCGAATTCCACTTCGCCCCGCGCCCGGACGCCATCGGCTATCCGGACGGCCACCTGTGGGAGCTGGGCGGCGGCGTGAGCGTGCGCTCGATCCACATGCCGGGCCACACGCGCGGCCACTCGGTGCTGATGGTGCAGCCGGGCGACATCGCCTTCATCGGCGACATCGACCTGTCCGGCTTTGGCCCGTACTACGCGGACGCCTGCTCCAACCTGAGCGAGTTCCGCGAGACCCTGCGCCGCATTGAGGACATGCCTGCGCGCGTGTGGATCACCTTCCACCACAAGGGCGTCATCACCGAGCGCGAGACCTTCCTGGCGCTGCTGCGGGCCTTCCGGGACAAGATTGAGCGGCGCGAGCAGGCCATCCTGGCCGCCATCGGGGGCGCCGGGCGCTCCCTTGAGTCGCTGGTGGCTGAGCGCTTCATGTATCCGCCCGGCTTCCAGGACGTGTTCATCGACGATGCGGAGCGCAAATGCCTGCTGGAGCACCTGGCGGCTCTGCAGGCCGCCGGCTACGCGGAGGAGTCCGGCGGCGTGTGGCGCGCCCGTGCAGCCTGATGACCCAGCCGGATCAAACGGATTGGCGCCGGGATGTGTCCAATCTCGGATAGGGTACTTTCCAGTTGCCCGCATTTGCGGGCGTACCGTACACTGTGCGGATAGGTCGTGAACGATCGCGTCCCGGCAGGGCTGGCCTGCCACGGAGCGTGGCCGGTATCGCCGGGCATCGTCACGAGCGACCGTTTCGACGAAGGGATGAATCATGTGGGGCCGATCGTACCGAGTCTCGGATTTTGCACTGGAGGAGCTGAAGGAAGCCGGCCTGGGTGAGGTCGCGCTTGCGTCGCTGCGCACCTGCCGCGGACAGACCTTCGGCAGCCGCGCCTTCAAGGAGCGCCTAGAGCAGTTGGGGCCCAAGAAGCTGGATGAGGCGGAGCGCAAGCTGATCCGCAAGTACACCCAGCTCAGCCTGCTGCGCCTGGAACGGGCGATTCCCAACCGCGCGATGCGCGAGTGGGTGGACGCGCTTGTGTTCGCGGTGGTGATCGCGGCCATCGTGCGCACGTTCATCATCGCGCCGTTCAAGATCCCCTCCGGTTCCATGTACCCCACCATCGCGGTGGGCGATCACATCTTCGCCGAGATGTTCAGCTACGGCATCCCGGTGCCGTTCACGGACACCAAGCTGGACCCCCAGCCGGTGCGGCGGGGCGACATCGTGATCTTCCCCTACCCGGAAAATCCCAGCGTGGACTACATCAAGCGCGTGATCGGGCTGGGCGGAGACACGGTGGAGATGCGGGGGGAGCAGGTGTACATCAACGGCAAGCCGCTGAACGAGCCCTACGCGTACTATGACCCGCAGGTGCTGCGCGCCCGTCAGCTGGCTGGGCAGCCGCCCGCCCACTTCGGCCCCGTGACCGTGCCCAAGGGGCACCTGTTCATGATGGGCGACAACCGCTTCAACAGCTCCGACAGCCGATACTGGGGCTTCGTGGACGAGCGGACGGTGATGGGCAAGGGCTGGGTGATCTATTTCTCGCACGACCCGGACGTGGGCTGGTTCAGCGGCTATCGTCTCGGGCGGATTGGGGAGGTGCTCCACTAGCGCGGCCGCCGCCCTCCGGCACGTGCCGCGCCGGGCCGTCTCCCGCCCCGACGGCAGGTGCTGTCATGTTCAGACGACCACCGATCCTGTTGCAGGCGATGCTGCCGGTGCTGGCCCTGGTGTGCCTGGCCGCACCCTTGGCCGCGCAGCCGCTCAGCTTCGCGCCCATCGTCAAGGCGCAGCAGGCGAAGGTGGTGCACATCAACACCACCACCCGCGGCAGCACCCCGGGGGACACCCAGTCCTCCACCCAGGAGCCCTTCCGCTTCCCCGACCCCAACCGCGGCAGCGGCTCGGGCTTCATCATCAGTCCAGACGGCTACATCGTCACCAACCACCACGTGGTGGAGAACACGGACTCCGTGGAGGTGGTGCTGGGGGACGAGCGCAAGTTTCCGGCGGAGATCGTGGGCCTGGACCCTCAGACTGACCTGGCGCTGCTCAAGATCGACGCCACGGACCTGCCGGCCGTCAAGTTCGGCGACTCCAGCCGACTGCAGGTGGGGGATTGGGTGATCGCCATCGGCAACCCGCTGGGGTTGGACCACACGGTGACCGCCGGGATCATCAGCGCCAAGGGCCGCAACATCTTCAACGATGAGAATCTGGCCTACGGCGAGTTCCTGCAGACCGACGCGGCGATCAACCCCGGCAACTCGGGCGGGCCGCTGTTCAACCTGAAGGGCCAAGTGGTGGGAGTCAACACCGCCATCAGCCGCAAGGGCCAGGGCATCGGCTTCGCGGTGCCCAGCAACCTCGTCGTGCGGGTGGTCGCGGAGTTGCGGCAGTACGGGCGCGTCAACCGCGGCTGGCTGGGCGTCGTGATCCTGGAGCTGACGCGCGAACAGGTGCAGAGCCTGGCCCTGCCCGCCGGCACTCGCGGGGTCGTCATCGACGAGATTCTGCCCGGCTCGCCCGCCAAGAGCGCCGGCCTGCGCAAGGGCGACGTGCTGACCGGCTTCGGCGACGAGCACCTGCGGCGCGTGCCCCAACTCCAGAAGCTGGTAGCCCTCAGTCCGCCGGGCAGCGAGGTGGACCTGCAGGGTCTGCGGCGCGATTCCGCCACGGACCCGTGGAAGCCGCTGCGGGTACACCTGCGGCTTGGAACGAACCCGGTCTCCGCCGAGAACGGTGAGGTCTCGCCGCTGGACCGCCTGGGGCTTGCCGCCCTGAATATTCCGGACGAGGTGCGCCGGAAGAGCCACCTGGACGCCCAGGCTGGGGTGCTGGTGGAATCCGTGATACCCGGCGGCGCCGCGGAAGAAGCCGGCCTGCACGCCGGGGACATCATCCTGGAAGTGGACCACAACGAAGTGGCCAGCCGTGTCGCGCTGGAAACCGCCCTGATGCAGGCGCGCACCGAGCGCATCCCCCTCGTCGTCAAGCGCGAGAATCAGATCCTCTACCTGGTGCTGGACCGGCAGGACGTGGGGCACTAGCGTGGATTCTATGACCGTTGAACACCCTCAGTAACTTCACAGCTAAGGCCCGGGGCGGGTGGGGCGTGTGAGGGCCCCGCCCACGTGCGGCCGGTGGCATTCCGAGCGTAGCGAGGAATCTGCTGTCGGGCCCGGGCCGGCGGATTCCTGCGCCCACCGCGCGGCCTGCCCTTGGCCTGCGGGCGCCGATGGGCCATGATCGCCCCATGGACGTGTTCTGCTTCGACTTCGACGGCGTGATCTGCGACAGCGCGCCGGAAACCGCCGTCACTGCGTGGCAGGGCTGCCGCGAGCTGTGGCCAGCGCCTGGCACCTCCGCCGATCCCGCCCCCCTGCCCGAGGCGCTGCAGGCGCGCTTCTGCCGCCTGCGGCCCGTGATGCACACGGGCTTCGAGGCCATCCCGCTGATGCGGCTGATCGAGGAGGGCGACGTCAGCGATGCGCAGTTCCTCGCGGACTTCCCCGCCCTGCGCGATGGGCTGATCGCCCGCGAGGGCCTGCGCACGGCTGACCTGCAGCAGCGCTTTGGCGCCATCCGCGATCGCCTCATTGCCGCCGATCAGGCGGCATGGCTGGGCTGGAACCGCTTCTACCCCGGCATGGGCGAGGCCCTGAGCGCGGCGGCCGCGCGCGGCCCGGCGTTCATCATCACCACCAAGCAGGAGCGCTTCGCCGCGCTGCTGCTGCGCCACGAGGGCGTGGCGCTGCCCCCCGAGCGCATCTTCGGGCTGGAGGCGGCGCGCTCCAAGCCGGAGCTGTTGCAGGCGCTGCTGGCGCGTCCGGAGCACGACGGCGCGACCTTCCACTTCATCGAGGATCGCCTGGAGACGCTGCAGGCCGTGATCGCAACGCCCGGCCTGGGCGGCGTGCGGCTGTACCTGGCCGACTGGGGCTACAACACCCCGGCCCAGCGCGAGGAGGCCGTCGCCATCAAACGCATCCAGGTCGTCTCCATGCAGGGCTTCCGCGCCATGCACGATCTGTAGGCGGGTCCACGCAGGGGCGCTGGCCTTCCCCACTCAGTGCAGGTCGGGCGGCGGCGGGGCGTCCGCGCGCAGCAGGTGCCGGCGGCCCAGTTCCGCGGGGGAGCGGCAGCCGGTGAGCAGCAGCGCTGTGCGCAGCTCGCGGATGAGGCGCTCGCCCAGCGCGATCACGGCCTCCGCGGAGTCCAGCGCGGCCTGCAGGAAGGGGCGTGCCACCGAGACGTAGTCCGCTCCCAGGGCCAGCGCCTTGGCGGCCTGGAGGCCGTTGCGGATGCCGCCGCTGGCCACGATGCGCGCGGGGCCGCCGCCCTCGGGCAGGCGCTCCAGGATCCAGGCGGTGGGCAGCCCGAAGTCCCGGAACAGCTCGCCCAGGCTGGGATCGGCCGAGAGGCGCGCCTCCACGGCGGCCCAGGAAGTGCCATCGTTGCCGGAGACGTCCACATAGGCCACGCCCATTGCCGCCAGCCGTGCCACCAGCTCCGGCGCGATGCCGCCGCCGCACTCCTTCACGTACAGCGGCAGCCGGCAGCGGCGCAGGATGGCCTCCAGGTGGGCGAAGAGCCCGCGGAAGTCCGTGTCGCCGCCCTCCTGCACCACCTCCTGCAGCGCATTGAGGTGCAGCCCGAAGACATCCGGGTGGGCCACCTCCTGCACGCGCTCGATGGCGTCCAGCGCGAGACCGTGGTTGAAGCTGACCAGTCCCAGGTTGGAGATCACCGGGATGGTCGGGGCCTGCTCGCGCACGTGGAAGCTGGACTCGGCCGCGGGATCGCCCAGCATGACCTTCATGGAGCCCAGCCCCAGCGGGATACGCAGGGCCTCGGCCGCGCGGGCCAGGTTGCCGTTGATGCGCCGGAAGGACTCGCCCGAGCCGCCGGTCATGGACGAGATGATGATGGGCGCGGCGATGGGCTTGCCGGCGAACTCGCTCTCCGTGCTCACCTCCTCCAGCGCCAACTCCGGCAGGGCGCAGTAACGCAGTTTCCAGACCGCGAAGCTGTCGCGCTGCAGGTCCACGCTGTCGTCCAGGCAGGCCTCGATGTGGTTCAGCTTGCGCTGGTTGGTGGTAGCGGCTGCGTCGCTGGACGTCACGGGCGGCGGTGGCGGGTTTCGGGAACGCATCGGTGGCGCGGCCGGGATCGCAGTGGATGGGGTGCAGGCCCATTGCTCCAGGTCGTAGCACAGGCGCGTCCAGGGTACCAACCAGGGTGCTGCAAGCGATACGGGTCGGGGCGATTGAACGCGGCGGGCCCGGCGCCGATCGGTTGAGAGGATGGCAGCGCAGCACCCACGGGCGTTGGGGAAGGCCTTATACCGCGCCCGCGCTCACGGCGGGGGCTGGCCCGGGGAACGCGGCGCGCCGGAGGAGCAAGCGAAGCATGCGCACCCTGATTCCGCGGATTGCACTGGTCGCGGCCCTGCTGCCCTGCCTGCTGCTGGCCGCGTGTGGCAGCGATGGTGCGGGCGCGGCGCAACAGACTGGCACGCTGGACGGCATGCCCTTCACGGTGGTCGCGGGATCGGTGCGGCAGAGCGCGCCCGGCCGCGCGGTGAGCGCCGGGCAGGATGGCGCCCTGTTGATCTTCGACGATCCCCTGAGCGAGCTGGCCCCCAAGCACCGCAATCTGCGGGTGACGGCGACGGTGAACTTCGAGGACGGAGGACAGGTGATGCTGGGCGTCTTCGGCAAGGCCGGCACGATGGCGGATGCCTACGGCATCGGCGCGCGCCGCGATGGCGATGCCTTCCACTACCGCTTCCAGTACGGCATCCCGCGGAGCGGACCCCTGGCTGCAACGGCCCAGCAGCGGGGCCTATTCGCGGCCACCCCGCGCGATGCGGATGCCACGCTTTACTTCCGCACCGAGATCCACACCGCGCCGACGCTGGACTTGCTGGCCTGGACGCCCTGGAACGACATCCCGGCCGAATGCGCGGGCGGACCGGTGGAAGACCTCGGCCCGGCGCCGGCGGACAGCGGCACGGGTCAGCGGCTGGGCGTGTGGCTGAGCAGCGCCACGCTGCGCGGGGTGTCGTTGCTGTGGGCCACGTTCCAGGGGTGTGCCCAATGAGGCCTCGCACGCTATGGCTGGCGCTGGGACTGCTACTGCTGGCCCCTCCTTTGATGGGCGCACAGGGCCCCCTACGCCACGTCATGTATGCCGGCTGCTACGACGGCGATACCTGCACGTTCATCCTGCACGGCAAGGCGCTGCCCGCGGCGACGCGCCTCTACGTGCGCCTGCGGGGCATCGACGCGCCGGAGCTGCGCAACGTGTGTCCCCGCGAGCGGCGACTGGCGCAGGACGCCCGCATCCGCCTGCGCGCGATGCTGCGCCATGCCAAGCACATCGAGCTGGTGGACGTGGTGCACGCGCGGCGGGGGCGCTACGGGCGGCATCTGCAGCGCCACCGCGTCCTGGCCACCGTGCTGGCCGATGGCGTGAATGTGGGGCGCGTGCTGGTCAAGCAGGGCCTGGCGCGACGCCTGGGTCGCCGGCCGCGCCCGGCGTGGTGCCCGGGCGGGCCTTTGGACGAACGGTAAGGGGGGAACGCCCTCATATTCCACCACCCCGCTCTACCAGGGGAGCGGGGGCATTCCGGGCGCGCGCCTTCACGTCCGAGCTATCCACGCAACGAACTGCCCCCGGACCATTGCGGGAAGCCCGGCGCTTTGCGTAGGGTAACGGCGCGCGGGGGGTGAGGCGCCCCGCACTCGCTCACGCCAATCAAACCGGGGGAAGGGAGCCATGGTGGACTGTACGACGTGCCTGCAAGGGATGTTGGATCTCCGCAGCATCACCGGCCTGGGCGGCCTGGGGGCGGCTCTATTCGCGCTGCTGGGCGTGGGGGCCACCGCGGGTCCCGCCTCGGGCGATGGGTCGCGCGCCATCGACGTCCACGCGCATTTCTTCCCGGAGAGCTTCCTGAAGGCCCTGGCGGAGGACGGTGGGCCGCCGTCGTTTCCGGTGGACCTCTCCGACCCGGAGCGCCCGGCTGTGCGGACCAGCCGCTACGATCTGATCATCGACCCCACCTACTGGGACGTGGACAAGCGTGTGCAGCGTATGAACGGCCAGGGCGTGGACGTGCAGGCGCTCTCCCTCACGGCGCCCATGGTGCACTGGGCGCCGCCGGAGCGCGGGGCAGCGCTGGCACGTATCGTCAACGATGCGATGATCGAGGCGCACACGGCCTACCCGGACCGCTTCGTGGGCTGCGTGGTGCTGCCGCTGCAGGATCCGCCGCGGGCGCAGGAGGAGTTGAACCGGGTGGCGGGCCACAAGGCTTTCCGCGGGGCGTACTTCCCCACCAATATCAACAACACGGAGCTGTCCGACCCCGCGCTGTTCCCCATCTACGAGCGCTGCGAGGCCCTGGGATTTCCCGTTCTGCTGCACCCGGTGGGCGTGATCGGGCTGGAGCGCCTGGCCCCGCACTTCTACCTGAACAACCTGCTGGGCAACCCCTTCGACTCCGCCGTGGCCGCGGCGCACTTCGTGTTCGGCGGCGTGCTGGACCGCTTCCCCAGGCTCGACGTGGTGCTGCCGCACGCGGGCGGGGCGCTGCCCATCCTGTGGGGCCGCCTGCAGCACGGCCAGCAGGTGCGGCCCGAGGCACAGGGCCGCGCCAGGCAGCCCTTCCGCGAGTACCTGCGGCGCTTCCACTACGACACCATCGGCCACGACCCGGGCGTCGTGCGCTATGTGGTGGACCTGGTGGGGAGCGATCGCGTGGTGCTGGGCAGCGACTACTGCTTCGACATGGGTTACGAGCAGCCGCGGGAGATCATCGGCCAAATCGGCCTCTCGGCGGCGGAGCAGGACAAGATCATCGGCGCCAATGCCGCGCGCCTGCTGCGGCTGTAAACAGCAGGCCAGCGCTGTGCCGGGCCGTCTACCTCACTTCGGCAGGGGCCGGCCGCCGCTGCAACTCAAGGAGGCGGCTAGCTCCCTCCCAGCCGCTCCTGGGCCAGGGCCAGCACGGTGGGCATCAGGTCCGCGCGGCTGATGAGGCCCACCAGCTTGCGGCCCTCCAGGATCGGCACGCGGCGGAAGTGGTTGGCCAGCAGGCAGTCCGTGACCAGTTCCAGATCATCATCGGCCTGGAAAGCCCGTACCTTCGTCGTCATCAGGTCGCGCACGGTCGTGCAGGCACCGGGCTCCTCGTGCAGCAGCCGCATCACGTCCTTCTCCGTGATTAGCCCCACCAACTCGCCCGCGCGGTTCACCACGGGCAGGCCGCTGATGCGGTGCTGGATCAGCAACGCGACGGCCTCCTGCAGCGGCGTATCCTCCAGCACCGTAATCACCTCGCGTCGCATCAGTTCCCTGACCTTCGTCATGGCAGTCTCCTGAGAGCCCGGTGTGGAGTTCGGGTCAGTGCGCTGTCGCTCGGGCGTCGTCAGCCGCGTACCATGCGGCCGACCTCGTCCACGGCCAGCCAGCCGCCCGGCGCCGTGCGCCGCAACAGCGCCTGCGCCTCGGCCGGCGGAGCGGCGCAGGCGGCCGTGGCCAGTGCGTCGGTCAGCATGGCCGTGGGCCCGATCACGCTTACGCTCTGGTGAAAGCGCGCCGGGCGGCCCGAGCGGGCGTCCAGCAGGTGCGCGTAGCGCTCGCCGTCCCGCACGAAGAAGTTCTCGTAGTCGCCGGAGGTGGCCACGGCGCCATCGCGCAAGGGTAGTACGGCCAGCACCTGTCCCGGCCGGCGCGGGTGTCGCACGCCAATGCGCCAAGGCGTGCCGTCCGGCCGCGGGCCCAGCGCCCGCAGGTCGCCGCCCGCCTCCACCAGCGCGTGCTCCACGCCCGCGGCGCGCAGCACCTCGATGGCGCGGTCCACGCCGTAGCCCTTGGCGATGCCGCCCAGATCCACCTGCACGGAGGGATCCGCGACGCCCAGATGCGGCACGCCATCGCGACGCTCCAGACGCAGCGCCCGCCAGGCAGGCGCGGGCCGCGCCCAGCCTCCCGGCAGGTGGCGCGGCGCCCGGTGGTCGTAGAAGCCCCAGGCTGCCTCCGGCATGCCCAGGCCTGGATCGAAGCGCCCGTCGCTGGCTCGCGCCAGTGCCACGGCCGTGGAGACCACCTCGGCCGTGAGCGCGCTCACGGGCAGCATCCGGCCCGCAGTGGCGTTGACCCGCCCGATCTCGCTGTCGGGCGAGAAACGCGTCATGCGCCGCTGCACATCCTCCAGCGCCGCGAAGGCCGCCTCCATGGCCTGCTGTGCCTGCGGCTGGGGGTGGCTCAGCACGATGTGCGCCCAGGTGCCCATCACCTGCCGCGCGCCCTGCAGCACCGGCCAGCGCGCGCGGCCCACCAGCGCCGTGCTGCCGCCGGTAAGCAGTAGCGCGCCGCCGGCCAGTCCGCCCACCAATAGCCGGCGCCGGGTCAGCCCCCGTTCCGAAGCGCCCCGCGTGGGGCCTTGCTCGCTCATGTCACCGCCTCGTCGCTCCAGGTTTCTCATTTGCTCGCGTTCATGCCCTGCATGGTGGGGCCGCCGCCCATGCCAGACACGGGCTGGGACATACCAGCCATGCCCGGCATGGGTTTGCCGCCGGCCTGCCCGTCCGCGAAGACCACTTTGTTGTGGCGCATCATGTCGCGCACCTCGCGATCATAGGCCGCCACCGCGTCCGCGTTCAGCGCGGCATAGGCCACGGTATGCCCGCCGTGACTGGCTATGAAGGCGTCGGCCGCGGCCTGCTCGCGGAACGGCACCATCGTGGGGCCCATGGAGCCGGCCAGCGGGCTGCCCAGCACGTAGCGCGCATCCTCCGCACGCACCCAGCCGTCCGGGTGGGCGCTCCAGTCGCGCCCGTCCATGGCCTGCACAAAGGCCATGGCACCTTCGGGGGTGCGGTCACCGTCGAACCACTCGCCGAACATCTCCTTCAGGTCGCAGTAGTAGCGCCGCGTGCCGTCCGGCAGCAGAATCTGCCCCTTGGGGCCCGGGTGCTCCATGAGCACCATGCCGTCCACCGCGCAGGAGTCCGCATGGGTCAGGGGCGCGGCAAAGGCCTGAGCGATGGGGCTCTGTTTGCGGTGGCAGCCGCCCAACAGCGCCAGCGCCAACAGCGCGGCCAGTCCCAGCGCCAGCCAGTCCGCACCGCGACGCGCGGGGGCCAAGGCGTTCCGGCGGTTCATCGTGTGCCTCCCAGTTCGTCGGTGCTCAGCGCTCGCCCGTTGGCGGCGTCTTCCATCAGCAGGCGGCAGGCCTCGCGGCGCACCTCGTGCGTGGCCAACAGCGCCCGCAGCGCGGTCACCGTGCTCTCGTCGATCACGGTGTCGCTGCAGGCCTCCCCGATGCGCGCCTGCAGTGCCTCCGGGTCGGCGGTACCGAAGCGCTGGGCCACTTCGCCCAGCATCGCCTTGGTCTCCGTGACGGCCTCGATCGCCCCCTGCAGGGCAGAGCGATAGGCCTCCGGAATGTGGGTCATGAAGCCATCCATCGCGGTCTCCTCTGGATTAGCGGTTGCGCAGCAGGCGATGCCCGCCCAGGGCCAGCGGCAGCACGCTCCAGGCCAGGAGCGCGCCCAGCAGCGCCGCCAGGGAGGGTGCCTGCGCGCCCAGCCCCAGTTGGCTCAGCACCCCGCCGCCCACCAGCGTCTCCAGCGTGAGGAAGCGGAACAGGCTGGTGGGGTTGAGCAGGAACAAGGCGTTCACGACCACGGTGGGCACCTGCCCACCCGTGGCCACCAGCAGACCGATCAGCCCCAGGTCGAACAGGATCACCAGGGTCAGCCACACAGCCAGGGCCAGGCCCACCAGCGTGCCGCGCTCCAGCGGCACCGTCGAGAGCAGGATCGCCAGCCCCACGAAGATGGCACCCAGCCACACGTTGCTGGCCAAGAAGCCCACCCACGGCACCAGCGCGGCGCCGTGGGCGATGGCCAGCCCGGCCGGCACGGCCAGCCCCAGCACCACCACGGCGCCCAGCACCGTCACCAGTCCCAGCCACTTGCCCAGCAGCAGCTGCACCGCGGTCAGCGGACAGCTCAGCAGCAGGTCCAGCGTGCCGCGCTCGCTCTCGCCGGCGATGGCGTCGTAGCCCAGCAGCAGGCCCAGCAGCGGCACCAGGTAGATCGTGAGACTGATCAGGCTCACCAGGGTCTGGTCGCCCCCGCCCACGCCCACCTGCCCCGTGAAGGCGTAGCCCGCCAGCGCGATGATGACGGCGAACAGCGCGAACGCCACCGAGACGGTGAGCACCCAGCCGTTGCGCAGATGGTCCGCGACCTCCTTGGCCGCGATGGTCAGCAGGGCGTTCATGATCGGTTCTCCCCGGCGGTGGATTGGGTCGGGTCGCCTGTCTCGGCAGAGCGTCCGTAGATGCGGCGGAACAGCTCCTCCAGCCCCGCGTCGTGCACCACCAGTGTGCGCAGCGCCTCCTGGTGGGCCATGAGCTGCCCCAGTACGTCGAAGCGCTGCGCCTGCGCCAGCCGCACCTCGTAGGCCGGGCCCTTGCCGTTGGCCACGGTGAGCGGATCCAGCCGCGCCAGCGCGCCAGGCAGCGGGGCCCGGGGCTCGCGCAGGGCGAAGCGGATCACGGTGGGCATGCCCTCGGCGGCCAGCAGCGCGGGAATCGTGCCCTGGTGCGTGAACACGCCCTCGTGCAGCACCGCCAGCCGATCCACCCGCGATTCGATCTCCGAGAGCAGGTGGCTGGCCGTGACGATGGCCACGCCCTGCGCGCGCAACTCCTGCAGCGTCGCGTAGAACATCTGGATGCCGTCGGGGTCCAGCCCGTTGGTGGGCTCGTCCAGCAGCAGCAGGCGCGGCTGCCCCAGCAGCGCCTGGGCCAGTCCCAGCCGCTGGCGCATGCCCTTGGAGAAGCTCTTCACGCGCCTGTCCGCGGCCTCGGTCAGCCCCACCCGCTCCAGCACGCGCTCCACCTCCGAGCGTGGCACCTGCTTGAGCCGGGCGAACATGGCCAGCGTGCGGCGCCCGCTCAGGTTGGGGTAGAAGCGCACCTGCTCGGGCAGGTAGCCCAGCAGGCGCTTCAGCTCCGGCGGCCGCCGGGCCGGCACCACGCGGCCGTCCAGGCGAATCTCGCCCGCGTCCGGCCGCAGCAGGCCCAGGATCAGGCGGATCAGGGTGGTTTTGCCCTGGCCGTTGTTGCCCACCAAGCCCAGGTGCTCGCCTGGCTGCAGGCGCAGGTCGATCCCCCGCAGCACCGGGCGCCGGCCGTAACCCTTCGCCAGAGCGGTGACTTCCAGTATCGGGGTGCTCATGGCGTCTCCCTTCGCATCGTTGTGCACGTCGTCTCGTCCATGGCTTGGTGTGCGGGCCTCAGCGCTGCGTGACCTGCGTGCCGTCCGACCCGTCAGGCGCGTTCAGGGGCGGGAAGGCCCCGCAGGGGTGATCCTGCCCGTCGGCCAGCGCCGCCAGCCCGGCCGCACGGGGCGCCATGGCCGGGTGTGTCTCCACCACGCTGGCCGGCCGCAGCACCGGGAAGCGCGATTCCAGCGCCTGCAGCAGGCGCACCACTGGACTGTGGGCCAGCAGCTTGATGGTCGGATACTTCACCACGAGCTGATCCATGCGGTCCGAGGCGTAGTAGGCGGGGTCGCCCCGTCCGTCGCCGTCCAGGTCCCAGCCCAGATAGTCGCCCCAGTAGTTGCCGGCGCCGGGGTTGTCCCAGGTCAGCGGCACGCGCTGGTTGAAGTGCACCTGCATGCGGTTGGCGATGAAGTCGTTGCCGAACACGCGGTTGTCCGTCACGCCGCCCGTGATGTGCACCCCGGTGGCGTTGCGGGCCACCAGATTGCCGCTGATCTCATTGTAGGCCGCCTCATTGAGGAACAGCCCCTGGTCATTGGCCGCCACCACGTTGCCCACGATCACGGAATCCAGCACGGAGCGGAACAGGATGCCGTAGGTCGCGTTGTGGTAGGCCACGTTGCCGCGCACATCCAGCCGCTTGGAGAACATCAGCGCGTAGCCCACGCGCGAATCGCAGGTGCGGTTGCTGCGCACCCGGTTACCGTCTGCGTACATGTAGTGGATGCCGAAGCGCAGGTCGCGCATGCGGTTGCCCTGCACCAGCGAGCCGGAGGAGACGGAGATGTAAATGCCGTCTCGCACCTGCTGGATAACGTTGTCCGCGATGACGCCCGAGTGGATCTGCCACAGGTTGATGCCGTTGCCCCGGTCGGAGAGGATGCGGTGCGGCCGGCCCTGGATGGTGTTGCGCGCGATGAGGCTGCCCGTGGCGCCATTGACCCAGATGCCGAACGCGCAGTCCCGCAGGTGGTTGTCCAGCAGGCGCACGTTGGCCGCCGTTCCGCGCACGTAGATGCAGGCGTCCGTCTCGCTGATGCGGTCGCCGCTGTTGCGGAACGTGAGGCCCTGCACCGTGACGCCCGGCGCGAAGATATCCAGCACGCGCCCCGTGCCGCCGCCATCCACCACCACGGTGCCGGGCCCGGCGGGCCGCAGCGTCACCGCGCGGTGAACCTGCAGGCGCTCGTGATACAGGCCCGGCACGATGCGCAGCACATCTCCCGGGGACGCGGCCCGCAGCGCGGCGGCCAGCGTGGGTGCGTCCGGGCCGGGCACGGTGCGCTCCGCGGCCGGCGCAGCGGTCGTCATAGTGACCAGTGCGGCCGCCGCGGCGAGCAGTGCGCACAGGGCCAGCCCGCGCTTGCGGTTACGATTGCCCATGGCCGCCTCCTGCCGGGCGTTGCGAAGCGGTGCCCGTGCTGCCGCCCGTGCCGCCACTGGCGCGGGTCGCGGCCAGCGTGTTGCGCACGTAGGCCTGCGAGGCCTCCGCGCCCTTGCGGCGGGCCACCACCAGCGGCGGGCACACCTTGTCGTCGTAGTACTTCTGCTCGCACTCCAAGCAGTACAGGCACTCGAACTTGTTGATGCGCCCCTGGTCGTCGATGGCCTGGGAATCGCAACCCCGCGCGCAGATTTTGCACGCGGTGCAGAACTCGCGGCGGCGGATGCCGATCAGGCGGAACACCGTGAGCGCGGAGAGCGCGGCGCCCAGCGGGCACAGGTAGCGGCAGAAGAAGCGGAACACGAATACGCCCGCCGCCAGCAGCACCCACCAGTACAGCACCAGATACCAGTCGCGGTGGAACACGCCCACGATCCAGGTGGTCTTGAAGGGCTCCACCTCCGCCAGCCGTTCCGCCCAGTTCAGCGAGAACACCGAGAAGCCCAGCAGGACCAGGAAGA
>Ga0209919_1000288_pt1 | contig 25569 bp, 20 predicted proteins | sample SalPon2A_C_D2_MG_FD_185721 | JGI IMG/M metagenome (GOLD analysis project Ga0209919, IMG submission 185721) | Soil microbial communities from South San Francisco under conditions of wetland restoration - Salt Pond MetaG R2A_C_D2_MG (SPAdes)... | ecosystem: Environmental > Terrestrial > Soil >... | reverse complement strand
TGCGGTTGGCTTCAGTAGGCCTGTAGCGGATATCCGCCCGAGGGTTTTATCTGCTATGCTAGGAACAATTTATCCAAGGAGTATGGATCGATATGGGTGCCCCAGTTGAAGCCGGCCGTGAAGCATAAGAAGTCAATATTTGCCACGGAAGGCATAAGCCGGATGTTCTGGCTGCTGGCGCTGGGCTGGTCGCTTGTGGTCGGAGGGTCATTGGCGTGGAACCTGAATCTCGTTAAAGACTATGTGGTTGACGAGGCATTAATTCAGGCCAGAGCCACATTCGAACGCGATCTTGTTTTTCGCCGCTGGAACGCCGGGCACGGCGGCGTCTATGTTCCAATTACCGAAACAACACAGTCAAATCCCTATCTGGAGCATATCCCGGATCGGGATGTAACAACCACCTCCGGCAAGAGACTTACCCTGATCAATCCTGCTTACATGACCCGACAGGTGCATGAAATGATGGCAAAACAGGCGGGAGGAACACGGGGCCATATCACAAGCCTGAAACCTATAAGAGCGTCAAACAAGGCCGATGCATGGGAAACGGCATCCCTCAGGAAATTTAATCAGGGTGTTTCCGAGGTTTTCTCGCTCGAGAAGATGGATGATGGCAGGGAGTACTTTCGCTACATGCACAAGTTGGTGATTGAGAAGCCATGTCTGAAATGTCATGCCGCACAGGGATACAAGCCTGGGGATATACGTGGAGGCATCAGCGTTTCGATTCCCGTAGCTGCCCGGAAAGGCGTGATGGATAAGGAGATGAGAAACCTGACGTATGGCCATGGCATTCTGTGGCTGGCAGGGCTTGGCATTATTTTCGTTACCGGCCGCAGGCAGAAAAGAAAGGATGCGGAAATCAGGGAGAGCGAAGCAAGGTTCAGGCTGTTGCTGGACTCGACAGCGGAGGCTATCTACGGAATTGATGCGCAGGGAAATTGCACTTTCGCCAATCCAGCCTGCCTGAAGATGCTGGGTTATGATGTTGGCGAAGTTCTGGGCAAAGACACCCATGCGCTGTTTCACCATTCCCTCCCGGATGGTTCGCCTTATCCAGTCGAAGCGTGCCCCATTGCCGGCGCGCTTCAGCAAGGCGAGGGCAGGCATGGGGTGGACGAGATGATGTGGCGCAAGGATGGCACAGGGTTTCTTGTTGAATTCTGGTCCTATCCTGTATTCGATCAAGGAAAGCTGACGGGTGCGGTGGTGACTTTTCTGGATATCAGCGAGCGCAAACAGGCACAGCATGCGCTCAACAAGCGCATGGATGAGCTGGAGCGTTTCCAGCAGGCGGCGATTAGTCGTGAATTCCGCATGAAGGAATTGATGGACGAACTTGCGGCTCTGAAAGGTGAGAAAAATACAGGCGGTCATTCAGGATCCTGATCCGGTTCCGGGGCAACGCGGAGGTGGCCAAAGCTGTTATTTTCAGTTATAACCATACTTTATGCTAAGGTACTACAGAAAGGCAGGGGGCGCATGGCATGAATAGGAAGGCCTTTGACCAATACGATATTGCCAGCGCCATGCATCAGCCCACGTTGCTGTATGAAGCCGATGGTCATGCAGTCTACTGGCTGGGCAATAATGAGCCGAGCGCCTTTCGTACCAATGTATACCTGATCCGGGATGGTGATGTTTGCCTGCTCGTTGACCCCGGTAATCGCAGCTCTTTTGACCAGATTAAAGACAGAGTGGCTCAGATACTTCCCCCCGAATCGGTAACCGGCATGGTCGTCTGCCATCAGGACCCGGATGTGGCGGCTTCGCTGCCTGACTGGCTTGAAATCAATCCCGCCATGCAGGTGTTTACCACACCGCGCACGCAGGTGCTGCTGCCTTATTATGGCCGTTCCGATTATGCTTACATGGATGTTGAAGAAAATTCATCGCTTACCCTCCCTTCCGGTGCAGTCCTGTATTTTATTTCCGCACCGTTTCTGCATTTTCCCGGAGCATTTAGCACATTTGATGTAAAGGCAGGCTTCCTGTTCTCCGGCGATGTGTTTGCCTCCCTCGGCGCGGGCGAGAAACTGTGGTCTGAGGATTTTGATCTGCTCACCGATAACATGAATCTTTTTCACCTCGAATATATGGCATCCAATGTCGCCGCACGTGGCTTCGTGAACCGGCTGGATGGCCTCGACATCAAGTCCATTCTTCCCCAGCACGGCAACCTTATTGGATCGAAAGATGTGCAAACTGCGCTGCGCTGGCTGGCCAATCTGAAGTGCGGCACCGATCTTATCTACCCGAAAGTGCCTCTCGGTTATGACTGACAAATTGCCGCGAGCCGCCAAGGCCGATGTCGAATCGCTGCAGAGGGAAAACGCGAGGCTAAAGGAGTCCCTGCAGCAGGCGAAGCGGGTGCGGGCGCTGTATGAAGGCTCAATTGAAAAAATCAAGAAGGTTGAAGCATCCCTTTTCGATGCCAATGCGATCCTGAAATCGATGAACAAATGCGGGCTCGCCGTACTTCAGTGCAAAACTGAGGCCGAATGGCTGAAGGCCGCAATTGGTATCATCGTTGAAAACAGCCGATATGAGATGGCGTGGATCGGCTATGCCAACGCTGAAGGGAAGGGGATTAATCTGGTTGCGCAAGCCGGTATCGAAGATGCTTCTGTGGCCGACTGGCATTGCCTGATGGAGAAGGAGAACAAGAAGCCTTGTTTTGCGGATGAGGTGATTCAAAGCGGCAGTATAAGGGTTATAAAAGATATCAGTCTTGAGCCCGATTGCACCCCGTGGCTGGATGAGGCCATCGGGAAAGGTTTCACCTCCTCCATTTTTCTGCCTCTGACGATTGATAAAAAAATTGTGGGGGTCGTGTGCCTGTATGCCCGGTCGATGGCCGCTTTCGATCCGGATAAATGGAAGCTTCTTGCCCAGTTTGCCGGCGACATATCTATTGGGATCATTTTTTTGCGCGAAAAAAAGGAACACCAAGAGTCAGAGAGGAGGCTGGCTGAAACACGCAACGAACTGCTGAGCATTACCAATTCGTTGCCCGTTATTGTTTACCGTTATCGACGCGATGAAGATGGAACCCCGCATATTCTCTACATCAGTGAACGTATTGAGGATTTGTGGGGTACAACCGTTGCCGAAGCCAAATCGGATTCGGCGAGCATGTTCCGACATATTCACCCGCACGATATCGCTGCTTTCCAGGAGGCGGATCGGGCGGCATGGGAAGCCAGGACACCATTCTCCCATGAGATGAGGGTTTTTCCTCCCAAGGGGGAGATGCGCTGGATTCATTTGAGATCCACCCCTCACCAGAGAAAAGACGGATCGCTGGTGTATGATGGTGTGGTCGAGGATATTACCGAACGCAAGCTGTACGAGGAGGCCCTGCAGCAGAGTCAGGCGCGCCTTGCCAGGGCCGAGCAGATCGCACATGTTGGCAACTGGTCGTATGAGGTGGCCAGCGGTGTCATCGAATGGTCGGACGAGGTGTGGCGAATCTTCGGGCGTACACCGCTAAGCGAAGGCATTACCTATGAGCTGTTCCGGCAGTGGTTGCGTGAAGATTACCGGCAGTTTCACGATGAACTGATGCTCATCATGGCAAACCTGAAGCCCGGGGAGTCGGTTGATCCCTATGAGCTTTGCGTGCTTCGGCCCGATGGCGATGAGCGATGGGTCTGGGTTACGCAAACTTTAGAATTCGACAGGCAGGGCAAACCGGTGCGCTTCTTCGGAACCACCCAGGACCAGACCGACCGTAAGCGGGCAAAGGCAGCCCTGTATGAGAGCGAAGAGAGATTTCGACTTCTTTTCGAGAATAGCGGCGAGGCAATCCTGTCAACCGGTCCAGGGGGTGAGATATACTCGGCGAATCCCGCTGCCTGCCGGATGTTTGGCCGCAGTGAGAAAGAACTCCGGAAGCTAGGCAGGGAGGCGGTGGTGGATGCCAGTGACCCGCGCCTGCCTGCGGCTCTTGCTGATCGCGACAGAACCGGCCATTTCGAGGGACAGCTGAAGCTGCTCAGAAAGGACGGTACGATTTTTCCGGCTGAAGTGAATTCAACCCTTTACAGGGATTCCAACGGCATTGAAAGAGCCAGCATGATCATGCGCGATGTCAGTGAGCGCGAGCGGAAAGATGCGGCTCTGAAAGCGAGTGAAATGAAATATCGCCAGCTGTTCGAAAACATGACGACCGCGTTCGCCCTGCATGAAATCATTTGTGATGCTCAGGGCAAGCCGGCGGATTACCGGTTTATCGAGGTCAATCCGGCATTCGAAGCGCTTACCGGAATTCCCCTGGCCGGATTGGTCGGCAGGACAGTTCGTGAGGTACTGCCCGGTATCGAGGACTTCTGGATTGAAACGTACGGGAAGGTGGCGCTCAGCGGCGAGCCGATCGCCATCGAGAACTTTTCCGAAGAGTTGAACCGCTATTACGATGTATGGACATTCTGCCCCGGGCAAGGCAAGTTTGCCACGATATTCAGCGATATCACCGAACGCAAACAACAGGAGATGTTGCTGAAGGCGCGCTTGCAACTGACTGAGGAGGCGTCCCGGGTCGACCATGTGAAACTGATGCAGATTGCGCTCGATATCGCCGAAAAACTGACCGGAAGCAGTATCGGATTTTTCCATTTCGTGCACGAAGACCAGGAAACCATCGAACTTCAGGCATGGTCCACCAATACCATCGAACATATGTGCAACGCCGAGGGGGCCGGTACGCACTATCCGGTCAGCAAAGCCGGTGTCTGGGCCGATGCCATTCGCAAAAAAGAGACCGTGATTCACAACGACTTTCCGCACCTGGATGGCAGGAAGGGCATGCCCGACGGACATGCTGCCGTGGAGCGGGAAATCTGCATCCCGATTTTGCGCCGGGGCAAGGTCGAGGCGGTGATCGGCGTCGGCAACAAATCATCGGATTATCATTCTAATGACGCCAGATTGATCAGTATTCTGGCAGACCTTACATGGAATTTGGTCCAGGTTGGCAAGGCCGAAAAGGAGTTGCAGGAAGGGCAGTTGCGCTACAGCACCCTGTTTGAAGCCATCACCGATGCAGCGTTTGTATACCCGATTCTTGCCGATGGCTCGCCCGGAACCTTTATCGAGGTGAACGAGGAAGCCTGCCGCTATTCCGGCTATAGCCGGGATGAACTGCTCGGCATGGCACCAAGCCATCTCGACACACCCGATTCGGGCATCGACGCAGGCGAGATTGGATCACGCCTGCTTTCAGAAAACAGCATCACGTACCAGCAAGTGCATCTGGCCAGGGATGGCCGTCGCATTCCGGTGGAAGTGCATGCGCATCTGTTTAATTTCAGGGGTCAGGCAGCGGTATTTTCACTTGTTCGCGATATTTCAGAACGCGAACAGGCTCAGGCCAGATTGCTGGAGGATGAACATCGATTCCGCTCACTTTTCCAGAGCGTTTCCGATTATGCGCTTGTGCTGGAGCTTCAGGATTCGGGCCCGCCTGTTATTGTGGACGCCAACGATGCCGCTTTTAAGAAACACGGCTACGCCCGCGAAGAGATGATAGGCCAGCCGGTTACGATGCTTGATAACAATACAACTCCCGAGCAGGTCGCTGACAGGATAGCGCTGATTCAAGGCGGAGGGTCGGCTCGATTTGAGGTCGAGCATGTGTGCAAGGATGGTTCGACATTTGTTGCCGATGCGGCCGCCAGGGTGGTGGAGGGTAGCGACGGCAGGCTCTGTTACGCCGTCGAACGGGATATCACCGAGCACAAAAGGGCCGAAACTTTGATGCGGAAGCGCCTGGATGAACTTGAACGCCTCACCCGGGCCGCTGTGCGGCGGGAGTTCCGGATCAAGGAGCTTAAGGATGAGATCGAGATTCTGAAAAGTGATGACGGGGAAGATACCCCATGACCCTGAAATTCCGCCTGATGGCCCTGTTGCTGCTGATGGCCCTGCTGCCGATCGTTGTGTTTGGACTGGTATGGGTCAAGACCGAGCGTGATGCTCTGACAGCGGATCAGCTCACCCATCAGCGCATTCTCTCTACCCTGACCTTGCAACATATTCAAGCCGTCTTGGATGAGCGCAGGGGGAATATCAGAGTCCTGCAGGACTCCTTCAATATCAGGCAAAATTTGCCGATCCTGCAGAACCAGCTGGATACTCCGGAATCATCAGGCTTCCGGCTGGCTACTGCAACGCTGGCCAGCCAGCTTGATACAGTGCGTGAGGTTTATCAGTACGACAATGTCATACTGCTCGATCGGCACGGGCGACTCGCCTTTAGCAGCGATGCTTTATTTGCAGGGCTGGCTCTGGGGCAGCCATTGCCGGCGCCGCACAACAAGGTGTTTGCCGCGGCATCAAAGGGCATTTATATCTCTCCGGTATATATTGATCCGGAGGTGGAAAACCATCCGCATTTCTGGATTGCAGCGCCGGTGCACGGTGTCGATGGCAGTTTTGTCGGCGTTATCCTGCTGCAAGTGGATATGCAGCAGTTATACGAGAACCTGCTGCATCTGCCTGAGCCGGGAAAAACGGGTGAGATTCTGCTTGCTGCAAAAATCGATGATGAGATCCAGTTTATCAGCCCGGCCCGGGGTGATCGCGAGTTCCTGAAAGTTCCCCTGAGGGAAGCCATGGCAGGGCCGATGCAGCATGCGCTGGATGGCGAAACAGGTGAGGGCATTTCCCTTGATTACCAGGGGCATGAAGTGCTTGCTGCCTGGGCGCCCGTTCCCACCCTGGGGTGGGGTCTGGTCGTCAAGATCGATGCAGACGAGGCGTTCTCATCCATTAATCATGCCCTGCTCTGGGGCCTCGTCTTCCTGCTGGCAATAGCATTGCTGAGCATCGGCCTGGCTTTGACCGCCTCCAGAGCCATCGTCGGACAGCTCAGAAAGCTACAGACGGCGAGTGAACAGATTGGTGCCGGCAACCTGGGTTACAGGGTCGGGAGCGAGAGTCTGGATGAAATCGGCCAACTATCCGAGGCGCTGGACGAAATGGCAGCCCGGTTGAATGACAGCCATGCACAGATGCAGAAGGCCGAGGAGATGGCCCACCTTGGAAACTGGCGAGTTGAACTGACGGACAATCAACTGACCTGGTCGGATGAGGTCTATCGCATTTTCGAGATCGATCCCGAAAAGTTCGTTGCAAGCTCCGAAGCTTTTCTCGATGCCGTTCATCCCGATGATCGGCAGGCCGTGGATGAGGCCTACAGGGCATCGCTGGAGACCGGAAAGCCCTATCGGATCGAACACCGCCTGAAAATGCCGGATGGACGTATCAAGTATGTACGTGAAATCTGCGAAACCACACGGGACGAACATGGGCAACCGATTTTCTCTCAGGGCACCGTGCAGGATATTACCGGTATCAGGGAGCTTGAATCCGAGAGATTGGAAAGTCGGGAGATGCTGGAGCGTATCAATCAAGATCTTCAGAAACAGGTCCGCCTGAATGCCGAGGTAACGAAAAGTCTCGAAGAAAAGGTTGCCAGGGATGAGGAAACCCGCCAGGCCATGCTGCTTATGCTGGAGGACATCAATGCGACCTCTGTCGAGATAGAGCATGCCAAGCGTGAATGGGAAGCCACCTTCGATGCCGTCACCCAGCCGATATTCCTGCATGATTCCGATGGGATCATTGTGCGGGCCAACAAGGCGTATGCGAAAATGGCGGGTATGCATGTTGCCAAAGTGATCGGTCGGCCCTACTGGAAAGTATTTCCGAAAGCGCCGGATCAACCGGAATACTGTATTGAAGGCTGTTCCACGCGTGGAAGGAAGAGCCATGAATTCAGCCTGGATGGAGGCAAAACCATCTATATGGTTGATATGTATACGGTGTATGAAGAAAACGGAAATATCCAGTTTTCCATCCACCTGATGGAAGATGTCACCCTGGACAGGAGGGCTTCACAAGCCCTTGAAGAGAGCAGTTCTCAATTGCAAAGGGCTTTGGAAGGAACCATTGCAGCTGTCGCCAGGATGGTGGAATCCAGAGATCCGTATACAGCGGGTCACCAGCAGAGGGTGGCCAGGCTTGCCGCTGCCATTGCCAGGGAAATGGGTCTGAGTTCTGCAGTGGTCAGGGGGATTGAACTCGGCTCATCAATCCATGATATCGGCAAGATACAGCTGCCGGCTGAAATCCTGAGCAAGCCGGGGAGGCTGACGGAGATAGAGTACCAGCTCGTCAAGGCGCACCCTGAGGAAGGCTATAAGATACTCAAGGATATCGAGTTTCCCTGGCCTGTAGCCGAAATCGCTTACCAGCATCATGAACGCCTGGACGGTTCCGGTTATCCACAGGGGCTGAAGGGGGATGACATCCATCTGGAAGCCCGGATCGTTGCCGTAGCCGATGTGGTGGAGGCCATGTCGAGCCATCGTCCCTACAGGGCCGGCTTGGGTGTTGAAGCCGCGCTGGATGAGATCATGAAGGGCCGGGGCGTTGGTTATGATGCCGATGTCGTGGACGCTTGCCTGAAAGTGATTGAAACAAAGACGTTTACTTTTGAATAAGCCGATACAGAGAATGTTGCATAACAGTACCTTCTCGTGGCAGCACTGCCCGATATGGCTGAGGCAGGTGGTGGGGTTTCCTCGCTCACATGTTCAGGGAGAGGTTACTCCTTTTCGCTGTCGTTTTTGGCCCTGAGACGCTCCACTTCGTCTTTCAGTTCCTTAACCCTGAGTTCGCGCGTGATCGCTGCGTGCTGGAAGCGCTCCAGTTCTTCCACCCGCTGGCGCAGCATGTCAGTGCTTTTTTCTCTCTCCTGGTTCACTTTAATCTTGGTGAGGGTGTAGGAGAGATCCCCTGCCGCCTCTGCCAGAATGTTGAGCTCCTCATCATGAAAGAATCCTTCATCGCCTGAATAAACGACCAGAGCCCCGACATTCAACTCCTCAATGTGTAGAGGAAAGGCTGCTGCGGAATTGCATCCGTGCTCCAGCATCGTGTCTCTCCAGGCTGCCCTGCAGCTATCGGATTTCAGGGACAGGCAGGTGGTTGGTGTTTGACCGGTCGCAGCTGCCAGTGCCATCGGGCAGTGTGCTGCATTTTTGCGCAGGCCTGCCGCCTCAACCTCTTTCAGGCACGCTTCGCTGAATGAGGCGGTGGAAACCGCTTCCAGGGTTTTCCTGTCGGCATCGTACTGGCCGATCCAGGCGAAGTGGAATCCACCTATGTTTACAGCTGCCTTACAGACATCGTCAAACAGAGAGCTCAGATTCATTCTGCGCGTTACGTTCTGGCTGATGAAACTGGTGAAGCTAAGCAGCCTGTTCAGGCGGGCGATGGTTTGCGCCGCCGTGTACTGGTGCGCTACCAGACGCTGGCCAAACCAGCCCGAGCCGATAAGCAGCATGACAATCACTGTTCGCATCTCGAGTTCGCCCTTTTCGGACTGTGCCAGCAGGGTGACGCCGATCGGACCTGTCTGCCAGACGTAGGCATGCATGCAGGATTCAAACAACCAGTATGCGATGGCCAGCGCCATGCTTACCACTAAAAGATTGGGTGGCTGCTTGAGCGGAACAGTATTGAGCGGGACGTTGGGCATCCTGTCACCTTCCATGGCATGCGTTGTAATCCAGATTTATGCCAGCCGAAGACCATAATACGCCTGTGGGATTTGTAAAGGTGGATGCAGCAAGAGACAGCGTTTTAAACGCACGCATGGATGCGGGAAGCATGGCTGCTCACATGGATGGAAGCATTGTACTTGAATGGTACCGGGAGCCGGAGTCGAACCGGCACTTCCTTGCGGAAACCAGATTTTGAGTCTGGCGTGTCTACCAATTTCACCATCCCGGCATGATCATAAGAAGGCGTTGAAAAGACGGCGCGAAGCATTGTCGCGCGCATGGTTGCTGTCAAGCACAGGCTTGCAATCCTGCCTGAAGCGACAAGGATAGAGCATCATGGTCAAGGGGACGGGGCAGGCATGACAACAGGGCGAAAAACAGATGTTGATGTAGTGATAGTCGGTGGCGGTGCTGTCGGGGCAACCCTGGCACTGGAGCTTGATCGCCTTGCTTACCGGGTGGCGCTTGTTGAAGTGCGCCAGCCGGACTTTTCGTCCAGCAACCCTGAACGCGTGATTGCCCTGAATGTCGGTTCCCGCATGCATTTTGAGCGTGCCGGCGTCTGGCAGGATATCGCAGCTTCCGGAAGCGGGGATATTCGCCATATTGTCGTGGCTGAGCCCGGCAATCGCGGGCGTGTGGATATGGATGCCGCCGGCGCTTCCCGGCGCCTTGATGCGCTGGGTTACGTGCTTGAAATGGGGCCGTTACTGGAGCCGATTTATCAAAAACTGGAAAATTCCGCGGTGCAGTTGTATTTTCACGCAGCCGTTCAGGCCGTGCACTTCGAAGATGCGCGCGTGGATGTTGATCTGCTGCTTGAGGGTAAGAGGAAAACGATCCGGGCGGCATTGCTTGTCGGCGCCGACGGAACCAACAGCCAGATTCGCCCCATGGCGGGTATTCAGACCCGGGGCTGGGACTACAACCGATTCGGCATTGTTGCATCGGTTCGTTGTGAGCGGGAGCACGCGCAAACAGCGTTTGAATGTTTCCGTTCAGCAGGGCCACTGGCGTTTCTGCCGCTGGCCGATGGCCGTTATTCCATCGTGTGGGCAGTCAGTCCGGGCGAGGCGAACCAGTTGCTGGGTATGAGCGACGATAGTTTTCTGGATGCGCTGCAGCGTGCTGCAGGTGAAAAGCTGTTGCGCCAGACAGGGTCTATCATCGAGACCTCGCCGCGGGCGGCATTTCCGCTGGAATTAACCGTTGCCAGCAGCTTTACCCGGCCGCGACTGGCCCTGGTCGGCAATGCCGCCCATACCGTCCATCCTGTGGCAGGGCAGGGCATGAATCTGGGCCTGCGCGATGTGGAAGTGCTGGTGCAGGAGCTTGATTCGGAACTCGGCCATCGCGATCCCGGCCAGTCCATCATCCTGCAGGCCTATGCCGAACAGCGCCGGGTGGATACGCTGGCTGTGGCCGGTTTTACCGAATCGATGGTGAACAGCTTTGGCAGCAGCTTGCCGGGCATGAAGTGGCTGCGCGGCAGGGGCCTGGATGTGATGGATTCGTGGCCGGCCTTGAAGGACCTGTTGCTATCCCATGCAGCCGGCTTGAGCCAGGGCAATGCTGTCTCGCTTGAAGCTGGCCGGGCAGCTGCTGAGCATCAGAAACCGGAGGTCGGAGCATGAGTGCAGGTTACGAACAGACGGATGTTATCATCCTCGGCGGCGGCATGGTTGGCCTGGGGCTGGCCTGTGCCCTGAAGGATACCGGTCTGCATGTTGTGCTGATCGAACGCGGCGAGGCACCGGTACGGGAATCACTGGGTCGCGATTGCCGGGTTTCGGCGATTGTGAGGGGCAATGTCGAGATTCTCCAGGGACTTGGCGTCTGGCGACACCTGGAGCGGGTGGCACAGCCGATCCGGTCCATGCGCATATGGGATAATCAGGAAACCGGTGGCATCCGCTTTGATGCTGGAGAAATCGACAAGGATGCACTTGGCTTCCTGATTGAAAATTCCCAGACCCAGAAAGCCATGCACAGGACACTGCTGGACGCACCGAATGTGGAAATTTGCTGTCCGGCCGAAGTCAGTCAAATCGAGTGGACGGATGAGCATGTGCAGCTTGAAATGGCAGACGGCCGTAAACTCAAGGCACCGCTGATTGTCGGTGCGGATGGTGGCCGCTCGTGGTTACGCGAACAGGCCGGTATCGCCTGTCATCAGCGGGATTATCATCAGAAAGGAATTGTGGCGACCGTAAGGCCGCAAAGGCCCCATGGAGGGGTTGCCTATCAGCGTTTTCTGCCCACCGGCCCATTGGCCATGCTGCCGATGACCGACAACCTCTGCTCGATTGTCTGGAGCGCAGAGGAAAAAGAGGCGGATCGCCTGATGGCAATGGATGACAAGGCGTTCCTTGAGGCCCTGAATGCCACCTTCGGCCCGGTGCTCGGCCGTATTGAAGAGGCCGGCCAGCGCGCAGCCTTTCCACTGAAGGGGCAGCTGGCAAAACATCTTGTACGGCCCCGGCTGGCCCTGATCGGTGATGCGGCCCATACCATCCACCCGCTGGCTGGCCTTGGCGTTAATCTCGGCTTGCGCGATGCCATGGTACTGGCCCAGGAAATCGCCGATGCCAAACGTTTTGACGAGGATTGGGGCGGATTGCCTGTGCTTAACCGTTACATGAAGCTTCGCCTGCCCGATGTGCTGAGCATCATGGGTTCGATGGAAGGATTTCACCAACTCTTTACACACGATCTTCCCGGCCTGCAGAAGATACGTGGATTGGGAATGCGGTTGGTGGGAAACAGCGGACCGATCAAGCAACTCCTGATGCGTAATTCCACCGGCCTGAGTCTGCCTGTTCCCAGACAGATCAGCTGACCCCTCCGTTGCCCGACTCACTGATTCATATCCTGCCGCCACAGGTGGCCAACCAGATTGCGGCCGGCGAAGTGGTGGAACGGCCTGCCTCTGTGGTCAAGGAACTGGTTGAAAACAGCATTGATGCCGGCGCTTCCAGGATTACGATCCGCATCGAAAAGGCCGGAAAGAAACGCATCGAAATTGAGGATGATGGCTGCGGCATGTCGGATGCCGATGCGGCACTTGCCATGAAGCGCCATGCCACCAGCAAAATACGTTCTTCGGAAGATCTGTACCGCATCGCTTCACACGGATTCCGGGGCGAAGCACTGCCATCGATTGCGTCGGTATCCCGCTTCCGCATGCAGACGGCTCTGCCGGGCAGCAGTGAGGGGATTGAGGTGCGCGTGGATGGCGGCGATCCGGCTGAATTACGTCCCGCCGCACCACGCAAGGGAACGCGCATCGAGATTCTTGACCTGTTTCTAAATACCCCGGCCCGCCTGCGTTTCATGCGCACGGATAAAACAGAAGAAGCGGCGGTTGTCGAGGTCATGCGGGGCCTGGCGCTGGCCCATGCTTCGGTCGCCATGTGTCTGATGCTCGATGGCCGCAAACGCTTTGACCTGCCGGTACAGAACGGGCCTGAGCGCGTCATGGCTATCATGGGCGATGATTTCTCTCGCAACAGCGTGGCACAGACGCTGACCCATGAAGGCATGCAAATCTCCGCATTTCTTGGTCTGCCGACGTTTCACCATCGCGATGCCAGCCGCATGTTTTTCCTGCTCAACGGACGCAACATCCGCGACAAGCAGCTGATTTCGGCCCTGAGGGCCGGTTATCGCGATGTGATGTTCCATGACCGCTATCCCGTGGCTGTGATGCATATCGACGTGGATCCGGCAGAAGTGGATGTGAATGTGCATCCGGCCAAGCGGGAGGTGCGCTTTACCTCGCCGCAGACGGTTCGGGCGGCAGTTGTGGCGTGCGTGCGTGCGGCTATCGACCATATGGGCCATTCGGTATCATCCATGCCTACAGAACAGGCTCTTCGGGCCATGCAGGGTTCCGTGGCAGGAAACAGGCCGGCAGCGGATGGTTATGGTTGGCGGGGGAGCTCATCTTCCCGTTCGTATCAGTCGCCGGCATATCGATCCGGGCCTGTGCAGGATATCCAGCGGCATCTCTTCTCCGCACCGCATGCGGTCCATGAAGAGGGGGCTGGCTACGATATGCATGCGCCCCTGCAGCTTGGTCATGCGCTGGCTCAGATTCATCGCTGCTTTATCCTTGCACAGACCGATGAAGGTGTGATTCTCGTCGATCAGCATGCCGCCCATGAGCGCATCACCTATGAAAAGCTGAAGCGTCAGCTGGCTGGCGGAAAACTGGCCAGCCAGGCGTTGCTGACTCCGGCACCTTGGCCGTTGGCAGAGCAGGGACAGGAACAGGTACTCGCATGGCTGCATGAACATGCAACGGCACTTGCCCGGTTCGGGGTTGCGCTGACACTGGCCGATCCTGTTCAGATCAATGCGGTGCCGGCATTGCTCGGTGGAGAGCCTCCCGTGGCGCTAGTTGAGGAACTCGTTCATGCCTGCATGCTGATCGGTCTGGATAGCGAGGGAGGCGGCAGGGATGCAGAAGGTTCGGATATGGGCAAGTCACGCGTGCTTGAGCGCTGGCTGGGCAACCGGGCCTGCAAGGGCTCGATCAAGGCCGGGCGGTTGATGTCGCCGGAAGAACAGGAGGCCTTGCTGCGCGAGATGGAAAATACCCCGAATATCGCGCAATGCAATCACGGCCGGCCAACCTATGTCCGGCTACAGCTGAACGATCTTGAACGTCTTTTTGGAAGAAAGGAATAATACGTATAAACAATAGGTTATGAGGAAATGCTACAGTAATGCATGATTATATTCCGGAGTTGGGTTAAGCTATGCACATGGATATGAATGCGGTTTTGTTTGCCATCGTCGGCGTGGTTGGCTGTGCCATGCTGCTGGCCTACGGCCTGCGTTATTTTGGCGTGCCGGCAGCCGTTGCCTACATCGTCACCGGCATTGTGGCCGGCCCATCCGGACTAGCCCTGATCGAGGATCAGGAACTCCTGCGCCACATCGGCGAAATCGGCGTGATCATGCTGCTGTTTTTTATCGGCATGGAGGTGTCGTTGCCGCGCCTGATTGCCGGCTGGCGCATTGCCGTGCTCGGCACGATTGCCCAGATGGCATTGAGTGTTGGTGTGTGCTCGCTTGTTTCATGGCTGTTCGGCTGGCCCTGGCAGGCAGGCTTGCTGTTCGGCTTTATCATCAGCATGAGTTCGACCGCCGTTGTACTGACTATGCTCAAGGATTCCGGCGAGCTTAACAGCAGCTTTGGCCAGAATGCGCTCGGCGTTCTGCTCATGCAGGACATGGCGATTGTGCCCATCATGATCATTCTCGGCATGATGGGAGAGGGCGAGGTTTCGATTGAGACCGTTTCCGGGCAGGTGATCGGCGGTGTCTTGCTGGTGGCGCTTGCCTTCTGGCTGATGCGCAAGCCCGGCTGGCACATCCCTGAATCTCTCAAGCTGACGCTGGATCGCAAGATCATGATGGGTCTGCTGCTGTGTTTTTCGTCTGCGGCATTGACCTCTTGGATCGGTCTGTCGGCACCTTTCGGCGCCTTTCTCGCCGGCATGATCCTGAATGCCTCCGATCAGGCTGAATGGGTGGAGGAGCATCTGCGCTCGCTGTATGTGGTGTTCGTGGCGATCTTCTTCATGTCGGTCGGCATGCTCGTGGATATTCCGTTTATTCTAGGCAACCTCGGCTCCGTTGCCCTGGTGACCTTTGCCGTGTTTTTCCTCAACTCGGGCATCAACACGCTGGTGCTGCGTACGCTCGGCGAAACATGGACGATGTCGTTGCTGACGGGCGGGCTTCTGAGCCAGATTGGCGAGCTGTCATTCCTGCTGGCCTCGCTTGGCGTTTCCATCGGCCTGCTCAATACGGCGGGTCACCAGATGGCGATTGCCGTGATTGCCTTGAGCCTGATGCTGAGCCCGTTCTGGATGCTGGCGATCCGCTTCTTCATCCGGGAAGACACCCAGATCATGGCCGATCAGGACATCGATGCACAGGTCAGGAATATGGCGCACATGCTTGAGATGGCCCAAAGCCAGCAGCGGGGTACTGATTGACCCTCAGGCTGCAGGCGGTGGCCCTGATGGGTGCCACCGGAACCGGAAAATCGAATCTCGCCATGACTGTCGCAGCCGTCAAATCCTGCAGCATTGTCTGCTGCGATTCGATGCAGGTATACGAGGGCCTTGATATCGGCACCGCCAAGCCGACCCGGGATGAGCGCCGGCAGGTGCCGCATTATCTGGTGGATTGCTGCGAATTACCCGATCAATATTCCGCCGCGCGCTGGGCTAAGGCTGCCCGGGAGGCGATTGCCGAGGAAAACGGGCAGGGCCGTAAGCCGCTGATTGTCGGTGGCACGGGCCTGTACCTGCGCGCACTGCTGCATGGCTTTGCCGACATCCCGGCTGAAGGGCCCGGGATTCGCGCACGATTCGAAATGCTGCAAAAGGAACATGGGACACCTTACCTGCACCGGTTGCTCGGGGGGTGCGATGCGGCCATGGCAGCCCGCTTGAAGGAAAACGATACCCAGCGCATCATGCGCGCGCTTTGCGTGTTCGAGAGCAGCGGCAAGCCGCTGAGTGCCTGGCAGGAGGAGGGGGAGAGGAATGCCCCGATGATTGATTGCCCGGTTTTTGTACTCGAAATGGAGCGGGGGTTGTTGCGCAAGCGGCTGGCAGAGCGTTTTCGAAAGATGCTGGATGCAGGCTGGCTCGATGAAGCGCGCTGGCTCAATGCCATGGGCCTGCCGGATACCCACCCGGCCATGCGTTCGGTCGGCTATCGCCAGTTGCTCGACTACCTGCAACAGCAGATGAGCCTTGAAGAGGCCATCCAGCAGGGCATTACGGCAACAAGGCGTTATGCCAAGCGGCAGGTGACATGGTTTGCGCACCAGACAGCCGACGCCGTGTCCGGTGATGCGGAAAGTCTGATGCCTCGCTTGCTTGAGGCGCTTGATTGAGGAAACAGCATGAGTGAAGGCTTCGAAACAGCCAAGCCGAAAGACATTGTCATCAGTGTACATCCGGAATTGACGAAACTGCGCCAGGGGGCCTATGCATGGCAATCCCGCGCCGAGGAGTTTGATCGGCTGGTTTCGGCGAGCCAGTGCGAGCTGGTTGAGTCCATTCGCTTTCCAGTGCGCAGGTCTATTGCTGCAACCCTGCTCGGCACCGGCCAGATGGAGGATGTGCGGCTGCAGGTTGAAAAACACGAGGCGGATGTGGTGTTTGTCGATCATCCGTTGACGCCGGTGCAGCAGCGCAATCTGGAGAAGGCATGGAATGCCAAGGTGGTGGATCGCACCGGCCTGATTCTTGAAATTTTCGCGTCCCGTGCCCGTACCCGCGAAGGTGTATTGCAGGTGGAACTGGCCAGCCTGAATTACCAGCTCGGCCGCCTTGTGCGCAGCTGGACCCATCTTGAGCGGCAGCGCGGCGGTTTCGGCTTCATGGGTGGCCCGGGCGAACGCCAGATTGAGCTGGATCGGCGCATGATTCGCGTTCGTATCATGGCCCTGGAAAAGGATCTCGAAAAAGTCAGCCGCATGCGCGCCACCCAGCGCTCCGGCCGCAAACGCAAGGCCATACCGACCGTGGCCCTTGTCGGCTATACCAATGCAGGCAAATCGACGCTGTTCAACCGCCTGACCGAATCCGATGTATTTGCTGCCGATCAGCTGTTTGCGACACTTGATCCGACGTTGCGACTTTTGAATCTCCCCAATGGCCGCAAGCTGATGCTCTCCGATACAGTGGGCTTTCTGCAGGAACTGCCGCATGAGCTGGTGGATGCATTTAAGGCCACACTGGAAGAGGTGGTCGAGGCCGATCTGATCCTGCATGTGCGCGATGCGGCCGATCCGATGTTTGCCGAGCAGGGCAAGGTGGTGCTGCAGACGCTGGAACAGCTGGGGCTGGTCGGTGATCTGGCACCGCCGATGCTGGAGCTAATGAACAAGGCCGATCTGGTGCCGGGCTTGCAGTCCCATCGCGCTGAAACCATCCCCGGCAGCCGCATGGTGATCTCCGCGACCACAGGAAAGGGGCTGGACGAACTGTTGGCCATGCTTGGCGAATGGGCCGGGCAGGGCATGCATGAGCTGACCCTGACCTTTGATCTCTCCGACGGCAAAGCGATGGCCTTTTGCCATGAACACGGCGAAGTGGTTTCCAAAACTGCAAGCGATGAGACAGTGCAGGTGAAAGTCCGCCTTTCGGCATCCGATGCCGGACGTTTCAAACTTATATCAGGCGTGCATCGCCTGAAAGATTCCTAGCTTTCAGTTGGATCCAAACTTTATTTTTTTATAATGCGTGTAATTCATGCCAAAAATAGATTTCTTGCCGACTAAAATAATTTTGTCCCCATTTTTTAACCTGCGCCAATCTCCTTCTAATACGCCACATATTCGGTTGTTGAGGAAAAACGAATATTCTTTCACATAGACTTTCCCTGAACAGCTTCTGTGATGGTAACCAGCAGGCTTTGACTTTACTGTAACCAAGCCTATACCTTCGACACTAGTAATATAACTCAGAACAACCGGAAGTCCTTTGAAAGAGGCTGTTGTGGTCATCACTGGCACCATAACCACCATAGCCAAAACGCCGAATAATGGAGACTTTCCTTGGCTTCGCATTCTTTCGCTATATGAAGATCCTTCTTTCATTAGATTTAGGGCAATCAAAGCAACGATGATCGCTGAAACACCCAGGCCACCCCAAATAAAATATTGGATAATATTTTCATTAACTAAAAAGCTGGAAAAAAATCCCAGAATGTCCAAACTAAGAATGATTAGAATGAGACTGATTACAATAATTTTCATGGTTATCCTCGAAAGCCTAAATTGGAATTAGCGGTATTGAGACAAGGAAATCATTCCTTGCTTTCTCATTTTATTATATGCAGATTTATCTTCCCCATATCAGATATTAGTCGGTAAACCGTGAATCAGCCAGATTCTGGGCATGATGTCGCGATTTTTTAATAACATCAAATACTCCCAGCAATGGGGTGGAGAATAGTCTGTCGGGACGTCGGCTGCTCGAAACTGGAGGAACTGTGCCTCAGTAGTTCTGCACGCCACTTCTCTGACCAGTGGAAAAAAGCAGAAAAGGGGCTCATGCCCCTTTTCTTTTCGATTGATGACCTCATTTCCTATGAGGCAGGTTGCCACTGATCCAGGCCTGGAGCCCTTTCCCGGCCATACTTGGCAACCTCGTTCCAGACCTTGGGATGTTTCTCGCGCAGCTGCGAAATACCATCCATAAGGAACTGAACAAATGCTTTATTGGGTACATCCATTTCGGAGACAATCCTGATGCCTGCCAGATAGGTATTGAGATCATTGGGGGACGATTGAAGGGCCTGCTTGTAATTTTTCAGGGCGGGTTCATACATGGCAAGGCGATGCAGATTGTAGGCCTTCTTTAACAGTCCCGTGAACTTCGGCTCAAGCCTGGTCAGGCTCTCTGTTTGCGGACGGTTGTTCATTTGCGAACGCCGGCTTGAGATCCAGGCGAAAAACTGTGTTTCCCGACGGGCTTTGACCAGCAGATACACAAGTGCAAACAGGATAAATACGTGTCCCCACAGTACTACGAAACTGAGCCAGTCATCCTGTGTGAATGCTTTACCCTGCTCCCAGGCCAGGAGCAGATATCCTGCATCCAGATGTTGTGTGTACCAGTGAAAGCCCGCACTCCAGTCGATATTGCTTACATAGGTCAACAGGGATGTTCCATTCATGATGCACTCCTTGCACTGATGTTCTGTCCAGGTGCGAAGAATACAATGGTGATTCTACCTCCGGCTGTGATTCACATCATCGGGAGGGTAGTGCAGTTCCTGATCAGGCTTCTTTAATCCACTGAAGTGCTTCATCCCGATTCCTGAAGACCTTCATCTCTGGCGGGACAGCTGATGTTTCGGCATACGCTTCATACATACGCAGGATGCCGTATTCCAGATCCACCGAGCCTATATATGCAGTTCTTTTATGTATGGCGTGCTTTTTGACGGTATTTGCGATGCGAATCATTTCATCAGTGCTAAGGCTTGAGTTGCTGCCCCCGGCAAAGTTCCACAATACTCCTGTTGAGAAGTTGCGGTATTGGCTACTTATAATATCCAGCACTTCCTGAACATTGCTATTACCTTCCACCAGGAACTCAACAATGGCACCCGTTTCAACAATAGTCGTTTTAATCATGGAAAATTCTCGTTTCGCTTGAAGACAGCAGTACAAGGAATTCATTCCCTGCAGGCTCTTCATGAATGCGGACATGTTTCCTCATATCCCAGCATAGATGAAAAAACCGGTATCGGCGAAATTTTGTTTTTCCGGAGCATGGGCGCGCCTCAACCGTTCTGGATCATTACCGGGATATCGATCTTGCGGCGGTTGACGATGCTGATTCGGCGCGCCACTTCCCCGGCCAGATCCCGATAGGCAGCTGCCTGCGGTGAATCGGGGTGGGCGGCGACAATCGGAGTGCCGTTGTCTGAATCCAGCCGAATCTGGATATCGAGCGGGATATGGCCCAGCACATCCACATGCTGTTCTTCAGCCAGCCTGTCGGCGCCGCCCTCGGCAAATACGTGCGAAGCCTCGCCGCAATGCGGACAAATGAACACGCTCATGTTTTCCACAATGCCCAGCGTCGGCACATTCACCTTGTTAAACATGGCGATGCCCTTGCGAGCATCAAGCAGGGCGATGTCCTGTGGTGTGGTGACTACGATGGACGCGGTGATCGGCACCTGCTGCGCCAGCGTCAGGTGGATATCGCCTGTGCCCGGCGGCATATCGACTACCAAATAATCGAGCTCGCCCCAGATGACCTCGTTCAGCAACTGCATGACGGCGCCCGAAACCATCGGGCCGCGCCAGATCATGGCCTGATCCTCGGCCACCATATAGCCGATGGACATCGTGCGAACGCCGTAGTTTTCCAGTGGGTAAATAGCTTTTTCCTCAAATTTCGGCTGCTCTCCGGCGAGATTCATCATGCGTGGAATCGAGGGGCCGTAGATATCGGCATCAAGCAGGCCGACGCGGGCGCCGGTATGGGCGAGAGCGACAGCCAGATTCACGGCCGTGGTGGACTTTCCTACCCCGCCCTTACCGGAAGTGACGGCGATAATGTTGGCAACACCGGGCACCTGTTTGGCACCCTTGGCTGCGCTCACACGCGAGGTGATATTCACGGAAACGGCGGAAACGCCTTCGATGGCTGAAACGGCTTGCTCCGCCTGACGGCGGAACTCTTCCTTGACCGGGCAGGCAGGGGTGGTGAGCTCAATCGTGAAGCTGACGCGGCCTCCGTCGATTGTGATACCCTTGACGAAGCCAAGCGACACGATGTCTTTCCTGAAATCAGGGTCGATGATCGTGGAAAGTGCCTTGAGTATGTCTTGCTCTGTCGCCATGCTTGCCTCCGCGGTTGTCCGGCATCGTGTTAATCCCGAGTAAAAGTGTCAAGTATTCAATGCCCGTGGCGATTTGTTTGGCAATGCGCACAAGACCGTTGCACAAAGTGTGGGTTTCACCGGTGTACGGGGCTATCCTAAATCCATATAATCCGCGGCCATGAGTGATGTAGCGCTAATTCTGTTATCCGCCGTGCTGGTTAACAACTATGTGTTGACCAAGTTTCTCGGTATTTGCCCGTTTCTGGGCACGTCGAGCAAGGTCGAGACATCAATCGGCATGTCGTTTGCCGTGATGTTTGTGATGACACTGGCTTCGACAGCCTCGTGGCTGGTGCAGAAGTATGTGCTGATTCCGCTGGATCTGCTGTATTTGCAGACCATTTTCTTTATTCTGATTATTGCCGCGCTGGTGCAGTTTATTGAGCTTATGATCCACAAGACGAGCCCGGTTCTGTATCAGGCGCTGGGCATCTTTCTGCCCCTGATTACCACCAATTGCGCGGTACTCGGCGTGGCCATCCTCAATGTGCAGCAGGATCAGACTTTTCTGACTTCGGCGTTGTACGGCTTTGGTGCGGCGGTCGGATTTGCGCTGGTGCTGGTCCTGTTTGCCGGACTGCGCGAGCGCATTGAAGTGGCTCCGGTACCGGCCTTGTTCAGGGGTTCGCCGCTGGCACTGATTACGGCCGGTATGATGTCGCTGGCGTTCATGGGCTTTTCCGGCCTGGTCAAGCTGTAAAAGGAATCCGATGTCTCATTTACTGGCCGCATTGCTGAGCTTGGGCGTGTTTGCATTGATTGCAGGCATTGTGCTGGCTGTGGCCCAGAAGGTATTTCACATCGAAGGCGACCCGATGGTCGACAAGATTGATGACCTGCTGCCGCAGACCCAGTGCGGCCAGTGCGGCTATCCGGGCTGCAAGCCTTACGCCACTGCTGTTGCCGCCGGCGAGGCGGAGGTCAACCACTGTGTGCCGGGGGGCGAGCGGGTGATGCTGCAGATTGCTGATTTGATGGGCGTACCTCCCAAAGAGGTGGAGGAAGAGGCTGCTGCCCCGATGCTGGCTTTTGTACGCGAGGACGAATGCATCGGCTGTACGCTTTGCATCAAGGCATGCCCGGTGGATGCTATTGTGGGCGCTCCAAAGCAGTATCACACTGTAATTGCCGATCAATGCACCGGCTGTACGCTGTGTGTGGAGCCGTGTCCGGTGGATTGCATCGATATGCTGATGAAACCTGAACTACTGGAGCACTGGTCGTGGCCATTGCCCGATACCAAGCGGGCCGCCGTCGGCCATGAACGCAGGGGACACCATGCCGGCCATGCTTAGAACACTGGCGCAGAAACTGGGCATGCTGGCGCACGGTTTTCAGGGCGGTGTGCACCCGCAGGATAATAAGCTCACGGCAACGATGCCGATTGAGGAGTGTCCGCTCGCACCCTTGTATATTCTTCCGCTAAAACAGCATATTGGTGAGGCATGCATCCCGCTGGTTGAAGTCGGTGACAAGGTGCTGCGTGGCCAGAAAATCGCCAAGGCGGAAGGCTATGTATCTGTGCCACTGCATGCGCCGACATCAGGAACCGTGGTGAAAATCGAGGAACATCCGGTTGTGCATCCGTCCGGCATGAGCAGACCATGCATCTTCATTGAAGCCGACGGCCTTGATGAAGAGGACAAGCCCCTGGAGCCCTTGACGAACTGGCGTGAGCTCGAGCCTGCGATACTGCGTGAGCGGGTACGTGTGTGCGGCATTGCCGGACTCGGCGGAGCCGTATTCCCGACCTTCATCAAGCTCGTGCATGACAAGAACTATCCGATCCAGACGCTGATCCTGAATGGAATCGAGTGCGAGCCATACCTCACCAACGATCATCAGATGATGCTGGAAGAGGCTGAGGAAATCCTGCAGGGCATGGCCATCATCATGCACATGGTGGGTGCATGCTCGGGCATTATCGCGATTGAAGATAACAAGCGCGACGCAGCTGAAGCGATGCAGCAGGCGCTGGCTGAAAATTCCGAACTGGCCGCGGTCAGGATTGCCGTGCTGCCGACCCGCTATCCGCAGGGCAGCGAGAAACAGCTCATTTATTCACTGACCGGCAAGGAAGTTCCGGCTGGCAAGCTGCCCATGCATGCCGGCGTATTATGCCAGAATGTCGGCACCACCCGTGCGATCCGTGATGCGGTGCTTTTCGGGAAACCGTTGACCGAACGCCTGGTGACGGTGAGCGGCGATGCCTTGCCGAGGCCTGCGAACATGCGGGTGCGGCTGGGTGTGCCGCTCAGATATGTATTTGCACACTGCGGGCTGGAAGATTACGACGGGATCGAGATCCTGCTCGGTGGTCCGATGATGGGTGAGCGCCTGCGCCATCCGGATGTGCCGGTTATCAAATCCTCGATCGGCCTGCTGGCCATGCGGCAGGAAACGATCATGCAGGCTCATGCCGTGGAGGAGCCATGCATTCGTTGCGGACATTGCGGGCAGGCTTGCCCGGCCGGGCTGGTGCCGAACCTGCTGGCAGATCAGTGTCGCAGCGACCAGTTTGAAAAGGCCGAGGCCTACGCGTTGTTTGATTGCATTGAATGCGGTGCCTGCAGTTATGTTTGCCCGGCAAATATCCCGCTCGTACAGTATTTTCGTTATGGCAAGGGTCAGATCGCTCAGCTCAGGCGTGCGCAGGCCTTTGCCGAGTCTTCACGCCAGCGTTCGGAAGCGCGCGATGCACGCATGGCCCGGGAGCAGGAAGCGAAAGCGGCCAGGCGTTCCCGCGTGCGTGAGGAAATGGCTCCGGCACCGGCGGCTGAAAATGCTGGTGCAGGCAGCGGCGCAAGCAAAAAGACAGAGGAATCCTGATGGCCCTTGTAATCAGTTCACCCCACGCGCACGGCGGCGATTCGATCCGCATGACCATGCTGACCGTGATTATCGCCCTGTTTCCGGCAGCCATGGTCAGTGTTTACCTGTTCGGCTGGCTGGCCGTATTCCTGATTTCGGGATGCATGCTGACCTGCCTGCTGACTGAAGCAGTCTGCCTGATGTTGATGCGGCGTTCGCTTAAGGCCCTGCTGGACAATTCGGCAGCCCTGACCGGGTTGTTTCTCGCTCTGACCCTGCCGGCCGGTATCCCATGGTGGATGGCTGTGCTGGGAAGCGTGTTTGCCATTGTGCTCGGCAAGCAGGTGTATGGCGGCCTTGGCTACAACCTGTTTAACCCGGCCCTGTCGGCACGCGTGATTTTGCTCATTTCGTTTCCGCTGGCCATGACATCGTGGCTGATCCCGATGCACGTCGGTCCATCGGCGTTGAACATGTATGATTTTTCAGCTGCCTTGAATTTCTTCCTGTACGGGCCCGATGCCCTCAAGGTCGGTCTGGATGCCATCACCATGGCCAGCCCGCTTGGCCATGTGAAAACGGAATGGACGCAGGGCATTGGTGTCGCCCAGGCGCTTGAGGCTTACCATTACAGCTACCTGGATGCATTCCTGGGCCGGGAAGCGGGCAGCATCGGGGAAACAAGTGCACTGGCCCTGCTGATTGGCGGCATTTATCTGCTGGCCCGGCACACCATCACCTGGCATATCCCGTTCGCCTATATCGGCACGATGCTTCTGCTGGCAGCCATATTCAGCACCGTTTCACCGGAGCATTTTGCGCCACCGATGTTCCATCTTTTTGCCGGTGGCCTGATCCTGTGTGCTTTTTTCATGGCCACGGACCCTGTCTCATCTCCGGTTACGCCGACCGGCCAGATTGTATTCGGTGTTGGTTGCGGTGTGCTGACATGGGCTATTCGTACCTTCGGAGGTTATCCGGAGGGCGCAATGTTTGCCGTGGTTCTGATGAACTGCACCGTCCCCCTGATCGACCATTATTGTCGGCCTCGTGTTTACGGCCATGGCGGTGGGCGCCCATGAAATTTGACAAAGATCAGTTGCAGATGGTCCTGGCCCTGTTCCTTGTCGCGGTGATTGCCGCGGTCCTGCTGGGTGTGACGGATATGTTCACGCGTGAACCTATTGCCATGGCGCAAAAGGCCGCGTTGCATCGCGCCCTTCAGCAGGTGTTACCTGTTTATGCCAATGATCCGCAAAGCGATGAAGTAGACATTGGCAGCGGTACTGAAGAAGCTGTGCATATTTATCCAGGCAAGGATGAGAAGGGAAAACTGACCGGCATTGCCTGGGAGGTTGTGGCACCGGATGGCTATTCAGGCAGCATTCGCATCCTGCTCGGCTTGCACCCGGACGGGAGCATCGAGGCGATCCGGGTCACCGATCATCGTGAAACCCCCGGGCTCGGTGATGGCATCGTGAAAAACATTCCCTGGCTTGCCAGTTTTGTCGGCAAGACGCTAGCGGGCACACGCTGGGCAGTGAAAAAAGACGGCGGTGATTTTGACCAGTTTACCGGGGCCACGATTACCCCGCGTGCCGTCGTGAAAGCGGTCAGGCGCGGACTGGAGTTCTACCAGGCCCGCCATCAGGCTATTCTGGATGCGATCGGGAAAGCCGATGGCAGGAAGCTTGGTATGCAAGGAGGTAAGCAATGAATCGTTCCGAAGTGTTCATGGACGGCT